>Ga0210040_10009436_pt1 | contig 11362 bp, 5 predicted proteins | sample CryGeyCG12114_NA_FD_185462 | JGI IMG/M metagenome (GOLD analysis project Ga0210040, IMG submission 185462) | Groundwater microbial communities from aquifer - Crystal Geyser CG19_WC_8/21/14_NA (SPAdes) (version 2) | ecosystem: Environmental > Aquatic > Deep subsurface > Groundwater | place: USA... | reverse complement strand
AAGTATATGTAAGCCAAAAGTGTGCGGGTATTGTGCGCGAGCTAGAAACTGATTCGCACATCAAGGTTCAGGGGGAGGATCCGCTGGCGATTGGAACAGCGGCGGCTGCAGAAATCTACGATCTCTCGAACTTCGATGCTTTATTATCGCGCCAAAGGTGTCCAAAGATCGCAACGAGCTCACTGTTCCCGACCGATTATTACAACAGAGCACGTAGGCTTGTCCGCAATGGATACAAACTCGTCAAGAAATCAGTGATGGGGCAGGTGCATCGCTTCACCTCGTACGATATACGCCACCTCGCAATCTCGTCTGTCTTCTGGAAGGGTACTCTGCTTGTGTGTATCTATACCCCATTGGACTCACACACAGGTGGGAGTTTCGAAAACTAGTGGCTCTTAATGATATAGCGGAAGTTTCGTTAACAACAATTTGACTCACATATGGACACCATCGCTCACTACAGTCATGACTAGCACCCAAAGACGCTCAATCAACATTCACTTTCTCGCATACCAAGCACGCGCTCGCGCATACTACCGTCTTTCACACCCACCACGAGACCTGTCTCATGGACAATAGGGCTAGCGCGTTTCACGACTCCTTATCCATGCCCCACGAAAGTGGTGTTCGTAAGAACTGGAATGACAGCCTAGCATCTTATCAACTTCTTCGACCCGAGCCGCACCCACCATCCATGAGTCTCAGCGGTATACTAGCATGAATGCAGGAGAACGCACCGAAAGTGATGCTCTAGTCAATCATGAAAGTACTTCGGCAACCTAATGGGTCAAAGTTATCGGAGCGGGCCCGGGCATCTTACCTCGTCGCGTATTGGAAGGGTTGACCGGATTGGGAAGAACAGGGGCGTCAAAACAAAATATTGAGAGAGACACAACGAACCACAGCATGGCCGATATCGAGGTGCATCTGTTCACTCAGTCTCTGGACAAATCATGTATCGGCAGAGGTGACACAGCCTGCTCTTCCCCACTCGTCATTTCCGTTTCCGGCGCGCAAGACTCCAGCCTGACGCCGTACGCCTGCAGATCAAATTTCGTACGCGGCGCAGCTATAACCACGCAGTCGGATCGTGTGCAATAAAAGAGGGCGCTTCTATCGATTCCCTTCTTGATCCTCGCACTACATCCCTAACGACTCATCATGGCAGAGATTCAAGGAGTCTCGGTGCAAATCATCTCGGGTACCGGTTACATGCCCGACACGGCCGGCCTACAACCTCTCACAGTCAAGCATACATACGCCTCTTCATGCCTAAGTCATTGGTCTCAGCCTTATCCCGATTCTTTGCGCAGCTCTACATTGCTATATAGCACCCTTGGGGCCCAATATTCACTGGACAAGTACTTCGCATCCTGTCAACCAGGTGGTTATGCAACCACCTATGCTCGCTATAGCCCTGGAATTTGTCCAAGCGGAAGGACTATTGCTATAATAACGGAGTCCAGGACTGTTCCAGTAGCATCGGATGGGAGTGGTCGGGTATGGCTCGGAGCTTGTTGTCCTAGGTATGTCGCCAACGAACATCCTACATCGAATGCTGTTGTGGCAATACTTTCATCGGCCGCTAGCCATCTCCAAAAACGAAGTGAACTATACTAATGGCTCTCACAGTGGTTTCGCTTACAACACGTTCAGTGAGCTAGACGATTATTTCTGCACTTCTTCCATGGCCTCCTCTTCCGTTGTCGCATACCGTCGCGTTATCTCATCGTATACCACAACCATATCCGGCAGTGCAGTCGTACAATCCAGTTGGAACTTCGACGCCACACTCAATTCCACCACTGTAGCCTATCCATCCCTTTTTGTGGATCCCGTTGAGGTAATGTGGAAGGCCTCCGATCTGTCCATCTTCGAGCCTAGCTACGCTTCCGCACTTGCTACGAGACTCAGCATCAGCTTCACCGCAACCGCAACCGCCTCTTCGAGCACGGGTCCGTCTCCACGCCCAACTATTGGCTTTCCTGGACCTACGTCGCCGGCCTCTCCATCGCCCAATTTGAGTGCTGGTGCGAAAGCCGGTATCGGCGTAGGTGCGGCAGTCGGAGCGCTCGCGATTGCAGCTTTCGTATTCTTTCTCCTCAGATGGAGGAAGCGCAGAACGACCGATATGCACGGGACCCCAACGCACAATACAACGGCGGTCGAAGCACCAGAGCTGGTTCAGCATTACAATCCGATACGACAGAGTGATGCGTTGAGTGGGACGACATACACGGAGCACATACCGAAGACACCCACTTCGCCCATGTCACCGAGGCAGTGAACATAAAGTCGGTTGAGGAGGGTGTGGCAGCACAATGGTAACTCTCGGAAGGCTCGGAAGCCATGGCAGTGGTCAACAGGGTGTGACGGAAGGCAACGGACATGGCAAAGTGTATCGGGAATCAATCATACGCATTTGTGTAGGGATAATAGTAACTCAGGTTAATAGTAATATGCTGAGATTTACATGCCATGGTACATGTTCTCTCTGCTGGGTACGCAAGCAAAGAGTCTATTCGCAGCTGCGTAGTCGCGAGGCAGTGCGCTACCATCACCGCCGCATCAACGTTTATACAAAGGGTCTACCCTCTTCTCCCGAACCGGCTTCCCGTTGTAATCATACAACTTGAGGTTCGCGCTGTTCTGAAAACGAGCCTGATACCCAGCCTGCACCTTGTCATTCTCTATACACATAACCTTCTCGTCTCCCACCCCTTTGTATATCGTAACCACTCCGTATCCAGACTTTCGGGTCCAGAGAGGGAAGACGGGGGATTCGCGAGCCGGGATATGCTTCGTAGTCGCTGGATGATAGAACTTCTAACGTGTTTGATGCAAGTCAGCTCGCAATCCTTTGGCGTCATTCATTAACGCATCCATGCTTACCTGACCACCACTGGCGGTGCTTGCTTTGAACTTTGATACCACCACGGTTATAGACTCATCGATTGTATTCTCGACCCAAATGTACGGCGGTACGCCACTCAGAGTACGCTGAAGTGCGCCAAAATAGCCTCCAGAACGATCTTCGAATGCAGGATGCACTTGTGGCACTTCTGCTTCGATGAAGGAGCTCGCTGGGGGAAGTTCGGATATTGCGACTGGTTCACCCTGAGGGACGTCGTCATCGTGGTTGCCGGTTGTTGAGGCAGAGGCGGAAAGTGACATATCCATATTGAGAGAAGATATGGAGAGAGAATGGCGATAGCCTGGATTGACAAACACGGAGCTGCCTGCTCGTTGCCGCACGGTCATCCTGGATGTGTCATATGAACCATCATTGGTAGGATAAGTCATGCATATGCAAGTGAGGCTGCATGGCAGGCAAATTCTAGTCGACACACTGGACTTCAACCCCGCTCTCAGCCTGACCAGATTATCAACGCAGCTACGATGGTTCTTCAGGACATTGAGGTAACGGAGAATGATGATGCGAGGATCGAACGAAGTTACACGTATGCTCTGAACCCCTACCAGAGAAAGGAAAACTGCTTCTATGTCGCGTTGAGTCGGCTACTAGGCGTTGACAGCCTGACGATAGCCACCTGGACCGGCAACAATGAAGTGGAGACTGATAACATTGGTCTGAGTGTGCAGCGTTAGTTCAAGCCCACTCTCGAAGCATTCGTGGATTGTATCCAAACTGACCATCTGGCATTAGGCATGCGCCATGTCATCGCTACATGTGGTCTCCGCATTTCCACGCCCCTCAAGTTTATTGATCTCATGAATGACCATGAGGATGATTATGACGAAGTCAACGACTCCAATGAACTAGACTTCGAAGCCATTCTTCGTGTGGCGGCAAAGCACGGTCTTAAAGGAACATGCATAGCTGCCGAAGTCAAGGTACAACGAAGCCCAATAGGCCATTTCATCAACATCCAGCGCAGTAGACCTGAGACATGGCGGGTGGAGGGTTCAAACGAGTGGCGAGACGAAGACGATGCGCATGCGACCCAGGATCTATGGAAGATGAAAGACTTCCAGATTCATTGTGATCAGACTCACGAGAACCTACGCGGAGGGACAGTCAGGCTCCTAATGGGGAGGTTGCAGGAAGTTTCGACGGTGTTTGGGACTGCTGTTGACCCCAATTGGGCAAAGGAACCTAAATACCAGGCTATGAGAGGGCTGCAACTGAGGACGGAATGGGAAGATAGTGAAAGTCGGTGGACAGACTTGTCAACAATCAAGTCGACCGATTTGAATTAATTAATTTGCTCCACTTTTAAGGGGTCTTGGCAATTTAATTAAGTCTAAATTCAGCCCCTGAGTTCTTCAAATTAATTCAATTCTAAGGCTTAGATTTAATTAATTTGATTAATAGAATTGATTAAATTTCTATTAATAGTATACTATATATATAATGATTTTTTTTAGTTTTATATAGTATATATATATATTTTATATTATACTATTATTTATTTATTATCTATATTTAGCTACTTAGTATTATAGTATACTTATATAACTAAATCTACTTATAATATAATTTATTTATAGCTATAATCTATTTATAGCTATAATCTATTTATAGTTATATATATAGTATATATAAAGCTATAAATAGAGTCTATTTTAAGCTTTTCTAAAGACTATATATAGCTTTATATATACTTAATATATAAATATATATAGAATATAGCTATAAATAGAATAAGGTTTAGCTATATAAGTATACTATAATACTAAGTAGCTAAATATAGATAATTATTAAATAGTAGTATAATATAAAATATATATATATACTATATAAAGCTAAAAAAAATTATTATATATAGTATATATATAGTATAAAAAATTTTCTTAAAAGTAAATCAAATTGAATTAAACCTATTAATTCTTTAATTAATTTAACCCCTTTTAGTGGATTAATTTAATTAAGTCTAAGCCAGCCCCTAAGTGAATCAATTTAAGCCTAAATCTAACCTCTAGATTTAATTAAATTAATTATTAACAAGTCTATTAGTAGAGATTCTTAATTCGTTACTATAGTAAGCAATACTACTAATCCCTTCTTCTAAGATAATAGTTGTCTTACTAAAGCTGCCTAGGATATTAGGGTATAGGCTTTTGTATTAGGGAAGAACAGATATAAAATAAAGAGCTAGACTAGTAGTATTAGGACTATACGCCTAATAGAGGAGGTGCGTAGTTTATTAGGGAAGGATTTTGGAAATACTTATTTAGTATGTTTTAATCCAAATATAATTCTGCGTTAAGCTAAGTACGAATAGATATAGTAACCTAGGTTAGACCTATATTTAAGAAGTGTAACATAGCTAAAGGGTAGAGCCTACTATATATTACGTAGCTAAATACTGCATTACTCGATTATTATTGAATTCTATTAGAGTAGTAGTATCTACTTACAGTATTTATTAAGAGTTTCCTACTTACGAGGAGGTTTATTAAGTAGCTTACTTAGCAGCTTAACGCGCTTTAAGATCCTTTTTAGCTTAGCGCTGTTTTTCTTCTTTAAGTGCGATAGTAGCTTTATTAGCTAGATATAGAATTAGATAAGTATATAAGGAAGAGGTTTTACTCCTAAACTTACACTTAGTAGCTTTCTAGTATTTAGTAAGCGGTATAAATGCTAGCTTATTTACCTAAACTAGATCCTCTTAAGTAAGTAACGCGCGTACTCTAGATTAGTGTTAGGACTAGCTAGACTTAGCCTAAAGGGGTGTAAGGTTAGATAATAGAACCCTACTATATATACTAGAGGAATAAATCTTATAAGAGGGTAGTAATTTATCTCTCTTATATACGTAAGAGGAATATATAATTTATTTACTTTTTAATTACTTCTTATACCTTCTCTATAATACTTACTTTATATATTTTTAATATTTAAATTACTTAACTTTTAAAGATTTTAGAGAAGTATAATTATTATTATAATAGATATATAATATAATATAAGAAAGATCTATAAAGTAGAGGATAAGTCTAAGTTACTAGTATTTCTTTTTCTACCTAAAAATCTAACTTACGCGCCCTTAGAGCTATAAGGCTTATTATATAATATTATACTTATTAATAAGTAAGAAGAAGTTAAAAAAGAAGAACTTAATAAAGATAAAAATAATAAGCGCTAATTTAGGCTACTAAAGCTTAATTTACGCTAGCGAATACTAATTATTAACTTAGTAAGGAATAAACTTATAGAAGTATACTTATAGCTTAAAAATATCTATAATTAAAAAGAATTATAATAACTTAAAAAGATAAAAGCCTACTATAAAGTAAAAGACTTTAATATAATTAAGATTATATTAGAAAGATTAGTACTAACTATACTAGTAGTTATTACTCTTTTAGTATCTTTACTACGCCTTTAACCTCTATATTAGTTTATAAAATATAACTATATAAAGTATAATTAATAAGAGTATAACTATAAAAGCTATTTTATATAATTACTTATTTACTTTATTATAGAGTAATAGAAAGTAGATTTTAAGGTAATATATATCTTAGAACTACTTAAGATACTCTAAAAAGCTTATTATTTAGTTAAAGAGTAAGCTTTACTTATATAGATCTTAACTTAAGTAAGATTAAAGTAAGTTATACTTAATTCTCTAAGTATACTATAAGAGTAATATAAACTTATTTATAAGTAGATTAAGAACTATAGATAATATACTAAGTAGTTACTAATAGAGCTATTAAACTACTTATAACTACTTTAAGAAGAGTTAAGATTATCTATCTTACTTAAGCTATAAGTTATTAAATATATAGTAGCTTTATATTCTAATATCTAGAAGAATATTAAATAACTTCTTATAATAATAAAAATAATAATCTTAATAATTAAAGAATAAGTAAATATTATCTATTAAAGGTTAAGTTTAACTTATAACTAAAAAGATTAAAGATTAAAGAAAAAGCCTTAATAATAAAGATTAAAGTTTAGTAAAAATAAGAAGATAAGAAAACTTCTAAAAAAAGCTAAAAAAGCTAAAAAAGCGTAAGCTAGCTTAAATAGGCTAAAGAAAGCTAACGCTACTATACTTAAAGAACTAATTATCTACTATAAGTATAAAGAACTTAAATATAAAGTGTTTAGCTATAAGAAGCTAAAGAAAGCTAGAGTAGACTTAAAAAAAAATAAGTTAAGAAAAAAAAAAAAGTAAAAAGACTAAGCTTCTACTTTCTTACTTATATTACTTTAATAGTAGAGTATAAGAATCTATATATACTTTATAAAGCTATTTATCTAAAGCTATTAAAATTATTAATAACTATAATTACTATAGAGTTATCTTCTATAAAAGTAGAAGCTCTAATTAATAGAAAATTATAACTAAACTTTATATTAGTACTACTTACTAAAGAGTAAAGATTAATAGTAAAGCTCTTACTAGAGCTATTAGTAGAAAAAGTAAATAAGTTAGTAATTCTAGTATATAGTACTATAATAGTAGATATTATTATTACTAATAGATATAGGCGCGTATAGATGCACTATACTCTATTTATTATTATAGACCTTAATAAGTACTAAATATACCTTAGTCTACTATAGATTAATACTTATAATCTTAAGCTAAACTACGCTAGCTAGCGTATCTTCTTTAAAAGAGTAAAAGATATAGATAAAAGTACTTTCTAATAGGTTAGTGTTAAAGATACTAAAATATTTAACTAAAGTATATATAAGCTAAATATAGATATTTATATATACCTAGTAAGCTTTATAAGCTAATTTAGGCTACTATAAGCTACCTTAGGCTAAATCTTATTATAATATATAGAATTTATAGATATAGGCTTAGAGGATAGTATAAAAAAGTTATCTAAATACTCTTTATATAATCTACTTATTTAATTATAAGATAGTATATAACTACTTTACTAGCTATTATATAATCTCTTAGTAATAGAGCTTAAAGTACTTAAGAAATACTTAAAGGACTATATAGTATAAAAGTAGATATAATAGTTAAAGTTACTAGTAAGGGCCCTAATACTTTTTATAAAGAAGAAAGATAGTAGCCTAAAGCTTTATATAGACTATTATAGTTTAAATAAGATTACTATTAAGAATTATTATCTATTACTTTTAATTTCTAAGTTACTAGAATAATTAGCGTAAGTAAAGTTCTATATAAAGCTTAATATACGTAAAGTATATTATTAAATTAGAATTAAAGAGAGAGATAAGTAGAAGACTACTTTTTAAATAAAATATAGTTATTTTAAGTATATAGTAATACTATTTAGATTAATAAACGTACTTACTTAATTCTAGACTTATATTAATAAAGCCTTAGTAAAGCTAGTTAATATTAGCTATATTATCTATTTAGATAATATCTTTATCTTCTCTAATATAGAGAGAGAGTATATAACCTATATAAAGGAGGTACTATAGTAATTATAAGATACTAGGCTCTTTTTAAAGCTTTTAAAGTATAAATAGTATACGTAATATATAGAGTACTTTAGTTATATTATTATACTTAAAGATATTAGTATTAATAAAGACTGCGTTAAAATAATTACTAAATAGCTAATACTATATATAGTATATAATATATAAGTATTTATTAGCTTTATAAACTACGATTACTAATTTATTACTAGCTTCTCTAAATTAGTACTACTTTTAACTAAATTAACTTAAAAAAGTATAAATATAGCTAGAGGTAGCTACGCTTAAAAGAAAGAGAAAAGCTAGCTAATATAACTTAAGATAGAAAAAGAAAGATCTTTTTAAGTTTTAAAGGACGTATTTTTTTAAGTCTTAATACTCTCTTATTTTAAGAGAAGTAAAGAAACTAAAGTAGAAGTAGATACTTCTAGTAGTGTAATTTCTAGTATTCTAAGCTAATTAGTACTAGATAGAGCTAAAAAGCTCTAATAAAGACTAATTAACTTCTACTTATATAAATTAATTTAGGCTAAGTATAATTATAATATATATAACTAAGAGCTACTTATAATTATTAAAAGCTTAGAATATTAGTACTATTACTTTAAAAGAACTTACTTTAAGATCTTTATAGACTACTAGAACTTAAAATAGTTTATAGAGATAAAAACTCTAAACTATTAGTAAGTTAAGTCTTACTTAACTCTTATAAAGTATAACTTTATCTTAAACTATTAACTAAGAGTTTTTAACTTAGTAGATAAGCTTTTAAAAAAGCTAAATTATAATATAGAAGCTTAAAAACTAATATAAAAGTATAACTAGACTTTTATATAACTTATAAAAGACTTCTTAATAAAAAAAAGTAAGAAAAGTACTACTTTAATTAGTATAGTAACTATAAAAGTAAGAGTAAGAAAAGAAGCTCTAACGTAGATAGAAGAAGCTCTAAAAAATTTCTAATAAGTAGAGTATACTCTCTTAAAAGAGCTATTACTTATAGAAGACTAGATTAAAAAAGATAAACTCTTAAAGACTTTATTAGATAAAAAAGAGTATAAGACGCTAAAAAATAAGCTAATCTATATTAATATAGGCTAGAGTAAACTACTCTAGCTTATAATGCTTAAAGAAAAAATATATATACTTAAAGAGTACTATTATAGTCTACTTATAAGATATTTTAGTATAAGAAAGACTTTAGAAAAGATATTATACTAATACGTATAGAAAGAGATAGTAAAAGATATTTCTAACTATTATAATAATTATTTATACTATAAAAAGTTAACTATAGTAAAATATAAGCTATATAGGCTACTTATACTTTTATTACTACTAACTAAGGCTTAAGAAGAAGTAACGTTTAACTTTATTATAGAACTACTCTTAAGTAAGATATCTAGAGTAGTTTATAACGTAATAATAGTAGTTATATACTAACTTACTAAGATAGTATACTATATTTTAGCTAAAGTAGATTAAGATAGAACTAATCTAGCTTAAGCTTAGATATAAGAAGTTATTTACTTCTATAGTATTTCTATAAAGATTATTTTAGATTATAGGCTATTAATATATATAAAGTACTAAGAGTTTTTTAACTACTATTTAAATATAAGATATATTTTTACTTTTATATACTACTTAGAAATAGATAGCTAGACTAAAAGGTAGAACTAGACGCTTAAATAATATCTATAATACTTTTATACTTTAGAATAAGATAATTAGGCGCTATAAATTTTACTAGTAAAATTTATATATAATAATAGCGTTTATACTACTACTATAACTACTCTTTTCTAAGTATATTATAGATTAGACTTATATAGCGTAGATTAGCTTAATTAAGTACTAAGTAAAAGAAAGTTACCTTTAAAGCTAGAAGTTATAGTAAAAGTTATCTTACTATAAGTAGAATATAAAAAGAAGATTATACTTATAAATAAGTATTAGAAAAAATATACTAATAAAAAAAGACTTCTTATACTTTTTAAAAATAGTAATAAAGTCCTTTTTTTAAACTAATATATTTAATCTACTTAGCTAAAAAAGAAGCTAAATTAGAAATATATTAAACTAGAGACTATAGTAGGCTAAATTAGCCTATTAGTATTTAAAGTAAATATACTTAAACTAAATAATATCTACTTAGTCTTCTATACGTTACTATTAGAGCTATATACTTAAAGAGAGTTAATACTATATCTAGATATTCTAATTATTAATATATTATAAGAATATAGAGATAATATATATAAAGTTAATAAGATCTTTAATAGAAAGAGAAATAAAGATAACTAATAAGAGTACTTTATAAAGTAGAAAGATTACTTAGAAGAAGAGAACTCTTAAGAACTAAGTATTTTTATTTCTACTAATACTTTATAAGAGTTCTAAAAAAAGAAAGAAATACTAATAAAATAAAAGAAAGTACTAGTAAAGGCTCTAAAGTATTAAAGTTAACTTTTAAAAAATAAAAGAGGTAATACTAAACTATCTTAAAAAGTATAAAACTTATTACTTTTATTTTACTTTTTTTCTTACTAAGTTTTAGAAAGTATTTAATAGTATAAGTTATATTTTCTATTTAGTAGATAGAAGAAACTAATTTAGACTATATTAAGCTAAAATAAGCTAATATATACTAATTTATAATAATATTAACTAAGATAAAATACTTTAATATAACGTAATATAGAGTTAGCTAAAGTATATATACTTATCTTAAAGAAAGAAAAAAAAATATTTTAAGTCTAAATATAAGTAGAATTATAATAAAAGATAGTATATAAAAATATATAGAAGTATAGTAGTTTATTTAAGACTTAACTTAGTTAGAACTACTATAAAAAGCGCTAAATAGGCTATAAAAGCTCTTTATATAGTAAGTATAAGTATAAAATACTAGTAAAAATTAAAGTAACTTAGCTTATACTAAAGATCTCTATCTTAATCTTA
>Ga0210040_10009435_pt1 | contig 11362 bp, 5 predicted proteins | sample CryGeyCG12114_NA_FD_185462 | JGI IMG/M metagenome (GOLD analysis project Ga0210040, IMG submission 185462) | Groundwater microbial communities from aquifer - Crystal Geyser CG19_WC_8/21/14_NA (SPAdes) (version 2) | ecosystem: Environmental > Aquatic > Deep subsurface > Groundwater | place: USA... | reverse complement strand
CAACAACATAAAAAAACCAAACATAAGATAAAATAGCATCATGACTTCAAGTGAACTTGCATTGTATAATTTACATACTTTAAGTAATTACATGTAAATCCATAGCATGAACCAAAATGCATTTGTACCGCTCAAACTAAAAATACCATAATGCATACAAACTGTTCTGAACAGGGGTATTCTGGTCCATGATAGTTTCTCACTCACTCACTACAACCAAAGCAAACTCACTATTTAGCCAGTGAGAGGACTGTAACTGTAACTCAAAGCAGACATAGAATGTTGTAGATGGCAACTATTAACTACAAATTTCCATTGAAGTAAAAAAAAAACTTTTTCCAGTTTTTTTTTACTTGATTCTATTGTTTGAGAATTAGATACTCCAGTAGGAGGGATGAAATTACATTCTTTGTCTGGTGTAATAAAAGAAAGAAAGAGAGAGAGAGAGAGAGAGACCAAACTTTTGCATTTTCATTGAGAAAAAAGTCTGTTTTTATTTGGTTTAAACTTGCTATTCAAAGACGTGAAAGGTTTTGTTTGTCACCAAAGAATTGTCCATCTCAAGAAATTATCTATTTCTTACCGTGTCAGTCTGGAGATGAGGAAATAAAAGATGCGATAGAGTAAAAGAGACTATTTTTTAGTTTTTTTCAGCTTCTTTGTAAAGCAGCAAAAAGACGTCGATACAACTTTGGGTTCCTCCTGCCCAGACGACATTGTCAAGTGTAATATTCAACGTGGTAGTTGCCACTCAAAGTGCAACATATTTGTTATAGTAACTTGCAGATGCACTTTAAACAGTTTTACCACATGACTGACTTGAATGACTTCCTTGACTGGTCCTTTTTTACACGCCTTTAATGGTGCATGTGGTATAAACGTTCTGTTCTTGTTGGACACACAGTTTGTCAAAATCACTACTGTGTATAAGGAACGTATAAATATGATAATGTGCGTGTGACGCGGTGTGTACAGAAAATATTTTTTGACAACTTGATCTGGAGGGCATATATACATGTGTAAGTTTTCAAGTGACGGGATCGTCAGTTAGTGAAATGTCTGTTGAAATATATAAAGTTCTTGTTTCCCAGAGATTGAAAACCATGCAAGGTACAAAACAATGTATGCATACAATTTGTATTTTTTTGTGCTCCATGCGATAGGTTTTGATAGAAAACAAGGAAGATTGTCAGTTTCCATACATCTCTTATGTATAGTTTTACAGAATTTCTGTTCACCATCCATGCCACCACTTTGCTCACATGTTGGAAAATACATACTACTCTGGAAACTAGGTTCCCTACATTAGAATAATCCCAAAGTCCTTCATATGCATACAGACACGTCAGCAATGATGCCCGGGAGGCATCATTGTGACTCCCTTATAAAAAAAGACTTATCGGCATGGCTCTCTCACATTGTAGCCCAGTACAAATTTATTCTTATCTGCACAGCACCCTTAGTTAGTGCAATGAGATACATCCAACACAATTGCATGACTGATGATGAGCTGGAAAAATGTGCCTTGTCTTCAGAGATGGATGAGTATGGAATTATTTTCACTGCTAGTACATGCATAGAAGGGACGAGGAGAAGAAAAAAATGAGTACCGATGTAATAAGAGGAAACGGAGAGAACTATTATGCCAAGGAGAACTTTTTGAGGCTCCAATTGTTGGGCTCTGAAAATGATCTATGCATGTGTCTATATTACACTGGTCTTACATATTAGATGTGTGGTTTTGAAAATGAAACCACTTGAGGGTTTTGGTATGCATGGGACATGACGAGCTTTGTAATCATTCTAATTCCATCAGGCTGTCTCCAGGTGTTAAAATTTTCCACGCACTTCCACAGGGATTGACACATTCTCTGTGTGTAAGTATTCGAGTGAATGTATGAGTTTACATTGTAGCGATGCCATTTGCATTTAATGCCAGAGCTAATGGTTAAAGGAAGGACAATGTGTCGCACGCGAATAAGGCAAGTCTGATGGGGTTGGCGAGTTCTTTTTTTAGAAGTATTTGAAATCCCTTTTTTTATCCTCTAAACTGCTTTACTTGACGCTTAAAGTGGTTTTCCCTGTTGTCATATTTCCAACATCCTGTGCATCCAATGTGACTATGCAGATTGCACATGATGAGCACATTTTGAATCCATTGCATGGCACTGTCAAGGGTTTGGATAATAGTTACGGTAATGCGTCCATATTGTGAGTGGTGCACATGTGAATGAATTGAAGTGAGTCTTTCTGAAAGTGCACTTATTCTCTCCCAAAATGGTGAGCAGGTGTCAGTGGAATTATAGCAGCGTTAAATAAAACAAATTATGGAGAATATTTTGCAATGCTGTGCAGTTCATTACGTCTATTAGACTGTCTAGTTGGTTACTGGTGTACCAAAAATTAGGCTTGAATGAAATTATGGTTCATTCAAATTAATATTTGATTAGGACCGTGTTATAGTGCACAAGACTCTCTGTTACTGAATAATTATAGCATTGAGAGAATTGAATGCTTTTTAAGAACGTTGCTGGCAGAAAAACAGGTCTGGTTGGACGATAGCGCTACGATAGTTTGTTAGTTGGTATTGTATTGAGGAGGATGCTACGACTTGAGGAAGTGTATACCAACTAAGCGAGTCTTAATGGCCAAGTCTTGTGGCGTACAGATGATAATAATGATAATAATAATAACGATAATAATAATATGGATGAAAGTAATATGTGCTCACATAAGCATCATTCAGTTGGAACAAGCATTCTAACAGTTTTACGGTGGGAGGGAAGCCATGGCATTTTATTCATTTTCATGTAGCTCGTAAACTTGGCTCGAAACTATGCATAGGAAAATATTATCTATCGGAACTGGTTTCTCCTTTGGCCTGCATTGTTGCTCCTTTTTATGAGTTTCTAAATGTCTCATGTTCAAGAAATTGCTGTTTAGACCTAAGCAGCTGTTAAAGACTTTTTGTATGTAAAATGGAATTATTCTACTTTATCCTAAATTGCATGGAAGTTAAACCGCATGGCTTAAGAAAAAAGACGAGTCTTTTATTCTCAGTCAGTTACTTTTTTTTTGCTACTTCCGAAGAATCAAGTGGATAAAACTCATGCTGAGTTTGGTAGTAAGAGTTGTTGTGTCTCGTTTGATTCCATTTTTTTTTGCTCGCTCTTGGAGAAGTTCAATTGATTGAATCATGCCAACCGAGTACTTATTCCCAAAGGAATGTCATAATACTTTATTTGATTCTATCATGCCGGTTAAAATGATTACAATCCTTACCAAAACACTTAAATTTCTTTAGAGCCCACAAATTTGCAGCAGAGATGAAAAATGTTGGCTTTCAAACACCCTACACATTGTTTTTCATATTTCCGGAGTAACATAATGTGAAAAATGCGCTTTACAATAGATTGTGACATGAAAATATTCACAAACACAAGAAAAATTAGACTTCTAACGGAGTTTAACCAGAACATGTAACAATGGTCGAGCGAATCCCTAACACATGCATTTTTTGTAGGAAACACAAACCTCAATATGTAAAAGTACAGAAGTAGATGATTTTCAGTTCTATTGAACGAAAAGTTTGTAAACGGAAACTTTAATCACTCTTGGCCATTTTCAGATAGCAAAACACAGAAAAAGAGGCTGGAAAAAACAAAGAAGTTTAAAACTTTACTTTTACAATAGTGGAAACCATACTAATGCTATCTAGGGAAGAAGTTTAATGCAGAACTCAAAATCACTTTTCCTTTCAGGATTATTGGTAGTGAGCTCCACACAGCGTGAAAACGCACTCCCTCCTGACCACGTAAGCTTACCACTTTTATTCGGTCTTGAACGTTTCTCAGAAAAACTAATGACTGGAGCAGAACATCATTTTGTTCCAGAATGATCATGTGACTTTACAGCATCTTTGATAATACCTTTTACAGTTTTAGGTCTCGCCAATTTTCAGGCGGTTATAGGTTTATGTGGCACTTGCAATCATAATTATTCCGGGCTAGTCACAAATGTGCCTAGACGCTTTTTACTTGAAAACATAGTTTAATTGTTTCGAATATTTATTCCAAAGGCCATATTGTATATAGCGGCTAAAAGAAATGAACAGGAGATTTAGAAGAGCATGTTTTGATTATGAATTCATTAGATTGTCAACATGCAAATGTTCGTTTCATGTCAATTTGATTCAGCTGATTTAAATATTTCAATAATGAAGTTAAATGGGTGAGCTTTTCAATCTTATTTACATTTTCATTTTAGCTTTTCATGAAAAATATCCGGGGTTTATTTTCAGTTTGAGCACATGAAGCCAACATATAGGGTATAAAGGGTATATCATTCAAATAAAAAAAATATGGAAATCACTTATTTTGGCACGGTATACTTTTCAACATTTTAAATAACTAATTAATCCTAAATAAATTAAGTGTGAACTAAAATTTCACTCAAAACTCAAGTCACAGCTGAAATGATAACTACTGCAATTTGGTTCATCAGTTGTGTCTTATGGGCCCAACAAACTATAGAAGTAACTAAAAACATTGATCAATTGAGTCCGATTAGAACTCGAAATATGTTTTTGTAATTAGGAGGGCATCAAGTAGATAATACAAAATTTAAGTAGTTAAATGGTTTTCGGGAGATCAGTGTTGTTCCTTGCTCCCGAATTCGTGGAATATGTTGTGTTCCTTTGAAGGTGACCTTGCTAAGCCTGTTAAAACAACAGTACTCAACTCACATTAAATATTAATATGCTTGTGGTCAGGTGAACAGAATTCAAAAGTAGCATTCTATTATCGGGAAATTAGCTTTACATTCCAGGAATTTCCAACTATTTGGTTTCTATTTTCAGAATTGTAGGGGAAAACTTGGTTACGTTATTACTGCTTTTGCTCTCGAATTCAGATTACAGATCACACTGAATATTCATTTGAAATTCTTGGAATGTTCACAATAGGAAGGTCGTGTTAATTTGAGAAATTGAATTTTCCCACTAATGAAAGCTAAAATTGTTGTCAATCTGCATGTCATTAATCATACGTTTTTTAATTCATATAGAAAAGTTGACATCCAAGCTGTGCATATTTTCCACTGATCAGTCAGTGCACAAGCATGGATATTTTGACATCCAGAGCGCGCTTTGCTTGAACTTACCCTGAACTATCTATGCAAATGACTGACCCTTATTTACATCTCACTCAGTCCATTTTAGAGAGTCTTCAGGCAAAAATATGGCCCCGTAACTTTAGCTTATGGTTGTAATTTGGCTTTGATGCCTGACTCTAAATTATTCATGCATATTATTAGCTATTACATGAAATTTAGTAGTATTGCATGAAGCTTTGTTAGTTCGTTAAAACGATTATCGGCGAGTGATGGTATTACCCTAAGCGATTACATGAATGTTGCACACAAAAAAACAAGTTCAATAACTAACAAAAAGTTTATTAATCATCTCCTTTGAAAGGATTACTTGAGCGGAAGTAATAAATGTACACATGTGTACATTGAAAGAGGGCTCATTACTTTTCGATAGATAACATAAAGATACATATTTATTCGTCAAGTTTTCCCAATGAAAATTAATTGAAGTGAGTAAAGCATAAACTGTAAGCAAACAATCCGCACGAGCTCATACCATGCTTCAGTTTATATAACTCGTACAATATACATGGAATAAGTTTTTCAGTCCATTTCAACAACAACTTGGCAACAACCGCGTACATTTTCTGGAGCATAGTTGCATTTGAATAAAATTGTTATTTTCTGAGCAAGTTTGTTTTTATGTAAAAGTTTCCATTTCCCAGTAAGGGAAAGAGGATTTTGTTGAAAATACTTTTGGACGCTAACATACTTTCACATTTGTTAGTAGTTGGTTTACCGTACGAATATCTCATATGCCAAGTTAATAATTTATTAGAAAAAATATAATATTATTGACTCCTTACGACGCTCGAATATTCCAGCTCAAATATAATATTATGATTTTCACCGTTCATTGGAATCTCACATTTCCATTTGGTTGGACGAAACTTTTAGTGGCAAAAAATTTAGCATGTGGTTCCAAATGTTCAGTTCTTCTCATTTCCAATAGTTGACAATTAAATACCACATGCTATAAACGCAGACAGTCAGTTCTAATTTTTCAATTAAATTATTAAAAATATATTTGGGTCAAAATTTTTAGGCTTCATTTCATTTAATAGACTGTCAATCATTCTTGCCTCCGCTTTCTCCCTACAGATGACTAAACAAATTAAATACATGATTATTGATTGATGAAAGTTTAAATCAAATTAAGAGTTTCATAAACGAGAGTTTATGTTTAAGTATGTCGAACATTCTACTCTGACTATATACCGATGGTCTCATTATCTGACCATATACCCACGAAAAGTAACTCAATCCCACATATGTAATTTAGAAGTTCAAATGAGATTGTAGATACACTTTTAGATTATAGGCTGAACTGAACTGCGTAAAATGCCGACGGACTTTGAAAGTATCTTTGTGAGTGTGAGCACTTGAAATAAGGAGTTATGCAATAAACGTAAGGATTACAACTTCACTGGACCATATAGTAGGACTGTTTGGTTCTGATGAGCTAAAAAAAAGTTTGTTTCTGCAAGTGCTGTGATAAGTTTTCTCCGTCTTTTAATTGCATTCTAGAAAAGTAGAGGGATTTTGTAATTTTTATGTAAGATTAACAAAACAAAAACATCTGAAACTGACGTGAAAAACAGTGTGGAGTGTCTCAGGATTTCAATGAGAGCTATTTTACAGTGTAAAGATGAAAATTTGATAAAGTTGAAAACTGGAAGTGCAGTCGGAGTGATTTCTGTCCACTACAGCATTTTGTCTCACGGAATGTTCGACAGAATGTTGTCTCCAAGTCTTAAGTAGGGCCCCAATCTCCCAATTAGTACACTAGACTAAAAGCTATTCTCAGTCTCTAGCTAGATCCCATTTCCCTTGTACACAGGATGGGAAATTAAATTCATGCTGAATCTTTTCGTACACTTTATCCGTGCATGGATGAGCGTTAAAATCTTGCAAAGTTGCGCTTTTTGTCTCAGCAGTTAGAACAACCCTTGCATAAAGTTTACCCACTCTTACGAAACAGCTAAACTTGTGTCTTTGTTAACTTGTAGATACTTTACTTTGCTACTTTACAAAGACGCACGGTTTCAATACACATTCCTATTCCTCAAAAGTTTCTGCTGTATCTACAATTTAGTTTAATTTTCCCTCCACCGTCTGCATAATAACATTCTTCCAGTCTTTCCTGACCCACTAAACGAAATATCAAGACAGAATAAAACAAGCATGCCAATGACAAGTGATTGTCTGGGCAAGAAAGCTGTCAAAATGCAATCCACAAAAAAAAAAAATATATATGTAGACATTAAAATTTAAACATCTTAGTCCTAGTCCATCATTGGGATCAATTGAAGAAAATAAAATAATTGCTTCAAGACTTTTTCATTTACTTTTGACATAACTGATGAGATGAAATGACATGAAATGTGCTCTTGTACGTTTTTTGTTTTCCCATGGTAGGAATATGAATGAAATGGAAATTGCTTGTTGACTTTCAACCCGTAGATTTGAAATCATCAAATCGGCAACAATGTAGATTCTAATTTACTAAGCTTATTTAGTGAATCGTTTATGTACATGAGTTAGAGATGCGTTGAGAATGCAGTGTTTGAACAAGAAAGCTTCGTCACATTCACACAGACCGGCCATTCAATTGATAATAGCAACATTTGGAGAGTGGAAAAATTATCATTTTTGCACACCATAGAGTTCACTATGTAAACAATGGAGCACGTACTATATGGAATCATTGACATTTCCTTATCAGTTAGTTGCACACAGGTGTGATAATTTCCCATTTTCATTAATTGTATAAACTCTTCTTTTATTCAATTAGACATGGGGTGCATACATAGAATGTAGTAGTAATTACAAGTTGTATGTGTAGAGAATGTGTCAATGTCTATTTGGTTGAAAAATTGATGCTCATTTTGAACACAATGCATTCATACGACACAAGAATGGATTTCTGTAGTTGTTAAATGTACAACACATTGTAGGAACATGTTGTGTATATTTATTACAAACACATATGTACATATGTATAATGTATATGGGTAGTGTGTGTGTGTCGTGTACATTTTGTTTTGCAGTCAGTCAGTAGGCCAAAAAACGATATGTTTCGCAGGTTCCAAATGGCTCACTTTACACGTTCTATGTGGTACAATAAAGATCTTCAACGTCCCCATTGTACAGTAACTACATATATGTTGGGCAGCTTCGTCCTGCACGATCAACAGAATATTATTATGATGATCATGCACTCGATTTGGTATCCATTTGCTTGAGGATGTTATTCGACACAGTGTCTAAATGTGATTGTGATACATGATACTATAATACAATAATAGCATGTAGTTGACGGCGACTTTCCTCTCCCATTCAGTTTACGTTTACTACGTTGACCATCAATGCGGTCATTTCTCTTGCACAGTGACAGGACAAAATGAACGCAAAAATATCTCATGTGGGTTTTAAAGTCAACCTAATTGACTGCTTCAGCTTGTCATAATCCGTTTGCATGGGGGGGGAACACAATGAGTACATGAATCAAAATGAAAGTAGTAAAAACTGGAATGTATGGACAGTGGATCAAGATTTTTACTGTGCAACATTTCCTATTGCCCCGTACGGATACAGTCAAATTTGTCGTGTTGTCTTCTTAAAAATATGCCTATAAACTGTGAAGATATTTATCTCATGTGAAATATTTATGTGTTGTGGACCACAAGTAGAATCTAAAAGATAGCTTTTTATGCAGCATGTGCAGATGGCTCCTTATATCTCCTGTGCTAATAGTAATATATAAGAAAATAACATGAACCCCATGTCACTACACGGAAGCTGTATTATGTTCAAGTTTTACGACAAATGTTTAATTTTCTCCATCATTTCATTCATTATTTTCATGATAGTAACTACTGGAATGTACAACACAGGGATCCAAGGACAACGCCTTTTCCCATAAAAGAAAAGCAGGTTTCTTTATTCCAATCATATTATGCATAGGGTTTCCAAAACAAGGTTTATTACACCAGACCACATGCTTTACTTTGTTAAGTACGTGTGTGTGTATTCCCGATTCCCACGTCTAATTCGGCGGATCTTGCTCATCATTTGCTTACACACTGTGTAAGACAACAATCAAGTTCAAACTGCTTGATCATTCACACAGGTATGTGCACATCTGCTGATTACAGGACTGTGTTTTCTGTGTTTCTTACTTTTACTTAGTTAGGATATATGTGCATACAAAGTAACTATAATCGAGTGAAAAAGATTCGGCATGTTGAACGCATCCCCACATTATAAATAGTTGGGTAAACTTTCAGTGGGTCACTATATACAGACAATATGAATGCATGTGTAGTTAGTTAGTTTTGTGATGCAAGTAATCTGTGTGCACTCTTCTGAAAGTCGGTAACCAATATATGATGATGAATCCATTGCCTCGAGAAATTCACTAGTTTGGAATGCCACAGATGATAGAGTGTGCATGATGCACTTTGTCCATTCTATTATAATCATGTCTGGGATGATGATCATGATGGATATCCTGATACGATTGAAATATGTGTATGCATGCATGTGCATACAGATAGTAATACCTCTAAAAGTTAGTTAGTTAGTGATAAATAGGATGAAAAAAGTTGTTGTGTTGCTGTTGCTAACATTTTTTTCTTTTAATTTTTCCGGCTTGTCTGCCTACAGAGTCTTATTGCAGTCCACTATATTTTCTTCCAGTGCTTACTAAAAAAAGTAATGCATGCATGGATAGAATGCACGCCCAATTTTCATTACAGTGCAAGTAAGTTCAAGCATCCCAAGCGTTGTTCAAAATAAAAGTAACAACAGCTACACAAGCTCATTTGTATTCTTTTCATGAAAATGAGTTAGTTAATGAATTTGTATAACCAAGCACGTGCTTTGCCTAAGCAGATAGGTTTATGATATGGATTCACCAGGCGAAAATCATAGTCATGAAGACCAGGTAAGAGATGTTCCTAAGTAAGTCAGTCAGTAGTGTTTGGATCAACTGGATTTTTAGGGAATGAGCTATGGGTGGCTTTTGTTTTAGATTCACCACCGGCATTCACCATAAACTATTATTCCCTGAATATTTTTGGGTGCACACCCCTAGTCCAATAAATTTCATTTGTTGCTATGTACAGTCAATTTTGGAGCTTGGGCTGGAAGTATGTACGTGTTTGTATGGATGCAGATTCTCCATTTTTTCTACCGTTTAGGATCATTAGTTTGCCTTTAACATTGTGCATGCTCTCAGAATGATAATCATAATTATAACCAAGTGAAAGTGCAGTTAGTTAGTTAGTTATAGTTTATTGGTTGCACGAGCATTTTAAACTGGTAAATGGTTTATTCCTACGAAATAATTAGTTGGAAAAAACACTAGTTGCTTAATTGAGGTGGGAGTGAATCTATAATTGGCCTATTGAGAGGTTTTTAGGTTCATGATCCATCCCTGTAGAAACATATCCTAGCATTGAGTCTGAAAGATGAATAGCCAAATTTCATTGTTATGCATGACATTTTTTATTCTATGTGCACTAAGTGCGAGTAAACTAATACATTTTGTGCTCAACGAAATCTATGAAGAAATAATACTGTCAATAATCATTTTGTAAAATTGTCCTTTCATCCATGAAAGTCAGTTACTCTGATTTAAACAAAATATCGATACGTGACTCTAAAAATATATTTTGCCATTTACTCATTCCAAATTTTGTTTGCTGCGTTTTGAAGCGGATAAATGACGTATAAAATTATATATTAAGAGGAGCATTTGTGATTTTTGCTTTTTGGATATGTAATACGCCAAGTACACTATAATGTATGCCACTACTACTGCTTATTAGCCTTATACTGTATACATTTTCTTTTGTTGTACCTGTTTTGTGTCTACGTTTGTCAATTCACTAACCTGCTCATTTGCTCATATACCTGTATTTTTGTCTGGTTACCTGTAATGTTTTTTTAATTCATACTGTTTTGTAAGAATCGAGAATAATTCGATTTAGTTTCAAAATAGGAATAAATACTTTGATTTTTTGCAATAACTTTCGAAGGAAACAACGGATCTAGAGATGATATTCCCGGGGGTATTTTTCATTCCCGGGAATTCCCGGGAAATATTAAAACTACTATTAAAACCAGCCAAAACCATCAAAACTCACAGAATCGTTTAGCAAGTGATAAGCTCAAACAAAGTGACCTGTTTTCGGCAATTTTGTTTCGC
>Ga0210040_10009434_pt1 | contig 11362 bp, 10 predicted proteins | sample CryGeyCG12114_NA_FD_185462 | JGI IMG/M metagenome (GOLD analysis project Ga0210040, IMG submission 185462) | Groundwater microbial communities from aquifer - Crystal Geyser CG19_WC_8/21/14_NA (SPAdes) (version 2) | ecosystem: Environmental > Aquatic > Deep subsurface > Groundwater | place: USA... | reverse complement strand
ATCCACTGTTGGGACCTACGAAATATTCCATTGCTATTAAAGTGCATCCAAATAAGTTTATATGTACATGTACGGAAACTATTATCCGCAAAATGTTTGACAAAAATATTTACCGTGGTCACAAACTCAGTATTTTTTTCAGTCAGCCCATAAGTCAGCAGAAGATAGCGAGTGATAAAAAATTGTGGGACACGTCTCAATATACAGAATTTTTGGTCTTTTGGAGTCTGCCGGATCGTGTATGAAAACAGACCTGACCACACGTTAAAATGCGTATAATGAATGAATGAACTGATCAGATTAAAATTGAAAGAATACGAACAGAACACTGACTTACCTAGTCCTGGAATTTTTACAGCAAATCCTTCGAGCATTTTTAACGTTATGAATTTTGAAACTTCTTCCCATACTTTTATTACTTCATCTGCTGTACATTCTTTGCCGATTAGGGAATGTATATTGCCTTGTTGTATAGTTCCCACATATTCATCTCGTTCTCGAATAAATTCTTCAACCCCGGATACACTTGACGTTCGATTTGTCAGCAACTCTTCTACAGATTCAACTGGTTTAGGCTCCCAAGCTGCTTCCGATTTTGTGTCATCCCATTCAGGATCATTTTGTGGGTTGTATGATACTGATACTTTTCTTTGTTTTTTCCAATTTTCCATTGTGTTTTTGTACACTTAATACTTAATTTGAGCAGGTTGAAAACGTGTTGGACAAGGAATTTTACTTTCTGGGTGGAAGAGTTACAAACAATTACAAAAATGTGATTAAGTTACTACCATTTGCTGCCTGCATTACTTTCGTGTTTGATCAATATGTTGGCAAAAATTTGCTGTACAAACAGGGCGCAGTTGCTATGCACATTCTTATATTGCACAGCATGTAGTGTGTAGGGAGAGTCATCTGTCGTTGGAATTGAAGATTTCACAAACAGCATATTTTAGCCAAGGTATATAGAATAGTATTTTAGCCAGATTTCTCAAGTATCAGTTAAGAGTTTCAAAGTATTAATTTTTTATTACGCTTCTTGAAGTTTACATGATATTTCTTAAATTTGAAGTAGATTTTAGTCCTAAGGATACGAACAAAACGAATGTATGCATTAACGCACTGGACATGCTCTGTCCTGTACGTACTCTTCTGCATAGCCCAAAGTGTCCAAAAAGTCTTTGTTGAAAACAGCGTTCACAACACTTCCTGAACAGATGACCAATCTAGAGGGGAAATTATCCGTCTATGAAAGCTGTACCAATCAATCGATTAAAACAGATAGTTTTGCTACGAAACAAAAAACAAACCTGCCAATTTTTGGGAAGCATAAATGAACCTGCAACAAAATTTGCCCAATGAATGCTTATAGTGAAAATCATAGCCTAAATAATTTAATGAAAGCATTAACTGCAATAATAAAGAAGCAATTTGGTAGTATCTTACATCAGGATCACAAGCGAGGGCTCGATCATATGCCTACAATAGTCCATAAATTAATTTTCAAGATTAATGGATTGTAAATGTAATCTAAAATTCGAGATCCCAAAAAAATCTTACAGACACAATTTCATCAAAGCAAAGTTGAACATGAGCTCTAGACAGTCCAGTTGATTGGGCAATAACAGACAAATTAGCTTCCTCGTCTGGAGTCTAGTGAAATTATATTGTTTTCCCTCATTAAATGTATGCATGCGAAATGTGTTCTGCTCGAAAATGATAACTAACACTATTACAACCTCAATATTATATGCTGGCCGACTTAATGGTATTCCATGCCTAAATGCGAGTTCGGAGTTCAAAAGAATGTGTGGAATTTTATGGATCATCACAGCACGAGGTGAAAGTTCCGTTTTGATCACTTTGAATGTAAAATTGCAAAGTCCTGAAAACCAAATCCAAAACTGAGTAAAGTTACCAGTATCTAAAACACTTTACATAAATGCGTATGCCGAATTTAAAATTTTACTATGCTTACCAGGAATTTTCACTCCTAATCCTTGGCATAGCTTCTTGATAATCTGAGTGCATAAAGCATCCCACACTGAGATCAAATGAGAACTACAAATTTCTTTCTCAAGCTCAGAAAGCGGGTTATTCTTCACTTGCTCAATGATTCCCACCGTATCAAAAATAATTGTCATAATGCCAATATCGCATTAGTTTCAGTAAATCAAAGTAACTTTTATTTACACCCGATGGCAATGCATACAATGCAAATAATGATTTTAGATATCGTTGACTGTAGACTATGCTGAATTTTCTTATCGAAAATACAACAGTCTTGAAAATTTTAGCACAAGAATTAGAATTGTTTACACATAATAATTCGTAAACTAAAAGAAATCACAGTTTACATGACAATGATTAAACTAGTCAGAAACAGCAAAAGAGCTTCCAGGGCCACAGCCGATGATAGAAATCACACACTGTTCTGGAAATTGAACTTCTGTAGGCAAAGGCACACTTTCTTTTACAGCAGAAGGCACTCCACAATTGTCATGCTCATTCCATCCCCAGCTAAAAACTTTGTTAGAAGAAGTCAAAGATAAATTGTGCTCACTACCACAAGAAATAGCAACTGCGAAGTCAGGAATATCAACTTGTTGAATATTGGAATCAAAATCACCATCAAAATTTCTACCAAGTTGAAAAAAATTGTTCCGTCCCCATGAAAATATCTTCCCAGATTTGGTCAGCATCAATGCATGAGTCCATCCACATTGGATGTCAACAATTTCCTCATCAAATGGACACTGCCAAATCAAAGTCAGCGTGGAAACTATTCGATCCTTTTTTAGTAAAACTCCGAATTTGTTAAGGCCGCACCCATATATGCAATTATTTTGTGATAAAGCTAATACAAAAGATTTGCCACATCGTATCGTTCGGAATTTTATACCAGGTTGTTCAACATTTAGTAATGTTGGGGTCTCAATAATTTCGTTATTATTGGTACAATTGACAGAAAAGAAGCTTTTAGAATTATCACCCCAAAAATAAGGCCTAAAATCTGTATCCAATCCAACAGAAAATCGAACACCAGCAGCAATGGAACTAAACGCTATTGGAGGGTTGACATAGATAGCAAATCTATCAGGTAACAAAAGTGAGGAAATTGTTTTACAAATATCTACTGCGTCTTCGTCTTCACAATTGTACCCTAACTGGCCATAGGTTATATTTTCTCCAAACGAAACTAGACGTGAATGTGGCTTTGAAATACAAGAATTGAAATTCCATCCAGCGGAAATATCCGACACCTGGGTAGTCATCATTATGTGGAATTGGGGAGTAACCTTTAGTTGATGAATTTTGTCATCATTGTGAGCCTTTTCAACTAGAAAAAGTGTATGGTAAGCCCCACCACAAATCTTTACAGGGATTATCTGAAAAGAAGATGAGTCGGCAATGGGTCCAGGCTGCTCGTTTTGTACATGAAAAGGCACGTTTCTTGGTGTCGAAATTTGCTCGCATTTGAAGTCGAACCCGAGCTGAGAATTCGAGTTGGCACCCCAAGCCCAAATCCTCATAATTTAAAATCTTCAAAAATATCTATGGACAAAATAATGATGACCGTGCTCTATAATAAATACGTTTTCGGTTTGGTACGTGAAACTAACGGTGAAACCTGCGGTACATTACATTAATAATATAATTTTTAAGCTTACCTTTTGAACATAAAAATCTTGAACCTTGCATCCGCAATTGTCGTTACTTTTTCCCACTAAGCTTGTACAAATCTGATAATTTCCAAATTTTCGAGTAAAATTCCGTCAAGTCGCACGTTTTGTTTTGTTGACTTGTTGTTTTTTCATACTACTCCTTTGACTCAAAAGCGCGTGTACGGTCTTCAATGGCTGTAAGGGCTGTAACTACATAGTAGTCTTTGATATTCAATTAATTCTACATCTTTTATCATCACAATGCAACATCATTGTCTATGCATTTTATTTTGGTAATTTTTGCATTTAAAATGTTCTTGGTGAATTAAAATTGACAATGATAATAATTATTATTGTTAATTAATTGAAATCGTGCAGATCATCAGAATTGTGTAAATTTATAATCTTGTTGGTAAATTCATCATATTAAATTCGTATTCTTAAATTCGTATTTTATATAATATCTAGTTCTATGCTTCATGCATAGGAATTAGTCAACTATTACTGATATGATTATCATTTTACTTTCATTTTATTCAAAATTGAATTGCAAACTGATATCTAAAAACAGGCACTCGAACAAAGAACTGTTTAGAAATTTTCATTCCGCGTGTTATGATTATCATTTTCGTTTCATTCCAATGATTTTATAGAACATGCTTTTGAAATTGTTCAACTTATTAAATAGTTCTGTTATCCCATGCGGTCTCCTAATTGTCAAAAAGCAATCAGTATGAGCAACGCATGCAGATGTAAATGTAAATAGTTGATCGCCAGCTATAAGCACACAGGACATGTGAGATCAGACGCTAACACAAACTTCAGCGCAATATATAGACTGGTCAGTAGTATAAAGTTATGTGAGACTTTAAAGTCGTATGGTCAAATGTCCGAATGAATTGGCAGCGTCCGAATGCGATTTCGCGTTCAGATTGAGCTGAAAGCCGTCTGGAAGTAGCAGTTTCAGCATCTCAATGAAGATCTGTTGCACGCACAGTCAATTATTTTTGTTGGTGGAATGGAAATTAGTCAGTTTAGTCAGTGCAGAATCCCATAACATAACTGTAGATCACTTTACACTCACTGCAAAAATTACTTACTTTCTTTAAACATACTTTTTCCAGTACTCCCACTGAGTGAGTGTCTGTCTATCATAGTTTTGCGGTACTAGTCGAAGTCAGGGCTCAGGCTCAGCGCTCAGGCACCAGCATGCATCCATATCAATCCTCATGTTCTGAGTCACCTATAATAAACAGAGCTGTGCCACCGACAGGCAGGCCGGCCCCAGTTTCCAGCGATCCAAAAACGAGCCCCAGGGGGAACGATCCCATGTCGGATAATAAGGAAACTGTTTTCAAGAAGTCAGCACGTACACCGCTAGAAATGCCACTTGCCGAAAATCAGACAAGTTCGCCGATAGAAACGCACAGTAGTTGTACTTCTGATGCATCATCTAGTTGCGATTCTAAAAAAACCGTCCGTCAAAATAAGCGGACATCTAAGTCTAATGGCTCCGAAGATCAGGTTAAGGCAAAAAAGCGAAGACGTTCTCAGATTGTGATTCAAGACCATATTATTGTTATACCTTGTAAGTTGAATACTACGAAGTAAACTATCGATTTTTCAATATAAGATCCCCAAAGAATCAAAGTGTTAAATTTTTCTAGCTGAACGGGTTGAAGATGATGGAAGTATCACCATCACAGGTCGTCCTGCTTATAAATGCACAGTATGTGATAAAGCGTTCAAAACAAGAGCGCATACAAAATATCACGAGTTTTGCCAAAATGGAGAAAAGGAAAAACCCTTCAAATGTGAAACATGTGGCCAAAGTTTCATTGCAAAGTCGCATTATGAATATCATTTACGGACTCACTCTGGTAATTAGGCCAGTATTAAATCTCATACTCTTTTGTATAATATCTAACATTTGCTAAAAGTTGACTTTTGTAAATCAGGGGAAAGACCTTATTTGTGTCAGCAATGTGGCAAAGGATTCAATCAGAAGGGTAAAGTGACTAGACACATGCTAACGCATACTGGGGAGAAACGTCACATTTGTGCTGAATGTGGACGTGCTTTTGGTTATGCGCAGGCCTTAAGAACTCACCAATTAATCCATACTGGTGAAAGACCTTGGTCATGTAATTATTGTACCAAAAGGTTCACTAGTATCGCCAATTTAAAGAAGCATGTGATCACTCATACAGGTGAGATTAGTTCGCTTCATAGATTACGGCAGCTTTCTTTTCTATAAGGTCCCATTAAAAAGCACTTCTGTACTATTTCCAACTGCAACATTGATAAATACTTCATTTCACAACACTAGGGGAGCGACCATTTCTCTGTAAAGTATGTGGTAAGAGCTTTGGTCTCAAATGGACGCTAAATCTGCATTCACGTATTCACTCCGGTGAAAAACTACATGCATGCGACCAGTGTACCAGCGCCTTTCAAAATAAAAAGGACCTTTGTCGTCATCTTCTGATTCATTCTGGTACTTGTAATAATTAGTTGACTCAAAGCAACACGCCTTTTTCCTTAGACTAAAATTAATGATTTGTTCCAACTTTCAGACGAGCGACCGTTTCAATGCTGGATATGTGGAGCATCATTCCGTCGAAAGGACAATATGTGCCGGCATATTAAAACTACACATAAAGAACCAGAAGAAGTTACGACGCAGCAGCCATCTAAAAAAACGGTTCCAGAGAGGATAAGCAAACTTCAAGTCGCTTCAAAACCTGCAATGGAAATTCAACTTGTTACTCGACAGTCAAATCGGAATTCTTATGTACGTTTTATATTATATCTTCATTTATACTTATCCTCCGATGCGAAGACTTTGTTTCATGAGTATAAAATTATTATCGCATTTTCAGGATTCTTATGAGGATCAGAAAGAAGCGATAAACCAGCTCACTAGTGTCCCTTCACCTATTTTGAAGGAAAACGATGGAGAGGATAATATTTGCAAAAATAATATTGATGAAGATCCTGACTATGACGATGTAAGATGTCAGCAATTCATTTAGTGTTCTTTTGCTCAAAATTACAGTATAATTAATTGATAATACTACTACTTATAGATTGATAAGAAAATACTTTGCGATCTATTGCTTGAGGATAAAATCGACAATTCTGCGGTTGAACCACATGATGAGGCCTTTTTAGACACTGATCTGAAAGTAATATATAAGTTATATATTTTGTTTTTTCAGTCCTGTAGAATTTAGGGTATATTATGTTCAAAACCGAACCCTAACATACTTCTAAGCTGGAATTATATAGAATTAAATTTTCCCTTTCGTTATGGGGCAACGTGATAGTAACACTCCAAGCTATTATGATGTACAGATGTAAAGCTTCCTAGTGCTCAAGTCAGTTAATTTTTTCCATATTTTACAGAACGACGGCTCAATGGGAAGTAACTTTGTCTTGGCTCGTAGTTATCTTGAGTCGCCCTATACAAGCTTGTATGACAAAGATGACATACGTGAAACTCCTGGTTTTCTTGAAAGAAAAGAATACCTCCAGTTTAAGATGGGGAGCATCCATGCTGAAGAAAATAGTTCTGCGAACTCGGATACCCACGTAGAAGAAGTAGAGGATGAGTGTGGTCCGAAAACCCGGACTGAGTCTAGTGTTAAAAGTGGAACATATTTTAAAGTAAAGGAGAGAAACAAAAGATTGCGAAAATCTGCGACAGATTCACAAGAACTGCTAATCAGTACTATGAGAACAAAAATTCTCACAGTTTTTCAGATTCTGGCGCTATTTCAGATACTGGTTTTATTATATTTTTTAGCTTACTGAAGTTTTCCGTGAATAGGAATTTAATACTCTAAATTGTCAAGGTATATAGAATAGTAAATTGTATGTTCACTCCATTATACTCCTCCAGGTTGTGATCTCTATGAAATGAAATAAATGACGTAGCTAACTTTAAACTTTCTTACCCAAGTTTTTCCCAACTTAATTATATAATCAACAAGAACATGTGCAGTAGATAAATCCGTAGAATAATAGGTGCATGTCAACATTTAATTTACATGTTACTCACATAAAAAATAGGTCGCTGTTTTAAAGACGGCATTTTTTATGAACAAAGCTTTTTACAGAACATTATTGCATTGCACCCATTCTGCCTTTTTATGTGAGTAAGTTGACAATTTCAACCAGAGCTTTGTCTAACACAGTTGTCTCATTAGGTACTCTAGAATATATCAGGAATATGTATACGCACAATATGCTTGAGAATAGTTCACATCACACGATGAGAGGCAAATAAAAACAACTATATTAATGATATCGAACCGAGACAAGTGAAGTGAATAGTCTTGATATTTTATTAAAAAATTATAAAAGTAGCAATGATAATGTTTACAATCATTATTATAGCTACTTGAACTTTTTTTAATTGATTGCATAAGTTATATAATAAGTTTCCACGTCCCAGTTAAAACACAGAGTACATAATATTAGTAGGGTTTGTAAGTTACATGCTGCCGCTGAACAGTTTTTATTATAGCTATTGTTGTAGTTCAGCTCTTTTGATGGTATAATATTATTTCTTGCATTGCAGACATGGTAGTAGTATCATGTGCCTCTTGTTGGTAATGGCCTTCTGTGAGTAAACAAAGAAAGAAAAAACAAAAGTAAATGACCGTAATCACACACCAAATATACCCACGTATACCACAAAAGCATATTATTATCATCACGAGTACTTAGAACCAGCTAATCGTTCATGCATATAAATTATGACACGATCATTGTTAAAAACTTTACTACCACTCTCAGTCTCAACAACCAAGAATCTTGTACCATTGATAAAGATCGCATTGTTGCTCATTAATGTGAGAAAAGACTCCAACGTCTCTTTTTCATTCAAAGAAACCCACACACCTTATCACAAATAATTGCTAGCGTGCTCCATATAAATATTCCACATTCCTATTGTCTTCCCTCTTTATGATTGCATCATTCATCACAAAGGAAATAGAAACGATGCCTCAAGATACAACACTTACATTATTAAATTAACATGTAAATGATCCAGTTCACGCGGTAAATACTTAAGTTTGGATTTACGGAAGTCTATCTCATATTATCTTTTGAAAAATCGCTCTATATATTAACTACTACTGAATACGATGCATGGTTAATTTACCAAACTTAATGGGATTCTCATTCCCATGCATCTTCAACTACTACTTTGCACTGGTATTCATAATTTTGACTTTTCAAACTATTTTGCAACTGACCTTGAAGGACTAAGAGACTCATTGCTTAACCATGATATCCTCCGTATCCACCATATCCACCTCCATAACCGCCTCCATAACCTCCATGATGTCCGTAAGCTGGGTAGGCAGAGGCAGCTTGGTAATGATAACGTTGGCTTCCATATCCATTTTCATGAACCTATTTAGATTATGCAAGTAGAAATCCCATGATGAATTTGTGTGTGAAACTCTTTTTTTTTGTCACCGATTTAAAGAATTCACAAATTCACTTACATTGAAGTTATAATGATGGTTATCTTGGTGAGCATTCACTTTGGCAACTCCTCCATGATGTCCGTAATGTCCATGGCCAGCAGCAACGAATCCGTAGCCAACTTTGAAGGGACCACCTCCAGCAGAGCAGATGGCGACCAAGGCAGCGAGAACAATCTTTAAGGGAGACAAAGTATTAGTTGACTGGAAATTACTATTTGAGAGCTAACTGATGGGATTGGGGAAAATGAATAAACACTCACAGCGATTTTCATCATGATGAAATTTTGGTTTGCAAGCGCAGCGCACAAAATTATAGCTAGATGAGAGGACTGAAAAGGCTGATGATTGAATGAATTAGTCCTGAAGGGTTCAAAGTTTATATACCTGAGAATTTTGCATTCACACAACACTGGTGCAGTATGCACCATTAGTACAGAAGGTTATCATCATGTATGTGCAGTTATAGTGAAAATATTGTGTTTACGACAGTGTTTCACAGTGATACACCAAGTTGGCTGATACTTGCTAAGTTTTAGCAGTGAGTTAGTTAGTTGCTGATTCCATGACTCGCCTTATACAAGCAAATGTCCGCCACATTGGTTATTTTAGTTGCACACGTATTAAATGCATCGTATAAGTGCAAGGAGTACGCTTTTTATTGCAAAACGTATTTAGAGTAATGCGAGTAAAGTTTTTTTTGCAACCCTGTGTGAATGAAAATGCAGGTTTGAATGAGATCGCCTTTTGCTTGATTCGTACCACTGTGTACCGCCATTATTGGGAGTGAGTTAGTAGTTTACTGACTGCGGATTATTTGTAAATAATTCAGTCAGCAAACAATATGACTTGGATGGTCAACTGTGGTCAATATCAATGCGTGTATTTAATTGTTTGTAGTGAGTGATTAAAAGATAATATCCTGGTCCTGGTTTAATTTTGCAGCATTGGCATTGCAATACCCCTGTTTGGTTTAGCTCATTGTGCGTTTTTGTGGGCAATGCAACACTTTTTTTATCACTGCTACTCTGCTACTAGATATTTTTTACATTGACCTAATATTTTTTATAAAATATTTCCTAATATGCATAATGAATTTCATATGCATAATTTAGTGGTTTTAAATTAATCCATATTTTGTAAAAAATGGAGTCATTGACTGACATCCGCATTTTATCATGTTTGTGTAAATGTGAAGGCAAACAGACTCTATAGTTTTAGTTTTGCTGCATGCATACGAAAAAAAATAGTAGTAGTAGTAGAGTGAAAATTTTAAATCAAAGATATGCTTGTGATAACATAAACTTGTCATTTTTGTTGCACACATTGCTATATAACCACACTTTATTTGTTTAAAGTTTGGCAAACATTATTAGACGACCACCAAAATAATTCTATTTGTAGTTATATTCACAAGAAACCGGAAGTTCTTCTTTTCTATTTCCACTCCAAGTGACAACAGTACAATTAAATAGCAGGCCTGTCACTTGTATTGTATATTATTAGTTCTCCTGCCTGAGACAGTAAGTATTTATCTAGATCACTGTTATTAGTGAATTTGATAAAGGCGTTACATTTCACCTTGAAATGGGAAGCAAAACCCAATTGAACCATGAATAACGATCTCATGTTACATGAAAAAAGCTGTGCAAATGAAACCAAAGCAGTCTTAAGTGTGTTGCAAAAAATGATTTAATAATCAATCGGTACCGTCGCGAACATTCACCTTTTGTTTATTTGAAAATTAACATTCCCAATGAAATGCAAACCTTTCATAATCAAAACAAGAGCTTAGCAAGAGAATTCAATACCACGTTGGTTAACGAGAACTTACCATTTTTTCACCATTTGGTTAGGGTTGTTAATCATGTATATTATAAAGTGTGACCGAGCCCAAACGTCTGATCACTTTTTCGTCTTTAGGTGTAAACACAATTATAATTCCTATTTACACACAAAACGTAAATCATTGTGTGTGAACATGTGGTTAACTCACCTGTACGAAAGTTACTCTAGTGAAACAAGCGCCTTCTCATAACCCAAAAACATTATTATGCTAAATTTTTGCCTAGTTATTTTATTTACGCATTAAACTACTCGCTACCGTCATATTGTCATGCTATTAGGTACCAACCAACTAAATATTATTAACTGTCAGTGAAACCAAGTGCAAATTTGAAGGTCCACAAGCTCCCCAAT
>Ga0210040_10009433_pt1 | contig 11363 bp, 11 predicted proteins | sample CryGeyCG12114_NA_FD_185462 | JGI IMG/M metagenome (GOLD analysis project Ga0210040, IMG submission 185462) | Groundwater microbial communities from aquifer - Crystal Geyser CG19_WC_8/21/14_NA (SPAdes) (version 2) | ecosystem: Environmental > Aquatic > Deep subsurface > Groundwater | place: USA... | reverse complement strand
CTTCAGCTGTTCCGACGACGAGGGCGGCTCCGGTATCGCGCCGGGCTACTGCGAGGGCAGCGTCGACGCCGGCACGGCGATCGACACCTCAACGCTCGGATCCCACGACTTCGAGGTGACCGCCACCGACCGCGCGGGCAACACCGCCACGGTGACCTCGACCTACGAGGTCGTCGACGTCACGGCGCCGACGGTGAGCTCTCCGCACAGCGGCATCGAGTACAAGCTCGGTCAGCCGGTCGAGGCCCTCTACACCTGCACCGACGAGGACGGCGGCTCCGGCGTGGCCACGTGCACGGGGCCGGCGACGCTCGACACGTCCTCGAAGGGGCCGAAGTCCTTCGAGGTGACCACCACCGACCGGGCCGGCAACACCGGCGTCCAGACGATCCCGTACCGGGTCGTCTACGCCTACGGCGAGATCCGGGAGCCGATCAACCGGGACGGCTCGAGCGTGTTCAAGGCAGGGAGCACCGTGCCGGTGAAGTTCGGCATCACGGACTTCGCGGGGCAGCCCGTCAGCGGGGCGGTCGCCACGCTGGCCACCGTCCGCAGCTACAACACCGACGGGCTCCACCTGGACGAGGAGCAGGAGGCCACGACGCAGGGGAACGCCAACACGGGCGACCTGTTCCGGCCCTCGGCGGGGCAGTACGTCTACAACCTGTCGACGCGGGGCTTGGCGCCGGGTAGCTACCAGCTGTTCATCCGGCTCGACGACGGCACGCAGTACACCGCCGTCTTCTCGCTCCGCTAGACCCCCCGAGGCCGGAGCTGCCGTCCCTCCCCTCGGGAGGGGCGGCAGCCGGCGCCTCGGTCGACCGCGATCCAGGCCCGCGAGGCGTCGAAGGTCTCGGTGATGCTCTCGGTGATCAGCTTCCCGGTCACGCCCGGAACGCGCCAGGTGACCGACGCCCGACGTGCTTCTGGGGTGTTCCCCGTGCTCCGGAGGTCCGGCAGGACCCCGGGAGCGGGAGGAACACCCCAGAAGAGGCGGAGCTGGTGTCAGCGCTTGACTGGCGTGAGGCCCAGCGACATGCCCGAGAGGCCACGCTGACGGCTGGCCAGCCCGTCGGCGATCCTGGTCAGCGCCTGCGCGGCCGGGGACTCCGGCTCGGTCAGCACGATCGGGGCGCCGGCGTCGCCGCACTCCCGCAGGCGCGTGTCGAGCGGGATCTGCCCCAGCACCGGCACGCGGGCACCGAGGGTCTTGGTCAGGGCGTCGGACACGGCCTCGCCGCCACCGGAGCCGAAGATCTCCATGCGCGAGCCGTCGGGCAGCTCCAGCCAGGACATGTTCTCGATGACGCCGACCACCTGCTGGTGGGTCTGGGTCGCGATCGCTCCCGCGCGCTCGGCCACCTCGGCGGCGGCGAGCTGCGGGGTGGTCACGATCAGGATCTCGGCGTTCGGCAGCAGCTGCGCGATCGAGATCGCGACGTCGCCGGTGCCCGGGGGGAGGTCCAGCAGCAGGACGTCCAGGTCGCCCCACCACACGTCGGCGAGGAACTGCTGCAGCGCTCGGTGCAGCATCGGCCCGCGCCACACGACCGGGGTGTTGCCCGGGGTGAACATGCCGATCGAGATGAGCTTCACCCCGAGGGCCTGCGGCGGCATGATCATGCTGTCGACCTGGGTCGGCTTCTCCTCCGTGCCCAGCATCCGCGGCACCGAGTGGCCGTAGATGTCGGCGTCCACGACGCCCACGGCCAGGCCGCGCTTGGCCAGCGCGGCGGCCAGGTTCACCGTGACCGAGGACTTGCCGACGCCGCCCTTGCCCGACGCCACCGCGTAGACGCGGGTCAGCGAGCCGGGCTGGGCGAAGGGGATGACCGGCTCGGCGACGTCGGTCCCGCGGACGGTCTTCCGCAGTTCCGCGCGCTGCTCGTCGTCCATCACGTCCAGGACGACCTGCACCGCGGTCACGCCCGCGACGGCGCCGACGGCCTGGGTCACGCGGTTGGTGATCGTCTCGCGCATGGGGCAGCCGGCGACGGTCAGGTAGACCTCGACGCGCACGGAACCGTCGGCGGCGATCTGGACGTCCTTGACCATGCCCAGCTCGGTGAGCGGACGGTTGATCTCGGGGTCCTGGACGGTGGCCAGAGCGGCGGTGATGGCGTCGAGCGCCGGCGTGCCGGTCAGGGTGTCGGACATCGGTGCGGCTGTCTCCTTCGACGGGGGACCCGTCCGGCCTCCGGCCTACGCGCAACCTGCGCACACGGGTCGCAGCCACTGTACGGCGGGGCCGGCGGGCGACCGCCGGTCGCGGGGGTGATCTGCTGCGCAGCAGCTGCCATGATCCTGCGTGTGACCGCTCCTGACGACGCCCCGTCCACCGCAGACCCCGCCGCCGAGCGCATCGAGGCGACGCGCGTCATCCCGGCCGCGCCGCGCGAGGTCTTCGCGGTGCTGTGCGATCCGCAGGGACACGTCGACATCGACGCCTCGGGGATGCTCATGGACGCCGAGGGTGAGCCGGTCTCGGCCGTCGGCGACCGGTTCCTCGTGCACATGGACCGCGAGGCGCTGGGCGACCTGCCGATGGGGAAGTACGACGTCGAGGTGGTCATCACCGCCTTCGAGCCCGACCGCGAGATCGCCTGGACCATCGAGGGCACGATCAGGCCGCCGCTGCAGCACGTGTACGGCTACCGGATGGAGCCGGCCGACGGCGGGACCCGGGTCACCTCGTACTGCGACTGGTCGGACCTGCGCGAGGACTACCGGCCCTTCCTCACCTTCCCGATCGTCCCGGAGAGCGCACTGAAGGGGACCCTCGGCATCCTCGACCGGACGGTGCGGCGGCGTTCCCGCGCCGGGTCCGGCGGCGAGCGGGGCGACGCCTGACCTCTCCGGACGTGTCCGACCCCGCCCGTTCCCGCACGCTCCGCGACGCCGTCGGGCTGGGGATCGCCGTCGGCTTCTACGGCATCGCCTTCGGTGCGGCGGCCGACGCCGCGGGCCTCGACGTCTGGCAGGCGATGACGCTGTCGGCGCTGATGTTCTCCGGCGCCTCGCAGTTCGCGCTGGTCGGCGTCCTGGGTGCCGGGGGGAGCGCGCCGGCCGCCGTCGGGAGCGCCCTGCTGCTGGGCACCCGCAACACCGTCTACGGCGTCCGGATGGCTCCGCTGCTGGATCCCCGGACGGTGCTCGGCCGGGCCGGCGCCGCGCACTGGGTCATCGACGAGACGACGGCGATGGCCGTCGCCGCGCCCGATCGCGAGCTGGGGCGGCTGGCGTTCTGGGCCACCGGCGCCACGATCTACCTGGGCTGGAACGCGATGACGCTGGTGGGCGCGCTCGGTGCCTCCGGCCTGGGCGGCACGGCGCAGGCGGCGCTGGACGCCGTCGTCCCGGCCGCGTTCCTCGCCCTGCTGTGGCCGCGGCTGACGGCGGCCGGGTCGGCCGAACCGGGCGCGCAGCGGCGGGTCGCGCTCGGGGGTGCGGTGGTGGCGCTGGCGCTGACGCCGTTCGTGCCGGTGGGCGTGCAGGTGATCGCCGCCGTCGTCGCCGTGGCGCTGGCGGGCCGGCCCCGGACCGCGGAGCGGGCGGCATGAGCGGCGATCCGCTGTGGACGGCGGTCGTCGTCGCTTCCGTCGGCTGCTACCTGCTCAAGCTGGCCGGGCTCTCGGTGCCGGCGGCCTGGGTGGAGCAGCCCTGGGTGGCACGCGTCGTGGACTTCGTGCCGGCCGCGCTGCTGGCCGCGCTGGTTGCGGTCCAGGGCCTGACCACCGAGGACCGCATCGTCGTCGACGGGCGCCTGGCCGGCTTGGCGGTGGCCGCCCTGGCCCTGGCGCTGCGGGCGCCGTTCGTCGTGGTGATCGTGCTGGCCGGGGTGACCGGCGCGGGCGTGCACCTGCTCACCGGCTGACCGTCACTCCGGCGGCTCGGCCCGGGCGAACACCCGGGTGTAGAGGACGGCGGCCAGGACGCCACCGATGGTGGGCGCGACGAGGTAGAGCCACAGCGGCGCGAACTCGCCGGCCAGCAGGTTGGGGCCGAACGCGCGGGCCGGGTTGACCGCGCCTCCGGTCAGGGGGCCGGCCGCGAAGATGGCTGCGGCCAGGGCCAGGCCCACCGCGACGGGGGCGATCCCGCCCTCGGCCCGGTCGTCGGTGGCCACCGCGATGACGACCAGCACCAGCAGGAACGTCACCAGCAGCTCGACGAGGAACGCCCGCCCGATGGGCACGCCGTTCGCGGGGAGCGTGGCGCCCAGGTTGCCGTCGGTCCGCCCGAGGTCGCCGTAGCAGGCCCAGGTCGCCGCGGCGCCCAGCAGGCCTCCGACCAGCTGAGCGCCGATGTAGGCGCCCGTGGCGGGCCAGGGGAACCTGCCCGAGACCGCCAGCCCGATCGTGACCGCCGGGTTGAGGTGGCACCCGGAGACGTGGCCGAACGCGGCGGCGAGGGCCACCAGCGTGACGCCGAAAGCGAGCACGACGCCCAGGGAGTCGTAGTCGTTCCCCGTGCCGGCGGCCACCGCGGCGCTCGTGCCGACGAAGACGAGCAGCGCGGTGCCCACGAGCTCGGCCGCGGCCGATCGCGCCAGGCGGTCGCCGATGCGGCTGCCGTACAGCCCCCGGGATGACCCCTGTGCCGGCTCGCGTCCGGCTCCGACAGCACCCATGCGTGGTCAACCCCCGTGGCACGACCCGCCGCGTGCGGACCAGTGGGGCACGCATGCCCGTTCCTCAGGGCGCGACACCTCCGCCGCCCGGTGGATGTCAGGCGACGGGGTCGCGCTTCTTCTTCGCCTTCTTCTCGCGGCGTTCGCCGTCCTCCCTGGAGTCGTCCACGGCCAGCCGGTTGAGCTCGCTGCGGATGAAGTCCCGGGTGGCCAGTTCGCCGACGGCGACGCGCAGCGAGGCGAGCTCCCGGGCCAGGTACTCGGTGTCCGCGCGGGTCGAGGCGGCGCGGGCGCGGTCCTCCTCGGCCTGCACGCGGTCCCGGTCGGCCTGCCGGTTCTGCGCCAGGAGGATCAGCGGCGCGGCGTAGGCGGCCTGGGTGGAGAACGCCAGGTTGAGCAGGATGAACGGGTAGGGGTCCCAGCGCAGGTTGACCGCGACCACGTTCAGGGTGATCCAGACGAGGACGATGATCGTCTGGACGGCGAGGAAGCGGCCGGTGCCGAGGAAGCGGGCGATGCCCTCGGCGAACGCGCCGACCGAATCGGGGTTCAGCCGCAGGAAGCCGGTGAACCGCCGGGGCCCGCCACTGGGGACGTCGAGCCGGGGGCCGTCAGCCACGGCGGGCCCGCTCGCGCCAGTCGCCCGGCAGCAGGTGGTCGAGGACGTCGTCCACGCTGACCGCACCCACGAGCCGGCCCTGGACGTCGACGACGGGAGCGGCCACGAGGTTGTAGGTGGCGAAGTAGTGGGTCACCTCGGACAGCGGCGCCTCCGGGCGCAGCGGCTCGAGGTCGTCGAGGATGCCGCTGACCAGGCTCGACGGGGGCTCGCGCAGCAGCCGCTGGATGTGCGCCAGCCCGAGGTACCGGCCGGTGGGGGTGGCCGAGGGCGGGCGGCACACGTAGACCTGGCTGGCCAGCGAGGGGGTGAGCTCCGGCTCCCGCACCCGGGCCAGCGCCTCGGCGATGGTCGCGTCGGGGGCCAGGATGACCGGCTCGCTGGTCATCATCCCGCCGGCGGTGTCCTCGGAGTACTTGAGCAGCTGGCGCACCGGCTCGGCCTCGTCGGGCTCCATGAGCTCCAGCAGCCGGTTGCGGTCGACGTTGGACAGCTCGGCGAGCAGGTCGGCGGCGTCGTCGGGGTCCATCTCCTCGAGGACGTCGGCGGCGCGGCGTTCCTCCAGCGTGCCGAGGATGACCACCTGGTCGGCCTCGGGCAGCTCACCGAGGACGTCGGCCAGGCGCTCGTCGTCCATGGCCTCGGCGACCTCGTGCCGGCGCTTGATGGGCAGCTCCTGCAGCGCGTGGGCCATGTCGGCGGCGTTGAGCTCCCGGTAGGTGGCGATCAGCGTCTCGGCGCCCTGCCCGGTCTGCGGCAGCGCGAGGCCGGCGACCTCGTCCCAGGCGACGGTGTGCAGCTGCCCGCGGCGTCCCAGCCGGCCGGGCTCCTGGACGGCGAGCTTGGACAGCTGCCAGTCGCCGGTGCGGGTCTGCTCGATGCCGGCGTCGACGACGTGCGCGGGCTTCGCGCTCTCCAGGATCTGCACCGAGCGGTCCAGCAGCTCGCCCAGCACCAGCGTCTCGCCGGCCCGCTGCTCGAAGCGCTTCAGGTTGAGGGTGCCCGAGGCGAGCATCACCGCACCCGGGTCGACCGCGGTGACCCGGCCCATGGGCACGAAGATCCGCCGGCGGGCGACCACCTCGACGACGAGGCCGAGCACGCGCGGGCACGCGGTGCCCATGCGCAGGGCGACGACGGCGTCGCGCACCTTGCCGACGCGGTCGCCGTTGGGGTCGAACACGGTCAGCCCGGCCAGCCGGGAGACGTACGCCCTGGTCACCGTGGTCACGATTGCGAAGGCTACCGTCGGCGCCGTGAACGGCCCGGACTCGCTGGATTACGAGATCGTCGACGTGTTCGCACCCCAGGCGTTCGCCGGCAATCCGCTGGCCGTCGTGCACGACGCCGACGCCCTCAGCACCGGGCAGTGCCAGGCGCTGGCCGACGAGTTCCACCTCTCCGAGACCTCGTTCCTGTGCGCACCCACCGAGCCGGGCGCCGACTACCGGGTCCGGATCTTCGCCCCCTACGCCGAGCTGCCCTTCGCCGGCCACCCGAGCGTGGGCGCGGCGCACACGCTGGTGCGCACCGGCCGGCTGGCGGCGGGCACGCTGCGCCAGGAGTGTGGCGCCGGGGTGCTCGACGTCGTGGTCGACGACGAGGGGGCGACCCTCTCCGGCGGGACGCCGACCCTCGAGGACGGGCCGGCGGCCGAGGAGCTGGCCCGCGCGCTGGGCCTGGACCCGGCCGACGTCACCGGCGTGCCGGTCGAGGTCGCCGGCTGCGGCCTGCCCTTCGCCTACCTGTCCGTGCTGCCCGAGGCCGTCGATCGCGCCGTTCCGGACCCCGCCGCGCTGCGCGGGCTGGCTGTGGGGGAGGGCGTGTCGGTGCTGTCCTGGGACGCGGCCACCGCGACCGCCTACGCCCGCGTCTTCGCCGGCGACCTCGCCTGGGGCGAGGACCCGGCGACCGGCTCGGCGGCCCTGGGCGCCGGCGTCTGGCTGGTGGAGACCGGCCTGCTCGCGGGCGAGGGGACGACGTCGTTCACCGTCCGGCAGGGCGAGGCGATGGGCCGGCCGTCGTTCTTGGAGTGCACGGTGACCGCCGCGGCCGGCAAGGCGGTGGCCGCCACGGTCCGCGGGACGGTCGTGCCGATCGCCAGCGGCCGCATCCGGGTGCCGCGCGGGTGACGGACCCCGCTCCTCCCGCACCTCGCTCGGTTCCGCTGGCGCCCTCGAACGGTGCTGCGTCCTCGTGGGCGGTCCAGCGACCCGGGGGCCGGGACGTCGCACTGATGGGCGTGGCCGTCCTCGGCGTCTCGATGTCGGGTCCGCTCACCGCGCTGGTGGTGGCCCCGGTGCTGGCGGTGGCCTTCTGGCGCACCGCCGTCGGCGCCGCCGTCCTGCTGCCGGTGCTGCTGACGCGAGAGCGGTCGACCCTGCAGGGCCTGCGGCTGCGCGACCTGCGCAGCTCGGTCGTCGCCGGGCTGTTCCTGGCCGCGCACTTCGCCGCCTGGCTGCCCAGCCTCACGATGACCACGGTCGCCGCGTCCACCGCGCTGGTCACCACCACCCCGATCTGGACGGCGCTGGCTGCCCGCTTCGTCGGCGTGCGGCTGCCGGCGACCGTCTGGTGGGGGCTGGTGCTCGCCGTCGCGGGGGCCGGGCTGATCGCCGGCGTGGACGTGACGGTGAGCCTGGAGGCGCTGGCCGGTGACGGGCTGGCTGTGCTCGGGGCGATCTTCGCGAGCGGCTACGTGCTGGCCGGCGCCAAGGCACGGGAGCGGCTGTCCACCTCCGCGTACGCCGTCGTCGCCTACTCCGTGTGCGCGGTGGTGGTGGCCGTCGGCGCGCTGCTGGCCGACGTGCCGCTGGGCGGGCTGAGCGGCCGCGACTGGCTGCTCATCCTGGGGATCACCTTCTGCGCCCAGCTGCTCGGGCACACGCTGCTGAACCTGGTGCTCTCGACGGTCGGCCCGACGATGGTCAGCCTGGTCATCCTGCTCGAGGTGCCGGGGGCGACGCTGGTCGCGCTGGTGCTCCTGCAGCAGGCGCCGCCGCTGCTCGCGCTGCCCGGGATGCTCGCCGTCGTCGCCGGGGTCGCCCTCGTGGTGCGCGGCAGCCGCCCGACGACCCTGGTCGAACCCGCCACCTGAATCCCTGGGCCCCTCTACCCCCTCTGCTGTTGATCATCGTCATCTGGCCGGGCCCACCGGCGTGTCGACCGACCAGATGACGATGATCAACAGCGGGTGAGCGGGCGGAAAAGGCCGTCGCTAGGCTCCGGGCGACCGAATCCGTCGACTCCAGCACGCGGAGGCACTGTGGCCGAGCTCCGATCTCGCCGTTCCAACCTGGCCGTTCCCGGCAGCAACCCCCGGTTCCTCGAGAAGGCCAAGGGCCTCCCCGCGGACCAGGTGTTCCTCGACCTCGAGGACGCGTGCGCGCCGCTGGCCAAGCCCGGTGCCCGCAAGAACATCGTCGCGGCCCTGAACGAGGGCGGCTGGGGCGACAAGATCCGCACCGTCCGGGTCAACGACTGGACGACGGAGTGGACCTTCCAGGACGTGCTCGAGGTCGTCGGCGGCGCCGGCGCGAACCTCGACGCCATCATGCTGCCGAAGGTCCAGGACGCCGCCCAGGTCAAGGCGCTGGATCTGCTGCTCACCCAGATCGAGAAGGCCAACGGCCTGGAGATCGGGAAGATCGGCATCGAGGCGCAGATCGAGACGGCGCAGGGCCTGATCAACGTCAACGACATCGCGTTCGCCAGCGACCGCATCGAGACGATCATCTTCGGCCCCGCCGACTTCATGGCCTCGATCAACATGAAGTCGCTGGTCGTGGGCGCGCTGCACCCCGACTACCCGGGCGACCCGTTCCACTACATCCTCATGCAGATCCTCATGGCCGCCCGCGCCCGTGGCGTGCAGGCCATCGACGGCCCCTTCCTGCAGGTGCGCGACGTGCCCGCGTTCGAGGAGGTCGCCAAGCGCTCGGCGATGCTCGGCTTCGACGGCAAGTGGGTGCTCCACCCGGGCCAGATCGACGCCGCGAACGAGATCTACGCGCCGTCGCAGGAGGACTACGACCACGCCGAGCTCATCCTCGACGCCTACGACTGGGCGACGTCGGAGGCCGGTGGCAAGAAGGGCTCGGCGATGCTCGGCGACGAGATGATCGACGAGGCCAGCCGCAAGATGGCCCTGGTCATCGCGGGCAAGGGCCGCGCCGCCGGGCTCGCCCGGACGTCGACGTTCACCCCGCCGGAGAGCTGACCCACCCGCTCCAGGCATAGGAAGCTCTACCTACGGATCTGACCGCGATCCCGTAGGTAGAGCTTCCTATGCCTGAGCAGTCAGTAGCCTTCGTTGGCCAGGGCGATCACGGCGATGAGCCAGACGACGACGAGCAGCACGAAGAAGGCGGTCGCGATGCCGCCGACGATGATCCCGGCGAGCGCGAGACCGTCGCCGTCCTCGTGGGTCCGCTTGATCTGCCGGCGCGCCATGATGCCGGTGACCAGCCCGGCCGGCGCGAACACGAAGGCCAGCACCAGCGACAGGATCGCCAGCGAGTTGGTCGGCCGGCCGTAGGGGTAGCCGTACGGCGGTTGCGCGTACGGCGGTTGCCCGTAGGGGGCCTGGCCGTAGGGCGGCTGCCCGTACTGCCCCTGCGCGTACGGGCCGGCTCCGTACTGGTCCGGCCCGTACTGGCCCTGGGCGTACTGACCCGGCCCGTGGCGGGCCTCGTCGTACTGGGGCGGGCCGAACCCCGGCTGGCCGTGACCCGGCTGCCCGGGCGGCTGCTCGCCGGGGTAGCGGCCCCCGTCGGGCGCGGTCTGCCTGCCGTCGTCCGGACTGCTCATCGGGTCTCCTCGTGCTCGCCGGCGAGGGCCGGTCGGCCGGTCGGCCTACTCCACCACAGGCACCGCCTCACCGGCGGGGACGGCGCGCTGCCCACCGCGCGGCGGTCGGCCGGCAGCGGTAGCCCATACTCGGCGGTAACTCGGACACAGAAGTCCCGAAGGAGTGGACCGTTGACCCGCTTGGCACAGACCGCTGACCTGACCGACATCCAGCGCGAGATCCTGTCGACCGTCAGGAGCTTCGTCGACCGCGAGATCATCCCGCACGCGCAGGAGCTCGAGCACGGCGACACCTACCCGCAGGAGATCGTGGACGGGCTCAAGGAGCTCGGCATCTTCGGCCTGATGATCCCCGAGGAGTACGGCGGTCTCGGTGAGTCGCTGCTGACCTACGCCCTCGTGGTCGAGGAGATCGCGCGCGGCTGGATGAGCGTCTCCGGCGTCATCAACACCCACTTCATCGTGGCCTACCTGCTGCGCCAGCACGGCACGCAGGAGCAGAAGGAGTACTACCTCCCGCGCATGGCGACCGGCGAGGTGCGCGGCGCCTTCTCGATGTCCGAGCCCGGCCTGGGCTCCGACGTCGCGGCCATCCGCACCAAGGCGACGAAGAACGCCGACGGCGACTACACGATCAACGGCCAGAAGATGTGGCTGACCAACGGCGGCAGCTCGACCCTGGTCGCCGCGCTGGTGCGCACCGACGAGGGCGCCGAGCGCGCGCACGAGAACCTCACGACCTTCCTGGTGGAGAAGCCGGCCGGCTTCGGCGAGGTCAAGCCCGGCCTCACCATCCCCGGCAAGATCGACAAGATGGGCTACAAGGGCGTCGACACCACCGAGCTGGTGTTCGACGGCTACTCGGCCAAGGCCACCGACATCCTCGGCGGCGTCCCGGGCAAGGGCTTCGCGCACATGATGGACGGCGTCGAGGTCGGCCGGGTCAACGTCGCGGCCCGCGCGTGCGGCATCTCGATCCGCGCCTTCGAGCTCGCCATCGCCTACGCCCAGCAGCGGGAGACCTTCGGCAAGCCGATCGCCCACCACCAGGCGATCGCCTTCCAGCTGGCCGAGATGGCCATCAAGGTCGAGGCCGCCCACCTGATGATGGTCAACGCCGCCCGCCTGAAGGACGCCGGCAAGCGCAGCGACGTCGAGTCGGGCATGGCCAAGACACTCGCCAGCGAGTACTGCGCCGAGGTGACCACGCAGTCCTTCCGCATCCACGGCGGCTACGGGTACTCCAAGGAGTACGAGATCGAGCGGCTCATGCGCGAGGCGCCCTTCCTGCTCATCGGCGAGGGC
>Ga0210040_10009432_pt1 | contig 11363 bp, 6 predicted proteins | sample CryGeyCG12114_NA_FD_185462 | JGI IMG/M metagenome (GOLD analysis project Ga0210040, IMG submission 185462) | Groundwater microbial communities from aquifer - Crystal Geyser CG19_WC_8/21/14_NA (SPAdes) (version 2) | ecosystem: Environmental > Aquatic > Deep subsurface > Groundwater | place: USA... | reverse complement strand
TCCGGCCCTCGGCGGCGATGACCACCTCGTCCAGCGAGTCCAGCAGGCCGGCCAGCCCCTTCATGACGGGGATGTCCAGCGCCAGGGTCCAGCCCGGCGACGGGTAGGACAGCATGCCGGGGTTGCCCGGGCCGAACCGCTTGAGGACGGCGAGGAAGGACGCCGTCCCGAACGAGCTGAGCCGGTCCAGCACCTCGCGCATGGCCTCTTCCTGCCCGAAGGGCACGGTGACCTGGTACTGCACGAAGCCCCGCGGGCCGTAGATGCGGTTCCAGCCGCCCACGGCGTCCAGGGGGTGGAAGAAGGTCGGGATGCTCTGCAGCTGGTTGCGCTTGAGCTTCGGGGACTTCCGGTACCAGAGCTCGTTGAACGCGGCCACGGTGGCCAGGTTCAGCAGCCCCGGCGGGAAGACGTCGGGGACCTTGACCCGGATCGACCCGTGGTACTTCAGCGGGTCGGCCTTCCGCTTCTCGGGCAGCTCGTCCAGGGTCGCGAACCGGCCGCGGGTGACCACCGAGCGCCCCATGCGCTTGCCCTTGGCCAGGGTGTCGATCCAGGCGACCGAGTACTCGTAGAGGTGGTCGGTCTCGGCCAGCAGCGTCATGAGCGAGTCGAGGTCCGGCGTCCGGTCGGTGTCGACCAGGCAGCGCGAGGACTCGATCCGCTTCATCTGCACCTGCGCGCGCAGGATGACGCCGGTCAGGCCCATGCCGCCCGCGGTGGCCCAGAAGAGGTCCGGGTCCTGCTCCGGGCTGACGCGGTGGACCTCGCCGTCGGCGGTCAGCAGGTCCAGCCACCGCACGTGCTGGGCGAAGCTGCCCGCGACGTGGTGGTTCTTGCCGTGGATGTCCGCGCCGATCGCCCCGCCGACGGTCACCAGACGGGTCCCCGGGGTGACCGGGACGAAGAAGCCCTGCGGCACGAAGCGGTTCATCAGCTCGTCCAGCGAGATCCCGGCCTCGACGTCGACGAGCCCGGTCTCCGCGTCGAAGGCGAGCACGCGGGAGGCCGCGGTCATGTCGAGGACGTGGCCGCCGGCGTTCTGCGCGGCGTCGCCGTAGCTGCGGGCCAGCCCGCGGGCCACCACACCGCGACCGCCGGCGGCGGCGAGCACCGCGCGCACCTCGGCGTCGTCGTGGACGGGGGTGAGCACCGCCGGGGTGGGCGCCGTGCGCCCCCAGCCATTCAGGCTTGTTCTCTCAGACATCGAAGACTCCCATCGCCATGGTGGCCACCCAGAGCACACCGAGGCACAGCAGGACACGGTCGTGCAGGACGATCTCCTCGGGCGCACCGGCGGCGCCCTTGTCGACGTCCACGGCGTACCTGAGGATCGCCATCACGAAGGGGGCGATGGAGATGGTGGACCAGGGGATGCCGTCCTGGGTCTCCCCCAGTTCGAAGGCCCACAGGCTGTAGGCGGTGACCGCGACGCCGGCCGACAGGCTCCACACGAACCGCAGGTAGCTCGCCGAGTACTCCTTGAGCGTCTTGCGGGTCGCGGCGGCGTCCCCCACGAGGACGAGCTCGGAGTAGCGCTTGCCGGCCACCATGAACAGCGAGCCGAAGGCGGCGACGAGCAGGAACCACTGCGACAGCAGCAGTCCGGCGGCCACGCCCCCGGCGATGCCGCGGAGCAGGAAGCCCGAGGCGACGACGGCGAGGTCGATCACCGGCTGGTTCTTGAGGAAGACGCAGTAGGCCAGCTGGATGACCACGTAGGTGGCCAGCACGAACGCCAGCTCGGGCCGGGTGAGCAACACCGCGGTGACCAGCGCGATCGTGAAGAGCACGGTGGCCATCGCCACGGCGAGCCAGCGCGGCACGATTCCGGCGGCGATCGGGCGGAACCGCTTGCGCGGGTGGCGGCGGTCCTCCTCGATGTCGATCGTGTCGTTGACCAGGTAGACCGCCGACGCCGAGAGGCAGAACAGCACGAAGGCGACGGCGGTGGGCCGCATCACGTCGGCATTGAAGATCTCACCGGCGGCCAGCGGGGCGGCCAGCACCAGGACGTTCTTGACCCACTGGCGAGGGCGCAGGGCCCGGACCAGGCCCCAGGCGAAGCTTCCCCGGAAACCGGGGAGCCGGGGGGCCAGTTCCGGCGTCGCCGAGAGCCCGCCGTCGGCCGGCGCGGGATTCTCGGTAGCCGGTGCGGGGCTCGACTGGGGATGCACGGTCACGCCTTCCTGCCTGCGTCTCTGGTCATGCGGCGGCGCACGACCGCGGCCACGCCGGAGCCGAGCACCGCGCCCGACACCACGTCCGAGGGGTAGTGCACGCCCAGGAGGACCCGGGAGACCAGCATGACGCCGGTCGCCACCACCATGGGAGGACGGCCGAGCATCGGCCCGAAACCGACGGCCGCCGCGGCGGTGGAACAGCTGTGCGCGCTCGGGAAGGACAGCCGGCTCGGCGTCCCGACCAGCGCCGGGACGTCCTCGAGCGACGGGCGCACCCGGCGCACGACGCGCTTGACGGCCACCCCGGCGGCGTGCGCGGCCACGACGCCCGCCATGCCGGCGGCCCACTCCTCGCGCCGGCGGCCGGTGGCCCAGCCCGCCGCGCCCAGGGCCAACCAGCCGAGCGCGTGCTCCCCGAAGTGCGACAGACCCCGGGCGACGCCGACGGCAGGGGTGTCCCCCAGCGCGCGGCGCGTCGAGCGGAGCACCGCGTGGTCGATCCGGATCAGGGCAGCACTCGGCGAGGTCATCGAGTGACGACTGTAGACGGGCGGCCGGAGGGTCGCCGGGACCACGCGGGGCGAACCGATCCGTCGCAACCGCCCCTGCCACTCTTGACCCGTGTCCACCTCCCGACCCACCCCGTCCGGCGCTGCGCGCGCCGACCTGCCGGGCGAGCTGCTCGCCGCCGCCGTCCGCCGGAACGCCGCCGCCCCGCTGCTCACCGCCTACGACGACGCCACCGGCGACCGCGTGGAGCTGTCCGGGGCCACGCTGGCCAACTGGGTCGCGAAGACCGCCAACCTGCTGCAGGACGAGTTCGACGTCGGCCCGGGCCGCACGGTGGCCGTGGCGCTCCCGGTCCACTGGCAGACCGCGGCGGTGCTGCTGGCCGCCTGGAGCTGCGGAGCCGCCGTCCTGGACACCGCGGCCGAGGACGACGACCGGCTCACCGGCGCCCACGTCGTCCTGGCCGACCGGGACAGGCTGCCCGCCGTGGAGGACGCCCTCGGGACCGATCCGACGGCCGAGCTGCTCGGACTGTCGCTGCACCCGCTGGGCCTGGGCATGACCGACTACGTGGGACCGGCCCGGGACTTCGCCCTCGAGGTGCGGGCGCACGGCGACTTCTTCTCGCCGTGGCACCAGCCGGACCCGGCGGCGCCGGGCCTCGTGACCGGCGGGCTCACCCTGGCCCTCGGCGGTCTGGTCGCCGCCGCAGGCGAGCTCGCCGCCCGGCTGGGCATCGGGCCCGACGACCGCGTGCTGGTCGACGCGGACACCGCGGCCGAGGCGGGGCCGGTGGCCTGGTTGCTGGCCCCGCTCGTCGCGGGGGCCTCCGTCGTGCTCGTGCGGCACCCGGCGCCCGAGGGCCTGGCGCACCGCGCGGCCACCGAGCGCGTGACGGCCACCCTGGGCCTGCGGATCGACGGTATCCGCACGCTGGGCGCGCCGGGCTGAGGTTCCTGCGGCCGCGCAGTTCGCGACGCGCCGTGATCGGTCGGTTACTGGACTGCAGCGCCCCCGTCTTGTCTGCTGGACGGCGCTCCCCCTGTTCCGACCCGCTGCTCGGCCGCCTCGGATGCGACGGCTCGGCCGTCCGTCCACTTCCCGGCGCGCTGGGCTCGACACCACTGAGGTGTTGCTGTGCCTTCCCGCCCCCGCCCGTCCCGCCGTCGCCGCACGCTCCTGGTCCTCCTCCTCGCGGTGGTCGTCGCCGCCGCGGCCGGCTTCTGGCTGAACACCCGAGCGGACGACGGCGACCCGACCGCGCAGGTCGTCGACCCCGCGGCGGCGCCGACGAGCGAGGCGCCGTCGAGCGAGGCGCCCCCGGCCGCTGACCCGATCGCCACCCTGGAGCCCGAGCGCACGGGCGGGGCGCCCATCCCGACGGAGCCCCCGCCCGAGGACGTCGCCACGGACGAGCCCCCCGCGCCGGTCCCGCCCCGGGACGCCGGCACGGAGGTGACGCCCCAGCTGACCTACTACGGCTGGGTCGCCGACATCGAGGCGGTCGAGGCCGGCGGCATCGTCATGGACATCGTCGAGTCCGGCGGCACGTGCACGCTGACGCTGCGCCAGGGCTCGACCTCGGTGGACGTCTCGGCAGAGGCCGTCGACAACGTGACCTCCACGTCGTGCCCGGCCATGACCGTGCCCGGTGACCGCCTGGCACCGGGCACCTGGCAGGCCACCCTCTCCTACGAGTCCGACACCTCCCGCGGCGCCGGGGACGCCGTCGAGGTCGACGTCCCGTGATGCGGCCGCTCGCGCGCGTCCTCGCCGTCCTCGTCGTCCTGACCGCCGCACTGCTGAGCCCGGTGGCCACGAGCACGCCGGTCCAGCAGGCCCAGGCGGCCGACGCGCGACAGTTCGACCCCGGCAACATCATCTCCGACGCCGTCTTCTTCGACGGGCGGGCGATGGACGCCGCCGCGATCCAGAGCTTCCTGGTGGGCAGGAGCCCCAGCTCCTGCGCCGCCGCGGCGACCGACGGCAGCCCGTGCCTCGAGGACTACCGGATGGACACGGCCTCGCAGGCCGCGGACAACCTGTGCGCGGGTTACCAGGGGGCAGCGCGGGAGAGCGCCGCGCAGATCATCGCCAAGGTCGGGGCCTCGTGCCGGATCAACCCGCGGGTCATCCTGGTGCTGCTCCAGAAGGAGATGGGCTTCATCACCAGCAGCAACCCGACGGCCAAGATGTACGACCGGGCAGCCGGCTACTACTGCCCGGACATCGGCACCGGGTGGTGCCACCCCGACTACGCGGGCCTGCAGAAGCAGCTGTACAACTCGGCCAGGCAGTACCAGCGGTACGCCACCTACCCGGCGAGCTACAGCTACCGGGCCGGGCGCGACAACGTCATCCAGTGGGACGTCCCACGAACCTGCGGCACCTCCGTGGTCCGCATCCAGAACCAGGCGACGGCGGGGCTGTACAACTACACGCCCTACCGGCCCAACCAGGCGGCGCTGAACGCCGGCTACGGGACGGGTGACAGCTGCTCGGCCTACGGCAACCGCAACTTCTGGCTCTACTACACCGACTGGTTCGGCTCCACGCAGTCCGCGACCGGCGGTGCAGTCGTGGCCCGCGCCGCCGCCGCCGACATCCGGGGGCTCATCGGCTCGGCCACCGGCAACGTCAGCTGCGGCCTCCAGGAGGGCGGCTGCTTCCAGCCCTTCGAGCGCGGAGCCATCTACTGGTCGCCCTCCTCCGGGGCGCAGGTCGTCCGCGGCCCGATCCACGAGCGCTGGGCAGGCCTGGGCTGGGAGACCGGCCGCCTCGGTTATCCGACCGGAGAGCAGAACTGCGGCCTGCGCGACGGCGGCTGCTTCCAGGACTTCCAGCACGGCGCCATGTACTGGACCCTGGGAACCGGCGCCCAGCCGGTACTCGGGTCGATCCAGAAGAAGTGGGCCGCGACGGGATGGGAGACCGGGTACCTCGGCTACCCGACCGCCGCGGAGAAGTGCGGTCTCACGGACAAGGGCTGCTACCAGCAGTTCCAGGGCGGACGCATCTACTGGTCCTCCGCCAGCGGCGCGCACATCATGGTGAGCGGCCCGATCTGGAACGCCTGGAAGGCCGGCGGCTACGAGAACAGCGCCCTGGGCTACCCCACCGGGGAACAGGTGTGCGGCCTGCGCGACGGCGGCTGCTTCCAGGACTTCCAGAACGGCGCGATGTACTGGTCCCCGACCACCGGCGCCCGGCCGGTGCTCGGCGCCATCCGGGACAAGTGGGCCGGCACGACGTGGGAGACCGGGTACCTCGGGTATCCGACGGCGGCGCAGAAGTGCGGCCTCACCGGCGAGGGCTGCTACCAGCAGTACCAGGGCGGACGCATCTACGTCTCCCCGACCAGCAAGGCCTCCATCATGGTGACCGGTCCCGTGTGGAGCGCGTGGAAGGCGCAGGGGTACGAGACGGGCCCGCTGGGCTACCCGACCGGGGAGCAGGTGTGCGGCCTGCGCGACGGCGGCTGCCGGCAGGACTTCCAGAACGGCGCCATCGTCTGGTCACCGGCCACCGGCGCCCAGACCGTGCTCGGCGCGATCCGCGACAAGTGGGCCGCCACGACGTGGGAGACGGGCCTGCTGGGCTACCCGACGGCAGCGCAGAAGTGCGGCCTCACCGGCAAGGGCTGCTTCCAGCAGTTCCAGGGCGGGCGCATCTACGCGTCCCCCTCCAGCGGTGCGCACATCATGGTGGACGGCGCCGTCTGGAACTTCTGGAAGGCCGGCGGCTACGAGAACAGCGCCCTGGGCTACCCCACCGGTGACCAGAAGTGCGGCCTCGCGGACAGCGGATGCTCGCAGACCTTCCAGAACGGCACGGTGTACGTCTCGGCGTCGCATCCGGCCCGCATCGTGCACGGCTCCGTGCTCGACCACTACGTCGCGGCCGGGGCGCAGGCCGGAGCGCTCGGCTATCCCGTCGGCAACACCGTGTGCGGTCTCATCGACAGCGGCTGCTACCAGAACTTCGAACGGGGCTCCATCTACACCTCGAAGAGCGCGGGGACGCACACCGTGCTCGACGGGCCCGTCCGCAAGGCCTGGGACGCCCAGCGCTGGGAGACCGGGCCGCTCGGTTACCCGGTCCGCGAGTACGTCTGCGGGCTGACGCGAGGTGGCTGCGGCCAGCTGTTCCAGGGCGGCGGCGTCTACGCCACCCCCGCCACCGGCACCCGGAGCGTCTGGGGAGCCATCTACCACGCGTGGAACGCCCAGGGCCGGGAGCGCGGCCAGCTCGGTTACCCGACCAGTGGCGAGAAGTGCGGGCTGTCCGGGTCACGCTGCCGGCAGTACTTCGAGGGAGGGACCATCGTCTTCTCCCCCGTCACCGGCACCCACGTCGTCCGGGGCGCGATCGGCGAGCTGTGGCTCGTGGAGCCCGCTGTGCAGGGCTATCCGACGAGCGGCGAGACGTGCGGCCTCGTCCGCAGTGGATGCTTCCAGGTGTTCCAGAAGGGACACGTGTACTGGTCGCCGACCACGGGCGCGCACATGGTCAGCGGGAAGATCTTCTCGGCCTGGGCGGCCCAGCGCTGGGAGACGGGCACGTTGGGCTACCCGACGGGGCCCGCCGTGACCACGGCCTCGACGATCACCCAGCCGTTCCAGGGCGGGACGCTCGTGCAGAACCGCAGCACCGGCAAGGTCACCCGGAAGTAGCGCGAGCTGCGCCGAGGCAGCGGTCGGAGGGATGCCTTCCCACCGGCCGCTGCCTCGTCCGGCGAGAAAGTAGGGTGCGCGGTGATGACGACCGCCCCCGCAGGGCCTGGGTCGCCGGTGACCGGGGATCCGCCCGCAGAGCCCCGGCCCGGAGCGACGGCCACGCAGTCCGGCGACCCGTCGACCGGGCGCTCGCGGCGGTGGCGGCCGGCCGCCTGGGTGCTCGCGGCGCTGACCCTGGTGCTCGCCGTGGCGCTGCCGCTGGCCCCGGTCTCGGTCGACACGCCCGAGGTCCAGTGGCCGCTGGACCCGGCGGACCCCCAGCCGACGACGGCGCTGTTCATGCCGTACCGCCCGATCGACATCACGGCCACCGCGCCCTGCGCCACCGTCCGCGAGCTCGCCGGCCGGCAGTCCGACGGCGCGTCCGCCGTTCTGCTGGCGACGGCGCTGCCCGACTCCACCCGCGGCAACGAGCGGGCCCTGTCGATCACCGTGGGCCGCGACGCGGTCCGGGTGGTCTCCTCGGGCGCCGAGCTGTGGCAGGGGCCCGTACCGACCGGGGAGGACTGCTCGCTCGTCGTGCGGGCCGACCAGGACGGCACGCGCGCCGTCCTCGAGAACCCCGGCGACGAACCCGAGGTGCTGGCCGAGGACCGCGGGGCCAAGGTCCCCGAGGTCACCGCGTTCACCACCGACGTCACCGCGGGCGACGGCTCCTCGCCGACCGTGGTCGCCCACCCCGACGCGCGCTTCCAGACCTCCCCCACGGCCGGAAAGCTCGTGCTCGTCGCCCTGCACGTGCTCGCGGTGCTCGCCTGCCTGTGGCTGCTGTGGCGGGCCAGCCCGCCGGTCACGCACGGCCGCGACCGGGCGGTGGCCGCCGACGGGACCGAGCGGCCCCCGCTCGCCTACGAGGGAGTGCCGTGGGGCCGCGCCATGGCCCGGCTCGCCGACGTCGGCGTGGTCGTCACGCTCGTCGCCTGGACCGCGATCGGCTTCCTCAACACCGACGACTACTACTACAGCCTCGAGGCGCGCACCCTCGACAGCGCGGGCTTCGTCGGGAACCAGTTCCGGTTCTTCAACGTGCCCGAGGTGCCCTTCGTCCTGCTCCAGACGCTGCTCGCGCCGCTGACGGAGCTGTCCACCCAGCCGCTGGTGCTGCGGCTGCCCTCGCTGCTGGCGGGCCTGCTGGTGTGGTGGCTGCTCACCCGCCAGCTCATCCCGCTGCTCGTCGACCGGCCGCACCCGGCGCTGCGTCTGGTCGCCGGGGTGGCGCTGCTGGCCTGGTGGCTGCCGTGGAACATCGGCGCCCGGCCGGAGTTCCTGGTCACGCTGGCGTGGGCGGTGACCGTCACGCTGGCGCTGCAGGCCATGCGCCAGCAGCGGGCGTGGCTCGTCGGCCTCGCCGCCGCCGTCGCCGGGACCGCGGTCACCATCACCGCGTCCGGGCTCGCCTGCGTGGCGACGCTGCTGATCCTGCTGCCCCGCCTGTGGCCGACGTTGCGCCGCTCCGCGCTGGGCGAGTGGGCGTCGCTCGCGCTCGTGGTGGCCTGCGCCAGCCTGCCCGCCACCATCGTCTTCTCCGACGCGACGCTGGCCACCGCGATCACCGCTCTGCGCGTGCACAAGGAGGTCGGCCCGGCCGAGTCCTGGGACATGGAGGTCATGCGGTACTGGTACCTGACCCTGGGTCCCGACGAGAACATGCGGACCTTCGCCAAGCAGCTGATCGTCGTGCTCACGGTCGTGGTCGTCATCGCCGTCTCGATCAGCCTGCTGCGCATGACCCGCCCCCGCGGCGGCCGCACGAGCTGGCTGGTGCCGGCGCTGGGCTTCCTGATCACCGTCGCCGCGCTGGTCCCCTCCCCCACGAAGTGGACCCACCACTTCGGGGCGCTGGCCGCGCCCGGGGCGCTGGCGCTGACCGTGGCCGTGGCGCTGCTGGTGCGACGGCGGCCGGACCGGTGGGCCTCCCTGGGGATCCTCGGCGCGGTGGCCTTCACGGCGGCGCTGGCCTTCCATGCGGGTAACCAGCAGGTCGAGTCCTCCGCCTACGGCGTGACCCCCGTCCTGCCGAACCTGCTGGGCAGCCCCGTGCTCTGGCTGGGCACCGGGATGCTGTTCGCGGCCGCCGCCTGGTACGTCCGCCGTCGGGTCGGGTCGACCGGCCGGCAGCCGTGGCCGGAGGCGGCCGTCGGCACGCTGGCGGCCGCGCTCGTGCTCTCCGTCGGCGTCCAGACCGCGAGCGCGGCGCTGGCCACCTGGCGGTACGAGGACACGTTCTCCCTGGCCGGGAACGCGGCGAGCGCGCTCACCGGCGGCGAGGCCTGCGGCTTCGCCGACCACGCCGTCGCGCTGACCGACCCCGTGGAACTGCGCGCGCTGCCCGCTGCCGACGCCGACGCCGAGGGCTCCGTCGACGACGCCTTCCCCGACGCCGAGGGCGCCTCGGGTCCCCTGGCCCCCGAGCGCGTGCGCCGGTGGTCGACCTTCACGGAGGAGCCCACGACCGGGCCGACGGCGATGACGACGCCCTGGCTGGAGATCGGCGACCTCACCGAGCGCGACGTCCTGGCGCTGTCGATCACCGGCGCCCTGGACGACGGCACGGAGGTGAGCGTCGAGTACGGGGCCGCGGGCGACGGCGGCGAGCCCACCGCGCTCGCCGCCTTCGAGATCGAGATCGACGACCAGGACGAGGCCGAGGGTGCCTGGGTGCAGGAACGGCTCGGCTCCACCACGCACCTCCCGGACGGCGCGACGCTGGTCCGCGTCCAGGCGGTCGACCGGAACTTCAGCGGGGGCGGCTGGCTCGGCGTCACCGACCCCTACCGGGTGGACGGGACGACCCTCCGGGAGCTGTTCCAGGGACAGGACGTCGTCCTCGACTGGCCGGTCGGCTTCACGCTCCCGTGCGTCGACCCGCCGCGCATCGCCGACGGCATGGTCCCCCCGGTGGAGTGGATCATGCTGAGCGAGAAGTACGCCGACGCACCGGAGCTGCTCGTCATCGACGAGCGCGGGGGCAGCTACTCGACCATGACCGAGGTCGCCGACGCGACCACCTACCCGGGCTTCTCCCCCGGCGTCGGCCCCGAGTACACCGAGTGGGGCCGGCTGGTCCGGTACGACCGGGAGCTCCCGGCCGACGCCTACCGCCTGGTGGAGGACGAGCGCGTCATCGCCGGCTGGGGCTGGTGGCCCGGCGCCGGCGACGGCCCGGTCCCGGACGGCGAGAAGCCCGACAGCTGACCGGTTCCCGTGGCCCTCGCGGTCAGCGCAGCAGGCTGCGGGCGATCACCATGCGCTGCACCTGGTTGGTGCCCTCGTAGATCTGGGTGATCTTGGCGTCGCGCATCATGCGCTCGACCGGGAAGTCCTGCGTGTACCCCGCACCGCCGAACAGCTGGACGGCGTCGGTGGTCACCTGCATCGCGACGTCGGAGGCGAAGGCCTTGGCCGAGGCGGAGACGCGGGTGACGTCGGGGCGGCCGGCCTCGCCGGCCGCGGCCGCGACGTAGACCAGGTGCCGTGCGGCCTCGATCTTCATCTCCATGTCGGCGAGCATGAACTGCACGCCCTGGAAGCTGCCGACGCTCGAGCCGAACTGCCTGCGGTCCTTGACGTAGGCCACGGCGGCGTCGAGCGCGCCCTGCGCCACACCCACGGCCTGGGCACCGATCGTCGGACGGGTGAAGTCCAGCGTGCGGAGCGCGGTCTTGAAGCCGGTGCCGGGCGCCCCGATGACCCGGTCGGCCGGGATGGTGCAGTCGGTGAAGTAGAGCTCGCAGGTGGGCGAGCCCTTGATCCCCATCTTGCGTTCTTTCGGGCCGACGGCGAAGCCCGGGTCGTCGCGGTGGACGGCGAAGGCGGAGATGCCGTTGGCACCAGCCTCCGGGTCGGTGACGGCCATGACCGTGTACCACTCGGAGATGCCGGCGTTGGTGATCCAGGCCTTGGTTCCGTTCAGCACCCAGGTGTCGCCCTCGTG
>Ga0210040_10009431_pt1 | contig 11363 bp, 5 predicted proteins | sample CryGeyCG12114_NA_FD_185462 | JGI IMG/M metagenome (GOLD analysis project Ga0210040, IMG submission 185462) | Groundwater microbial communities from aquifer - Crystal Geyser CG19_WC_8/21/14_NA (SPAdes) (version 2) | ecosystem: Environmental > Aquatic > Deep subsurface > Groundwater | place: USA... | reverse complement strand
GTACTCTGATAAGAACGAAGACACCTGTGACTTGCTAATATGCTCGTGCTTGCTTCTCGACCTATCCCCGAGGCAGATCGTGGATGTCTGTCTTTGCCAGATTGCGGATGCAGTGTCTTCACTGAACCCGCGGCTAGGGGGCAACTGTTCGACGACGATTTCCTAAACGCTTGCCGCACACGCTGCACCTGATACGACTTACCATTGCTTCAACATGGCTACCTATTGGGGAACAACATTGGTGGCAATGCACATATGCACTTAGGCGGCAATCACTGTCACAATCGCAAGTAGAACGCACTGCTTTTCTTGAATGGGTGTCGCAACTTCACATGGAAATGGCGCATCAGGATATCTATAAGAGGAAGCACCCTCGTACTGGAGAATGGCTGATAGGATGTTCTGTGTTCACAGAATGGCTTCGAACCCCCATGTCAAGGCTCTCGTGGTGTTACCGCGAGCGTAAGCTCGCATACTCGTGGGTTATGTTCGCAGGGTGATTGAGCAACTCACGTAGCCGGCATCAACAAGTCAGTGTTGGTGTATGTCCGTGTTGTTGTGAAGCTCACAACCGAGGCAGACTGACAATGCAGGGCGAACGTCATCCATTACATCCAGGATCAGTATCGAGGACGCAAGGTTATTGGTATCGCTTACATGTACTACGACTATCGCTCTGCCGAGTTGCATAATCTGTGGCAAGTGGTAGTAGCTCTGATCAAGCAGATCTGCCGGCAGAAAAGCCAAATTCCCGAGAGCTTCCTGAAGGTCAGGCGCGATGCACAGCATCCATCATACCCCAGTCAATTCTGAGCGCTGATTTAAAAGAAACCATATAGAAGTAGCGAGCTCAGAGAAAAAGCTCGGAAGGTGTATGCCAATAGCACGATCAGAGAGAAGTGCTTCCAGGATAAATTGGTTCTGGTATGAGCGCACCATCAATTTGGCATTAGTTCTCTAACTCTTTGCGGAGCGTTCCATTACGCTGTCTAGAAATTCATCAAATCTGTGATGTGTTAGCTCGTGTTCTTCACATTTAGTGTGATAGAACTTACCTCTACCAAACAGAGTCCTCTTGCCCCAATCCATAGCCAGGAGCACCCTTGTTCTGAGGCTGACGCTCTGTGCGAAGTAGATGCTACGCCACAGGTACACCGCCAAGAGACCACCGCCAAAGTTCAATCCACCAAAATCAAAGACCGCTGCATTACCAATGTACGCCAAGCTACCGAGATGGTGATATTCGAAAGCCTTATACACCGCCTCATCCAAGTCGCCGTAGTCTACTTCGTTCGCCCGAAGGCCGGGCAAGGCTGCGGCGATTCTGTTGAACTTCTTACCAAGGTATTGTCCCTGTTGGTTTGCGCGCTGGGCAGTGGCAGGTAGCGACGTCAGTTTAGTGTCTATCTGAACAAGCAGCTCGTGCAGCTCTCCGAAGTCGAGAGTGCCCGATTTATCCTTGTCGTATGATTCGAAGAGACGATCAAGACGCCTCAAATGGTCCGCTGCTTGGGGAAACCGCTTTCGAACCTTTCGCGCGACTTTGCGCCAGTCCTCGAAGGTGATTTTCATTTTCTCGGGGTCCTTGCCTTGCTCAAATGCCATACCACGTAGGAACGTGGTCAGATGATCTGCAACATTGTTCTGCACCGTAGAGCAGTCGCCAATGGCGTAGACATCACCGAGGGGAGCACCCATAAGTCGCAAATGGCCATCGGTCTCCAGGGCGTGCTTGTTGTTTTGTGAATCTCCCAACGTTTTTGCAATCTTCTGAGAAAGCTCGGTCTGTGCCACACCGGTAGACCAAAGACAAAAGCCCATGGGAAGTTCTTTGGTGACAGTTTTTCCATCCACCTTTTGTGTGAAAACGATCTTGTCAGGGTGGACTTCTTTAACTCTGGCATTAGTCACGACTTTGACGTCGTCATGCTCGAAACGCTTCTCTGCATACACAGAGAGTGCTTCGTCGTAGGTGTTTAGAATGTGACCGCGAGATTGTATAACGTGAACCGAGACCTCGTTACGGAGAATTTTTGGGAATGAGCGGAGCAAATCTTCATTAAGCATGTCGAAGAGCTCGGCAGCGAACTCAACGCCGGTCGGTCCACCACCACTTATGACAAAGGACAAAAGGCGTTTCCTCTCTTCGTCTGTCGTTGTTGGCAAACACGCTAGCTCCATATTTCGTAAAACCTTGTTTTTGATCAGACGAGCATCCTCGATGGTCTTCAAAAAGTTGCAGTTTTCCAATCCTGTAACACCGTGCGGGTTGCTGATAGAGCCTACACCAAGCACCAGCTTGTCGTACGGCAGATAAAAGTGCACTTTCTTACCATCCGCACCGGTTTGCGCAACCTCAACCAGTTTGTTCGAGAAGTCGACGTCGACGGCCTCGGCTTTCAGAAAGTGCCCACGTAACCTGCTAACGATACGTCTGATGGGTTCCACGAGCGAGCGCAATTCAAGCGTTCCCATTGCAGCTGAGGGCAGCATAGGTGTGAAAAGAAAATAGTTCTCTGGTGATACCACCGTAACATGGTAATCTCCAGGGTTCATCTCTTTCAACATAGCGACACCACCCCAGCCGCCACCCAGGACCACCAATTTAGGCTTATCTCGTTGCTCACGCATTTGCTCACTATCTTCGTCATCCACCAGAGCTTCTGCGATTGGCAAATTCTTCGGTCCACCTCTTCTTGGGATCAGAGCATTTTCCGAGACAGGACACACGGTTTCCCCATCGGCCTCGTGGTATGTAGTTGCATCGTACGCAAAGAAACCTGCTACAAGAACGCCGCTAACGAAGACAAATATTCCTGTCCAAGCTGCAGACCGATAGATAAATCTTGCGACCGGTCCTCGTTGCTTCGGTGGGCGTGTGGTCGAGGCATGGCGCACGTATGAGGACGGAGATCGGACTGTACCAGGTCGGGGAAATTGTAGACGCTGGAGGGTAGTGTTCCGACGAAGAACAGGTGATTTCTGTGCAAACCATGTTCCATTGCGCGTAGTATAGTTTCGCTCAGGTGTGAAAAAGGCCTTCAGGAGCAATGGTCGTGGCCCTGTAAACTTCCTGCACGAGTGCAGCCCATGACGAGCTGCTGCAGGGAATGCCTTCATCGGCGAAGGTTCGATGGTTTAGTAGGAGAGAGACGAGGAAGCCATGCAGAGCTGTGTGAAGAGCGATCAGCTGTACTGAGCAACAAAGCGATCAGAAGGACAGTCACACGGGTGTGCTAGTAAAGGATGTAGTGTGGAGGCGAGAGCAGGGAAAGGTGAGATTATGACGGACGTGATAAAGGACTGAGTATGGGTACCTAGGTACACAGTACGCTTCGAGTCGCTAGCGACAGCTCATCCTCGACGTCGACGTCACTTCACACGTGACTCTCGCCTGCTCGCGGTATTACAGCATATATGCCAACTTTAGAACGATTAATCAATCCGGCCCAAATAATTGCGCAATTTGTAGTGTTAGTGGGAAGTAGGATCTACCTAGGTAGACAAGGGTGAACCGCTATCTTATAGTCAGAATAAGATATATCCTCGCAACGGACAGAAGCACCCTCCTTCGCAACAGGTTCATCGTAGACCCATCAGCCCGCAGCACGGCTTGTGTCCTGCTGCTCTTGACATCTTATCTCTCAAATGTCTTCCAGCTCAAGCTCGAAGAATTGCGCCCGAGATAGATACCCGTCCACCGTCATGAATCGTAAGCTAGTGGTACATCTGCCATCAAATTCGCCCCACGTCCGAGAACTCCACACCCAAAATACACTTTTGATGTACACACCCAAAGACGCATTCAGCATTCAACCACCATACTCCGCTTCAGGATCATCGCGAGATGATAAACTCGAAGATCTTCTCAAGGATTTGAGTGGCCGACCTCGTGCCTTCTTCGGCGTACCGCCAGGGGAAGCAATGCTCTTTCGCTTTCTCCCTCGTTTAGGAGGAGGTAGAACTTCGATTGCATTGTCGTCGTCGTGACCAATCTCGAGAATTTCTTCATCCCCGGTGGGGACCTTCACCGTTTCATCTTCCGACATCAATGCCAGGAACTTATGGCACCGGTCAATCATCGCTTCTGTATTGTCGAAAGACGACAATACAGTCGTTGTGTTCCTCCAAAAGTTCTCCGCTCCAAGCCCATGGACCTTGATTGGTGGCTTACCGAACTCTTTAGCTTGCTTCATTAGACCAAGAGCAAGTTTGGTGTCGCCCCTGATGCCATACTGCTGCTTCAGATGAGAACGCGCCTCCCATAGCACGGTGGACGCAATGGCGGCGGCTACCAATGGTCTCAGTTTGTCTACCTCAATTGTCGCAGCGACGCGAGCAGCATCGTCCGGCAGGTGAGTGCCGTCCTTCAGACTAACCTCTGGCTGTATCGTCGCCTCAATAGCGGCTTGTAACTCCGCGGTGCCTTTGGTAAACGACATTTCCAGTTGCAGTATGGTGTGCATCAATTCGTCCATTTTGCCGTACTCAAAGAGAGCGACGTTTTGGGCTACGAAACGAGCAAACTGCACATGATCGGGCATCTCTTGCGACACGTCCAGCTTGGACAACTCGGTGGTCCTAGCTGTCCGCGTGATAATGTTACTGAGGAACTTCTTGATGTATTTCGAACTGCTGCCGTTGATGATGTTAAAGCAGGGCGATAGTTTGGCCTTGAAACTCGGAAGCCATGCTCCACTGGTATCGCCTACAACGTCTCGCTGGTAACTGAACGCCTCTTGAATTGCCCGCGTGTACTCCCTCTCTGTCACGGATTCGTGAGTTTGTTGTAAAAGCTTATGGGCGCTAAAGGCCACTTCTGACACTCGTAGATCTTTGCTTGTCTCAAGAGCCACAAAAGCGGGTGTGCTGTCCCTAGGGTGCAGCAACCCTTCATGGCTTATGCTGGATAGAATCCTCGTGGCAAGGAAAGCTTGTTCGCCCTGGCTAGTCAATGCTATACGGAGTACTCTGGTTGCAACGTCGTCAGTTATCATAGCGATCGCACTGTCCTGATCCATGGTTCTCTTGTCGCCCCCCAGCTTCTTCAGGTCTTGTTCTTTTCTGATTTCTTCGGATTTGGCTCCGTCATTTTCTTTTGCCGAAGCACGTGATGCGTACAGCTCCTCAAACATTCTGAGGACCGTGAGCTGGTCTCTAATCTTACTCTGAGAGTCACTGGTCGTGTCTTCTTGGGCCGTCGCTAGAACGTTGAAGAAAAGTTGAGCTATTTTCTTCTTCTTGAATTGGCCAGGCCACGCTTGACACAAAGAGCCAAGGCTTTCTAAGGCTATCGTACGAATAGCAGGCTCCTGACCTATCGATGTCCTTGTGTAAATCATGTCGACAATGTAGCCCGCGACCGATTGAACTGGTTGGTCGATTTGTCGTTTCAATGCCACCTGTAGCTCTCGTTTGAAGAGCTCCAAGTGGCTTTCCAGATCGACGTACTTGCCAAGTGAGCCACAAATGCGTAGCCATGAAGGTAGGGCACTGGGTGGAGATTTGGGGTTGCCAATGGGAACGATGACCGAAGTCAATAATTTGATTAGCCGGATCGTGTTTCCAAGGACTCCGTCAATGACTTGCAGACACTGCATAACCTCGTCCAACTCAAGACGTTTGGTTTTAAGTGGATTGATGGACTTCATAAGGTCATCCTGGATATCTTTGAGCAACGTATTATGCGTACTGGAAAGATGTGGCAAGACAGAACGGAAGATGCTGATGACAGACTTGAACATGAGGAGATCCTGCTCATTCTTGACATTGACATTGCTCAGATAGCGCTTTAAGTTCGACAGTTGTTGAGGTGCAACTGCCTGAGGTCGAGCGTCTGCCAGCGTCATCAGCGTGATTAGAGACTCCTGAGATGCAGTGCCGGAAATGATTGCTTGAAAGAGAACATCAGCAATTCCAGCGTATAGTTGGTGCACCTGACTCAAGGTTTTGTTATCACTCTTGATGTTTGCCAAGAAGAATGCTTTCAACAGAACAGGAAGCTCAACCTGATCGCTTTGGATCGTCTGCACAATGTGCGTGCTCAAGTTTTTGATAGCCACTTCTGACTTAGCCGATTCGCTGGAAACTGTGATCGAATCGAGGGTCGGAGATATCCAGAGCTCCGCCAATGTTCGCTTAGCAAACTCCGCCACAGTTTCTTCGACATCGTTTGTATGACGAAGGAAGGTACGCGCAATAGCGTTTCGCAGGTTTTGACGGGTATCTCGAAGGTAGATGTCCTTGAGATGACCCATAGCTCGCTTTTGCACGCCGACCTTGGCATCTCCAGCGCATTCAAGAAGGCGTTTGATGCCCTTCTCCTCGAGTGCAGGTTTTGGGATGATGAACTTTGCAATGAGTGATAGCGCAGAATCACGGACCATGGCAGAATCGTCCGAGGCACAACGAAAAACGTCTTCAGCAATTGTCATGTCTCGGTCTAGCAGGCTAGAGTCGGACTCGAGCATGTTGACAACACTCTTAAGACTTCGGCTTCGGACTTGAGCCTGATCACTGTTGAGCGAAGAGGAAAGAGTCTTCAGGATAGCTGGAAATGCTCGGCAGAAATTAAGATTCAGTACGCCCAGGGTGTATGCGAGCTGCGCTTCATGCCTCGTGACATGTATAATGTCCGACAAGGAGTGCGTTTCGGATGCTACATCCTTCATCATCTCGAGCACCATCGTAATGATGTGAGCTGATTGGGCGTCCAGTCCCCGATCATCCTGTTCGGCTCGGTCGCTTTTCAACGTTAGACAAACGACCTTGGCATACTGTGCAAGCCAGTAGCTATATGCCGTTTTGGCTCTAAGACTCTGGCTGCCACGCTTCTGAAGATGGTGAGCTGTGACTGCGAAGGGACCTGCGGTAGAGATGAGGTCTTCGTTTCGCAGGCCACCATGCAATTGGTCATCAACGAGCCTCAAGAGGTCTTGCGTGATGTTAGAAGGTGTGGCTTCGGCGTCCCGCGCGACGGCTGAAGACAGTCCAGAGATGGAAGCACGGAATATCGAAATCGCGGATCCCATCGTACCAAGAGCCTCTAGCGCCATGTTCTTGATGGAGGCCGATTGTTTTTCGTTGCGCGCGAGCTCGAGCATATATAGTGCCGTAAATCGTAGAAGTAGCTCGGCCGACGGCCAGTCCGGAATCGCTAAAGCGTTGATCAGGTCTTCAATGAAGAGGTCCAGCAAGCTGCGATAGGCAGATTCTCCCGTCTTCTTCTCTGCCGATGCCTTGTCGACAATATATCGAATAATTTGTTGTGCACTTCTAGCACCACTGTCAAAGTGCTGCTGTGATTTGTATTTTAGTTTTGCAAGGCCAATTGCTTGGTCCTCGGCCCTATCAAGACTCTCAGCGTTCGAGGCGAATTCCTGTTCATCTCCGTCTTCTAGCCCTTCGGAGTCGTCCGTCGCCGTCTCGTCATGCAGTTTCCTCGACGATTTTCCGACCTTCTGTGAGGCAGCGGTTTCCGTCGACGTCGTCTGGACCAGTTGCATCAGCAAAGCTGACACAAGTTGTATGTTCTTGCCATCGTCAAGCTTAAATTGTCTAGCGCTTCTGCTTGTAGATGGAAGCTTGTCCAAGGACGACAAGATTTCGTCAAGGATTGCTGTTCTCTCAGCAGGAAAACTTGCATATATCTTCGCAAGCGCCGTCATAGCTGCCTTTCGTACGTTCTCGAAAGCTTGCGTCCCCAGTGCTGAACCTTTTTCATTATGTGGATTCTGCACAAAGATAAGTTTGGCAGCGAGAAATTCTGCTGCGTTCACAGAACCTTCAGCACCTCTGACTCTGACACAGACCGTGGCCACTAGGTCTAGAAGCTTTCTATTGGTGCTCAGCAGTGACTTGAGTTCGTCCTTCAGTGTGCATGCAGCTCGGTGTATGTCAGCGTTCGGGCCTTCTGGTCGTGATTCGACTACCAGTATTAGACAATTTTCGAAGGCATTGACTAACACGTTAGGTAACCACCTCAGGACTTCTGCTGAGAGTAGCGCTTCATCTTGAACATTGCCGAGGACGGTGTAGATAACAGTGCATGCAGACGCTGCACCGTTTTCTGCCTTTCGAATCCGAGCCCTCCACTTAAGCAGATCATCTTCCGATGGATCGTCTGGCAATTTCAAGTTCAAGGTTTGTGCCGCTTCGATCGAGTGCTCGCACAATTGTTGGAGCCGTCTCAAATCGTCGGTCGCGACATCAGAGAGGTTTCCGTATGAGACAAGCTGCTTCAGAGATACCTGCAACCTCTCGAGGACTTTCAAGGACAACCTGGGATGAGAATCCTCGTCGTCATCAAGCAGTTCGAAAAATGAGTTGACATGGCTAAGATAAGATGCTGACGTGTCAGGTTCAAGCTTGTCTTGCGCCTCGAAGAGCTCCGTCAAGCCATTTTGAAACTGTAGCAAGGCTGCTTTCGCAACTTGCCTCTGCGATTGCAAGTGCAAAGATGTTGATTGACTGTGGTCATGATCCAATTTTCTTCTCTTGGGTGATTCTGCAACTGCTACATAGTTGTCTCTTTGGAATGAGGATGGTGGTTTCGGAATCTCGACGACAAGAGATCTTTGTACACTCTGTTGTGACGCCGCTGGGACAAGATCGTTGCTTTCGAAAGCAGATTGGTTTGCAATGCTGCGAGATTCTGAAGAGCGTGAAACCTCGGAAGTCGGAAGTGCTTTTGTTGTTTCCACAGCCGATCTCGGGGCATTTGATGTGCTAGGACTGATGGGCGACGGATCTTTATGTGTCAGCCTTGGGACTAAATATGGTTGTGATAGATCAACGCCGTACAAGAATAGTCAACGTTGGTCATGTCGAGAACCATTTTTGCGACCGAACTCAAGTTATAACCTCTTTTCTGTTCATCTGTCGTTGATGCTGACTTTGAGAGTGGGCCATCGTGGGAGACAAGAGGTTGCTTGAACTTGCTAGGGTGACAGAATTAGCGATCGTAGGTGAAGTGAAGTGAAGGGCACCGTTCTCACATCTCAGCCAAGGCCTCGCTCTTCAGCAGAAACCTCAGCTTGTCCTTGACAGTCTCAAGCGATGTTTGAGCAACTGCCTGGTGCACTGCCTTCCTTTCTGATGACGAAGTCAATCGTACCGGGTCTTTCGCTCTGGCTATGAGCGGAAGTGGAATGCGGTCTGTACAGCGTCAACAGACTGATACGCAGAGCGGTACAAATGGCTCACCATAGACTGGTAGAACTGAAGCTGTCAAAGGAGTGAATTGCAGTGCTTCATCGACCGAGAGCTGTTTCATCTTGGGCGTTCCGTTGGTTGGCTGTTTGGCTGGAATGACCACCTCAATAGACGGTCTTGCCTGCATCTTGAAGGTGCAGATGTGCGCTGGAATCGAGCCATGTGCTCACACGACGACTGGGTGCGACTACGAGGGAGCTGAATGGTCAGAGACCGTTGAGCGTGGAAGTGACAGGATGTCCCAGGCTCTACTCTCGGTCAGGAACAACATCTGGAGAGCGCATGCATCCCGCATACTGACAGACGCAGGGTGTGCTCAGGCCTGCGGCAGCCTTACCACATGTGGTTAGCAAGATCTGCACTCCACGGAGCCATGCCCGAATTCGAAGTTTGGGAACAAAAGTCTTCAATCGTGGTTTCAGATCTTGCCATAATTCCGTATATCGCGGCACAATTCACTACGGCAGAAGAAGAAGCAGCGACCAGTTCGAATAAATATGGTGGCCATTGGGAGCCTCCTTTTTTGCGATGCATGTGGATCTCTGTTGCCCCGGAGCATTGAAAGAAAGGAAATGATCAAATGCGACGATTGCTCTTCATACACAAAAGACACTTCTTCTAAAGTCATCACCTCAAGATCAAAGCCTAGTACCTTCCCCTCCGCACTTCGTGCAAAACATTCTGAAGTGCAGAGTGTTGACACCGAGAATTTGGAGGTGGAAGCGGTCATCACGAAAACTTGCCCCGATTGTGGCCGTAAGGAGATGTTCTATCACACTAAGCAATTGCGAAGTGCAGATGAAGGCAGCACAGTCTTCTACAGATGCGAATGTGGCTACAAGGAGACAACGAACAATTAGATCAGACGGATGATGTCTCAAGTCCTGAACTGAATATTTGTATTACCATCACCAACGCCACAAATGCAATGCTCGATATGTTTATGCAGCAACGCCGACGCTAGAGCCAGGCACCATGGCATATTCCATCTCGCCAGTCTTCTCATATTCGGCCATATCCAGTGCCACAATCACACTTTCACGAACCACCTGCTCCGGATCGTCCAAGAACTTCCTGAGCATGTCTTCAACGCCGGGCTCTTCGCCTAGGCTTCCAAGTGCCTCAGCGGCTTCGTGGCGGACCATGCTAGCCTCCTTCTTGTCCTCTAAGACCGATACCAGGGCAGGGATCGATGTTGGATGTGACAGTTGACCGAAGACGAAGGCAATCTCGTGTCGAAACAAAGCCGATGGGTCAGAAAAGCCAGATGCAAGCGCATGAACTGCTGAATCTGCTGTGGGCAGATCCGGAGGAGACGCAAGATCTCGCAGAGCGAACATAGCTCGGTAGCGCTTGAAAAGTGGTAGAGAGGTATCGAGTAGAGACTTCTGGAGATCTGTTATAGAGTGGGTCTCAGAAGCCAGTGGCATGGGCGGCGCAGGGTCAATAGAAGCGAAGTCGCTCGGCTTTACATTTTCTTTTCCTTGCTCATCCGACTGCGTCCATAATATACGATCAATAGCGATGTCGCAGGTCTCCCTAACTACCACAGGTTCATTCTCATCGTCCTTCATGTGCTTCAATATCTCCAGACTTGATGCGTCTCCAAGAGCGCCCAATGCTTCTGCTGCTTCATGTCTGCACATTGCATCCTCTTCCCGGTCTTCTAGCACCGCTCGCAGGAATGGCACAGCCTCCAGATTCTTGGTCTGTCCGAGACAATAGGCCAGTTCATGTTTGAGTAGTGCGGAAGGCGATTCAAACGCAGCTGCTATGGCTTCGATTGCTGCAGTTGCTTGTGGTCCAGACTTTTGCGCAGCGAGGTGTTTAAGAGAAAAGAGGGCCCTGAAGCGGCGGGCAAGGGCTACATCCTCTGAAGTCAGTGCTTTGCGAAGAGTGAAGATGATAGGATCCACGGAGGAATGGTTCACTTCAGTCGCAGCGGGCGCCATCTGGGATACTGAAAGAAGGAGAATTGTTGGAGATAGTTTGTAGGATGACTCGGGAGTTGAAATCGTTGGTAGGTACTGCAGGTCCTGTGTGGTCTCGGCCTCAATTTTTTTGGAAACTCCGATCTGCAATTGCGGGGTCCGGTTATCACGAGGCTGAATCTCGTATCTTAGCGCCAATGCTTGCAGCAAGGCTGCAAC
>Ga0210040_10009430_pt1 | contig 11363 bp, 13 predicted proteins | sample CryGeyCG12114_NA_FD_185462 | JGI IMG/M metagenome (GOLD analysis project Ga0210040, IMG submission 185462) | Groundwater microbial communities from aquifer - Crystal Geyser CG19_WC_8/21/14_NA (SPAdes) (version 2) | ecosystem: Environmental > Aquatic > Deep subsurface > Groundwater | place: USA... | reverse complement strand
GCGCGAGCCGCAGTGGCGGGGCCGGTAGCGGCGTCCGGCCCTAGAAGTAGTAGGGGTACGGCCCGTAGTCGGGATCGCGCTTCTCCAGGAAGGCGTCCCGGCCCTCCACGGCCTCGTCGGTCATGTACGCCAGCCGGGTCGCCTCGCCGGCGAACACCTGCTGGCCGACCAGGCCGTCGTCCACGGCGTTGAAGGCGTACTTCAGCATCCGCTGCGAGGTGGGGCTCTTGCGCACGACGGCCCGCGCCCACTCCACGGCCGTGCGCTCCAGCTCGGCGTGCGGCACGACCTCGTTGACCGCGCCCATCCGGTGCATCTGCTCGGCGGTGTAGTCCCTGCCGAGGAAGAAGATCTCGCGGCCGAACTTCTGCCCGACCTGCCGGACCAGCCCCGCGCTGCCGTAGCCGCCGTCGAAGCTGCCGACGTCGGCGTCGGTCTGCTTGAACCGGGCGTGCTCGGCGCTGGCCAGCGTCAGGTCGCAGACGACGTGCAGGCTGTGCCCGCCCCCGACCGCCCAGCCCGGGACGACGCAGATGACGACCTTGGGCATCGTGCGGATCAGCCGCTGCACCTCGAGGATGTGCAGCCGCCCGGCCCGCCCCTGGTCGACCGAGTCGGCGGTGTCGCCGCTGGCGTACTGGTAGCCCGACCGGCCGCGGATGCGCTGGTCGCCGCCGGAGCAGAACGCCCAGCCGCCGTCCTTGGGTGACGGCCCGTTGCCCGTGAGCAGTACGCAGCCCACGTCCGGGGACGTCCGGGCGTGGTCCAACGCCCGGTACAGCTCGTCGACGGTCGCGGGCCGGAAAGCGTTGCGCACCTCGGGACGGTCGAACGCGATGCGCACGACGGCGCCGTCGCGCCCGGGGTCCGTCGAGCGGTGGTAGGTGATGTCGTGCAGGTCCAGGCCCTCGACCGCCCGCCACTGCACGTCGTCGAACAGCTCGGAGACCCCCGGCAGACCCATGTCCGGACCCTACCCAGGCGCCCGACCGAGGCGCCCGGCGCAGGGCCGGGCCCGGGAACCCGGGCCGGCTGCGACGTGTGACGGGCCTCACACCGTGGTATGCGGCGGCGCATTCGACGTTGTGGAGGGTGTCGTGGACTTCAACCTGGCGGTCGTGCTGCAGGAGTCGGCGCAGCGCTGGCCGGACAAGGCGGCGGTGATCGCGGACGACGTCCGCTTCACCTACGCCGAGCTGGACGTGATGTCGGACAAGGTGGCGGCCAACCTCGCGCGGTCGGGGGTGGGGGTCGGCGACAAGGTCGGGCTCCAGCTGCCGAACGTCCCCGAGTTCGTGGTCGCGTACTTCGGCATCCTGAAGGCGGGCGCGGTCGTCGTGCCGATGAACGTCCTGCTGAAGGCGCCGGAGGTGGCCTTCTACCTGAGCAACTCCGGGGCCAAGGCGCACATCACCTTCGGCGGGGTCGCGGACGAGGCGGCCAGGGGCGCGGCGGAGGCCGGCGTCTCCGACGTGTACGTCCTCGGCGGCGACGCCGGGACGCCGTTCGGGGAGCTGCTGGCAGGCGAGGCGCCGGGACCGCAGCTGCAGCCGCGCGACCCGTCCGACGGCGCGGTGATCATCTACACCTCGGGGACGACCGGCCGGCCGAAGGGCGCGGAGCTGTCGCACTTCACGCTGTACATGAACGCCGACGTGCCCGGGCGGCTGTTCGAGCTGAGCCCGGACGACGTCGTCCTGGTGACCCTGCCGCTGTTCCACGTGTTCGGGCTGTCCAGCGTCATGAACGTCTGCGTGCTGTTCGGCGGGACGATGTCGCTGGTCCCGCGCTTCGAGCCGGCCAAGGTGCTGCAGGTGATGGCCCGCGACCGGGTCACCGTCTTCGAGGGCGTGCCCACCATGTTCATCGGGCTGCTGCACGCGCCGGAGGCCGACCAGCTGGACCTCTCGCCGCTGCGGGTCGCGGTCTCCGGCGGGGCGGCGATCCCCGCGGAGGTGATCGACGCGTTCGAGGAGAAGTTCAGCGTCGTCATCCTCGAGGGGTACGGCCTGTCCGAGACCGCGTCGACGACCACGTTCAACACCCCGGCCGACCGCAAGGTCTACAGCGTCGGCAAGCCCATCTGGGGCGTGCGGGTGCAGATCTGGGACGAGTCCGGCTCGCCGCGCCCGACCGGCAAGGACAACGTCGGCGAGGTCGTGGTCTCCGGTGCGAACGTCATGATCGGCTACCTCGGGCAGCCGGAGGCCACCGCGGAGGCCTTCGCCGGCGGCTGGTTCCACACCGGCGACCTCGGCTACCTGGACGAGGACGGCTTCCTGTTCATCGTGGACCGCAAGAAGGAGCTCATCATCCGCGGCGGCTACAACGTCTACCCGCGGGAGGTGGAGGAGGTCGTCTACGCCCACCCGGCGGTGGCCGAGGTCGCCGTCATCGGCGTCCCCGACCCCAAGCTCGGGGAGGAGGTCAGGGCGGTGGTGGCCCTGAAGCCCGGGGCGAGCGTCGAGGAGCAGGAGCTGATCGCGTTCGTGAAGGAGCGGGTCGCCGCCTACAAGTACCCGCGGTCGATCGAGTTCCGGGACACCCTGCCCAAGGGCCCGAGCGGCAAGATCCTGAAGAAGGAGCTGCGCGGCTGACGGGTCGGCGGCGCCGGGGGAGCCCCCGGCGCCGCCGCGCGCCTACAGGTTCCCGCGCTTGGCCTGCTCGCGCTCGATCGCCTCGAACAGCGCCTTGAAGTTGTTCTTGCCGAAGCCCAGCGAGCCGTGCCGCTCGATGAGCTCGAAGAACACCGTCGGCCGGTCCTGCACCGGCTTGGTGAAGATCTGCAGGAGGTAGCCGTCCTCGTCCCGGTCCGCCTGGATCTTCAGCTCGCGCAGCACCTCGACCGGGTGGCGCACCTCGCCCACCAGCTCCGGCAGCGTGTCGTAGTAGGAGTCCGGGGTCTCGAGGAACTCCACGCCCATCTCGCGCATCGCCCGCACGCTGCCGACGATGTCGCCGGTCGCGAGCGCGATGTGCTGCACGCCCGGCCCGCCGTAGAACTCGAGGTACTCGTCGATCTGGCTCTTGCGCCGGCCCTGCGAGGGCTCGTTCAGCGGGAACTTCACGCGGTGGTTGCCGTTGGTGACGACCTTGCTCATGAGCGAGGAGTACTCGGTGGCGATGTCGTCGCCGACGAACTCCTTCATGTTCGTGAAGCCCATGGCCCGGTTGTAGAAGCCGACCCACTCGTCCATGCGCCCGAGCTCCACGTTGCCGACGCAGTGGTCGATCGCCTGGAAGTAGCGCTTCGGGTGGTGCGCGGGCTTGGCCTGGAAGGTCGGCGTCGCCGGGGCGAACCCGGGCAGGAAGACACCGCCGTAGCGGGAGCGGTCCACGAGCGTGTGGCGCGTCTCGCCGTACGTGGCGAGGGCGGCCAGCCGGACGGTGCCGGACTCGTCGTGGACGTCGTGCGGCTCGACCAGCACGCTCGCGCCGTGGCTCCTGGCGTACGCGACCGCGGCGTCGACGTCGGGCACCTCCAGCGCGAGGTCGTGGACCCCGTCGCCGTGGCGACGGACGTGCTCGCCGATCTCGGTGCCCGCGTGCGCCTCCGCGGTCAGCACGAAGCGCGCCCGGCCGGAGGTGAGGACGTACTCGACGGCGTCACGCGAGCCCGTCTCCGGTCCGCGGTAGGCCACGACCTGCATGCCGAAGGCGCTGGCGTACCAGTGCGCGGCCTGCCTGGCGTTGCCCACCCGGAAGCGCACGTGGTCCATGCCCCGCACGGGGAAGGGGTCGGCGGCCACGTCGTGCGCGACAGCGCCGACGAGCTCCTCCTCGGTGAGCGGCTGCTGCGCGAGCTCGGTCATGGGACTCCTCGGGTGTGGGTGCCCCGGCAGCAGACCAACCGGTGCCCGATCGGACAAGCGGGCGGTTCCCTGCTGGTCAACCTGGCTAGCCTGTGCAACCGGAGCGGCTCCCGACTGGACAGGTTGTCTCGTGATCGACGCACTGGACGCGCGGCTGATCGCCCTGCTGCGCGCCGAGCCGCGGGTGGGCGTGCTCGAGGCGTCGCGCCGCCTCGGGGTGGCCCGCGGCACGGTGCAGGCCCGGCTGGACCGGCTCGTCTCGCGGTCCGTCGTGCGCGGCTTCGGCCCGGAGGTCGACCCGGCTGCCCTCGGCTACGTCGTCACCGCCTTCGTGACCCTCGAGATCAGCCAGCCGCTGGGGCACTCCGCGCTGACCGGGCACCTCGACGGGGTGCCGGAGGTGCTCGAGGCGCACACCATCACCGGCACGGGCGACGTCCTCGTACGGGTCGTGGCCCGGTCCAACGCGGACCTGCAGCGGGTGATCGACGCGATCGTCACGGGCGACGCGATCGTGCGCAGCTCCAGCGTGATCGTGCTGGAGACGCAGATCCCGTACCGGGTCGACCCGCTGGTGAGCAGGGCCGCGCAGGCCTGACCGGGCTAGCGGACCACCGGGCTGCCGGACTACCGGGCTGCCGGACTACCGGGCTGCCGGACTACCGGGCTGCCGGACTACCGGGCTGCCGGACTACTGGGCTGCCGGACTACCGAGCCGGGGCCGGGGTGGCGAGCAGGTCGTCGAGCCGCCGGAAGTTCTCGTCCATGCCGCCGTCCATGCCGGCGAGCATCGCGTCGCGGTCCTCGACGGACAGGAACACCGACAGGCCGTCGAGCCGGCTGCGCCCGCCGCCCAGGTCCACGAACGTCAGCACCTCGAGCGTCGGGGAGCCCGGCTCGTCGTCGTGCTCGAAGGTCTGCACGATGCGGTGCGGCGCGCTCACCTCGTGGAAGGAGCCGTGGAAGGCCCACGCGCCGCCGAGGCCCTCGACGACCCAGCTCCAGCAGCCGCCGGTGCGGGCGTCGAGCGCGCGCACCCGCAGCTGCGTGCCGCGCGGCCCGACCCACCGGGCGAGCAGCCCGGCGTCGGTGTGCGCCTCGAACACCGCCGCGGCGGGCGCGTCGAACGCGCGGGAGAAGGCGATCGTCTGCTGTCCGGCCTGCGCCGTCACGGTGCGCTCGTTGCTCATGTCGGGTCCTCTCTGGTGGCGAGCAGCTCGTCGAGCCGCGCGTAGCGCTTCTCGAGGCGGCGTCGGTGCGCCTCGAGCCAGTCGACGGAACGGCTGAGGGCGGCGGCCTCGAGGTGCACGGGGCGGGTCTGCGCGACCTTGCGCCGGGAGACCACGCCGGCGTGCTCGAGCACCTTGATGTGCCGCGAGACCGCCTGCAGCGAGATCGGGAACCGGGCAGCGAGCTCGTTGACGGTCGCGTCCCCGTCGGCGAGCCGCTCGACGATCGCCCGGCGCACCGGGTCCCCGAGCGCGGCGAAGGTCGCCGTCACGTCCCGCTCCTGCGTCAGCACCTCGTCCTCAACCTTCTCGTTGAGTACGGACCGTACGCGCAGCGCGGCGTCGCCGTCAAGGGCGCTCGTCGGCGGCGAAGCGGGCGACGTAGCGCCGCTGCCACGGCGTCTCGACGGCGGCCCTCGCGTAGTGCCGGCGCACGTGGGCCACCGCCTGCGCCGGCGTCGCCCCGCCCAGCACGGCCAGGCAGGCGAGGGCCGTCCCCGTCCGTCCGCGCCCGCCGGTGCAGGCCACCTCCACCCGCTCGCCCGCCGCGCGCTCCCAGGCCTCGTGCAGGGCGGCGCGGGCCTGCGCGCGGTCGGACGGGGTGCGCCAGTCCGGCCAGCGCAGCAGCCGGGACTCCCACGGGACCGGCTCCGGCGCGCGCGCCAGCAGGTACAGCCCGAGCTCCGGCAGGGGCCCCGGGGGCAGGGGCCGGCGCAGCGCGCGCCCGCGGACGAGCCGGCCGCCGGGAAGGACGAGGACCCCTGGGGCGGCCGCGTCCCAGCTCACCCGGGCACCCTAGGCCCGGCTCCTCGCACACTCCAAGGGCGCCACCCGTCGCTCACCGTCGTACGAGTGTCACCCCGCGTCGGCATGGACCGGACCTGTCGGGGGGAGCCAAGACAGTGGCGCCGGCCTGTCCCACGGTGTCCGGAGGAGGACGTCGTGGCGCACGACGGGGTCGAGGAGCTCGACCACGTGCTCGGAGGCCGGCTCGTCCAGCCCCTGTACCAGCCCGTCGTGGAGCTGGACCGCATGGCCGTGGTCGGCTACGAGGCGCTGGCCCGCGGTCCGGCGGGGGCCCTGCACACCCCCGACCGGCTGTTCGCCGCCGGCCGCGCGCAGGGCCGGCTGGTCGAGCTGGACTGGCTCTGCCGCGAGCAGGCCGTCGACGGCGCCCGCCAGGCCGGCCTGCGCCACCCGCTGTCGCTGTTCGTCAACGCCGAGCCCGAGACGCTGCTCGCCTCCATGGGGGACGCCGCCCGGTGGCGCGGGTTCGCCGACGTCCGCTGCTTCGCCGAGCTGACCGAGCGGGCCCTGGTCGCCGACCCCGCGACGCTGCTGCGCGCCGTGGACCAGGTCCGCGAGCAGGACTGGGGCATCGCGATCGACGACCTCGGGGCGCACCCCGCCTCGCTCGCCCTGCTGCCGGTGCTGCAGCCGGACGTGATCAAGCTTGACCTGCGGCTGCTGCACGACGCGCCCACCTGTCCGGACGACGTCGGGGTGGCGCGCGTGCTGCACGCGGCGCTGGCCCAGGCGGCCGCCACCGGCGCCACGGTCGTCGCGGAGGGCATCGAGACCGAGGCGCACCTGGACCTGGCGCGGGCGTACGGCGTCCACTACGGCCAGGGCTGGCTGCTGGGCCGCCCGGCGCCGCTGCCGGAGCGGCTGGCGTCGCCGCCGGTGGCGGTCCCGCTCGTGCGGCGGCTGCTCGACCGCTCCGTCCCGCCCGGTGCCTTCGCGGTCGTCGCCAGCAGCATGCCGACCCGCCCCGTCGACCAGGCGGGGCTGCGCGAGGTCGCCCGGCAGCTGCTCGCGCAGGCCCTGCACCAGGAACCCGCCTGCGTGGTGCTCGTGTGCGTGGGGGAGCCCGGCCGGCTCGACGCCGGGCACGAGGAGCTCCTGCAGCGGCTCGCCTCCGGGCCGCTCACGGCGGTGCTGACCGGGCGCCCGGAGGCGTTCGCGGCCCCGGGCGTGCGCGTCTGCCCCCTGGATGCGGGCGACCCGGCCCGCCACGACGTCGACGTGGTGGTCGTCGCCCCGCACTACGCGGCAGCCCTGGTGGCCCGGCCCGCGCTGTCCCCGGCCGACGGGGACGCCCTGGACGCCGTACTCACCTTCGACCGGGAGCTCGTGACCGCGGCCGCGCACAGCCTGGTGCTGCGGCTGCACAAGGCCGAGGCGGACCAGCCGGTGCTGTCCGGCTGAGCCAGGTGTCGGCCCGGCTGCTCAGCGCTGCTCGAGGGCCGCGACCGGTGCCCGGTCCCGGTCGTGGAAGCGCCGCGCGACCATGAGCAGCGCCGCCGCGGCGACCAGCCCGGGCAGGGTGAGCAGGAAGGCCAGCTGCAGCCCCTCGTCGTCCCCGCCGTGGTGCGCGGCGACCAGGCCGAACACCAGGGGGGCGCCGCCCTCGGCCAGGGCGCGCACGAACGTGCGGATCGCCTCCGCCCGGCCGCGCATCCTGGGCGCCACGACGTCCAGCCGCACGGCATCGAGCGCGGGCAGCGTGGCGGCCAGCGCCGCCGAGCCGAGGACGAGGAAGGGCAGCGCGACGGCCAGGCTGTGCACGTGCAGCGCCGGCAGCCACGCGGCCGCGGTGACCAGGTAGGCGAGGGCGGTCCAGGTCAGCCGGTCCGCCCCCCTGCCCCGGGCGTTGAGCGCGTCGCTGACGCGGCTGCCGACGACGATCCCGAGGACGGCGCCGGCGCCGAGCGCGACCAGCGCGAGGTCGGCGACCGGGGTGCTCACCGAGTAGCGCGCGACAGCGAAGACCGTGGAGAACGCGCTCGCCCCGGCCAGGTAGTAGCTCCCGGCGGTGACGGCCAGCAGGACGAGCACGACCGTCGGCGTCTGCCAGAGCCGGCGCACGACCGTCCCGAAGGGCGGCGCGGCGTGCTCGCCGCCCAGCCGTACGGGCTCGGGGGTGACGGCCAGCCGGGGCGCGAGCAGCAGCGCCGGGACGGCCAGGACGAAGAAGGCCCAGCGCCAGTCGAGCAGCGCCACGGACACCGCGCCGATCCCGACGCCCAGGGCGCCCCCCACGAGCTGTCCCGCCCCGATGCGGCCCAGCGCGCGCGCCCGCACCGGGATCGGCACGGCGTCGCCGATCAGGGACGGGTACGCCGGGCCCACGGTCGCAAGGACCACCGCCAGGCACGCGCGGGCGAGCAGCAGCCACAGCAGGCCCTGCGCGGCGCCGGTCGCCAGCATCGCCACCGACCAGGTGAGGGCGCTCGTGGCCAGCATCCGCATGCGCGGCACGGTGTCGACGAGGGCGCCCGCGACGAGCGTCGCCAGGCCCCCGACCAGGCCGAAGGCCCCGCCGACGTAGCCCAGGTCGGCCAGGCTCAGGCCGAGGTCCTCGCGCAGGGCGGGGGCGACGGCCCCGAGAGCGCTTCGGTCGGCGTAGTCCAGCACGACGAGCACCGTCAGCACGGAGACCACGGAGCGGGCGAGGTCCTGCTGCCCGTCGGTCAGGCCAGCCCTCGACCTGCCCCTCACCCCGCCGTCCCCCCGTCCACCCGCCCCAGCTGTGGCCGCGACCGTACGTCCCCGTCCCCGTCCCCGGTGTCCCGCGACGTCACCAGCTGAGCTCGTTGAAGCGTTCGAGCAGGCCGGCCAGGGCGGCGACGTCCGCGCGGTCCCACTGCCCGAGCATCGAGCGGAACTGCTCCTGCCGGCGGTCGCGCGCGAGGCCCAGCCGGGCGGTGCCCTCCGCGGTGAGGCCGAGCGTCACCGCTCTGCCGTCGTCGGCGGCGGGCTGCCGCACGAGCAGCCCGAGCCGCACGAGGGCGCTCACCTGCCGGCTCACGGTCGGCTTGCCCACCGACAGCCGGTCGGCCAGCCCGGTGACCGTGACGGCGGTCCCGCTGTCGATCAGGTGGAGCAGGACGTACGCCCCCGCCTCCAGCCCCGGGTGCACCTCGCGGGCCAGGGACTCGAAGCCGGCGCGCGCCCGGCGGAACAGCAGCGCGAGCTGCTGCTCCAGCACCTCGACCTCGTGGGGCGCCGGGGGCGTGCCGGCGGCCCCGGTGCAGGCCGGCCGCGCCGTGCCGCTCATGTGCCCTCCTCCGCGAGGGGAGAACGCTACCCGGGGCTGTTGCCCGAGGCAACGAACCAGCGGCGCCCGGACGGCCAGGGGCGCCTCAGCCGGTCGGCAGCCTCCTCGCGAGCAGCGCCAGCAGGGCGTCCCAGTGCCGCTGCTCGGCGGCCGGGTCGTGCACCGCCGGCATGTCGCTCATGGTGAAGCCGTGGGCCGCGCCGGCGTACAGCTCGCAGGTGTGCGGGACCCCGGCCGCCTCCAGCGCCGCCTCCAGGCGGGCCTGCTGCTCCGGTGGGGCCGAGGCGTCGCCGTCGGCGTGCGCGGCGTAGACCTCGGCGCGGATGCGGGGGGCGCCGTGCTGGGGCCCGGCGGGGTCGTCCGGCGCGAGGCCGCCCCCGTGGAAGCTGGCGGCGGCGACGACCCGCTCGGGCAGCTGGGCCGCCGCGCGCAGCGCGAGCGCACCGCCCATGCAGTAGCCCGCGGTGGCGATCGAGCCGGCGTCCACGTCCGGCTGGCGGTCGAGGAAGTCGACGTACGCCTGGGTGTCGCGGGCGGCGACCTCGGGGGTGAGCACCGCCATGATCGGGCGGAGCTCGGCGAAGACCGCGGCGCGGTCCTCCGCCTGCAGCCGGGCGACGATGTCCGGGAGCACGGGTGCGCGGCCGGCCCGGAAGGCGAGGTTGGGCACCAGCACGGCGTAGCCCTGCGCGGCGATGCGGTCGGCCATCTGCTCGAGCCGGGGCCGCAGGCCGATCGCGTCCATGAACAGCAGGACCGCGGGGGAGCGCCCGTCGACGTCGGGACGCGTCAGGTAGGCGTCGGCAGGGCCGTCGGGGGTGGGGACGTCGACGGGACCGCGACGCAGGGACGGGGGCTCGGTCACACCGGCACGCTACGTGCGGCTAGCCCCGGCCGGTCGGCGAGGGCAGCCCGTTGAGCTGCTCCAGGCGGTCGAGCAGCGAGGTGAGCGCCGACTGGAACTCCTCGTCGGCGTTCTGCTGGGCGAGCTGCTCCGCCAGCCGGGCGACCGCCGGGTAGGCCGCGAGCTGCTCCGCCGCGGACGCGTCGAGCGGCACCACGTCGGGCTCCTCGACCGGTCCGGTGTCCACCCCCCGCGCGCTGACCTCGAGCAGCAGGTGCCCGAGCAGGAACGAGGTGAAGGCGCGGTAGGCGGCGGCCGCGCCGGCGTCGGCGAAGCCCCGGTCGAGCAGGCCGGCGAGGAACTCCTCGATCCAGCGCAGCGACCGCAGCGGGGGCCGGATCCACGGCGCGCTGGGCGTCCGGGTCGCGATCAGCGGGAAGACCTGGGGCTGTGCCACGGCGATGCTGCGCACCCCGTGCGCCTGCCGGGTCAGGAAGGCCCGCCAGTCGTCCTGCTCGGTGGGCTGCATCGCCGGGTCGTCGAGCATGCGGTCGACCACCTGGTTGACGATGGCGTCCAGCAGGTCCTCAAAGTTGCCGACGTAGCGGTACAGCGCCATGGCCTCGACGCCGAGCTCGCGCCCCAGGCCGCGCATCGACAGCGTCCGCACGCCGTCCCGGTCGATGATTCCCAGGGCGGCGTCCACGACGATCTCCGTCGACAGGCGCCCGCGCTTGCCGGCTGCCGGTCCCGCCATGCCCCTGCTGCCTCTCGCGACGCCCGCGGCGCGCGGCGCGCGGCGCGGATCCAGCCGTCCGCGGAGCCGACGGCGCGTGCTGCGCATCGTAACGGGAGGGCCCGGCCCGGGCAGCGCCGGCCGGTGCCGCCCGCCGCGCTAGGGGCGGTACGCCTGCTGCGGCAGCGCCGGACCCTCCGCGGCGACCAGCCCGTCCAACCGGGTGAGGGTCAGGCAGCGCGCGGCCAGCGGGCGCGGGCGGGCCAGGCGCAGGTCGCCGCCGGCCTGCCGGAGCCGCCCCGACGCACCCGCCAGCACGCCCAGCCCAGCGGCGCCGAGCAGGTCCACGCCGCCCAGGTCGACCTCCACGCGCCGGCCGGCGAGCGCGCCCAGGGCGTCTGCCAGCCGGGGCGCGGTGCAGATGTCGAGCGCGCCGGAGAGCCGGATCACCACCGTGCCGTCGGCCCGCTGCTCCTGCTGCAGCGACAGCGCGCTCTGCGGGTCGTCAGGGCGCGGCGGCAGGGCGTCGTCTGCTCGCATGGCCACGGGCGAGGACCCTACGCTGTAAACGCAGCGGGAGCCAGAGCTGCGGCCGAGGCGCAGAACACGCTTGTGGGCGGGTCCCGGGCGTGCTGGGCTCGGCGGATGGATCCGGCAGCGGTGCGCAGCGCGTTCGACGAGC
>Ga0210040_10009428_pt1 | contig 11363 bp, 17 predicted proteins | sample CryGeyCG12114_NA_FD_185462 | JGI IMG/M metagenome (GOLD analysis project Ga0210040, IMG submission 185462) | Groundwater microbial communities from aquifer - Crystal Geyser CG19_WC_8/21/14_NA (SPAdes) (version 2) | ecosystem: Environmental > Aquatic > Deep subsurface > Groundwater | place: USA... | reverse complement strand
CGACGACGGCGGCCCTCCTGGCAGAGGAGCCGCCGTCCCCTCCCCGAGTCCGGACCGACCCGCAGAGAGTTGACCGTGAGCGTACCGCCCTTCGCACGCCTGTTCGACGTGCCGTGAGCATCGAGGCCCTGAACTGGGCGTGGAACCTCGCGCCCGTCCCCTACGACCAGCCGAACCCCGACAAGCCGGGCCGGCCGAACCCGGCGTGCGCCGCCGTCCTCGTCGGGCTGGCGAACCACGCCGACCCGGACGGCACCGGCGCCTTCCCGTCGGTCGCCCGGCTCGTCCGCTACACCCGCCTGTCCGAGCGCACCGTGCGCGGCGCGCTGGACCGGCTCGAGGCCGACGGGATCATCCGGCCGTGCGACCCCGCGGTCATCGCCGCGAAGATCAAGCGCGCCGACCGGCACCCGAAGGGCTACGACCTCGGCCTCGGCCTCACCCGCCTAGACCTCACCGACGACGACATCGCGCAGATGAGCCGGCAGTGGCCCGGCCTGCGGCAGCGCGTGGACGCAGCGAGGCGCGCAGCCGGGATCGGGGTGCAGCCGTTGCACCCCGCCGCCGCACGGGGTGCAGCGGCTGCCGACGACGGGGTGCAGCCACCGCAGGAACGGGGTGCAGCCGCTGCACCCGAACCTTCCTTGACCCACCCCGAGGGAACCACCCCACCTCCTACGGAGGTGCCCCCCGCGGCCTCACGGCGGAACAGCAGCGGCAAGACCGAGGTGCCGGACCCGTTCGTCGTCACCGAGCACCTACGGGCATGGGCCGCGAGCAGCGCCCCCGGCGTCGACATCGACGCGGAGACGCTCGTCTTCGTGGACCACCACCGCGGCGCCGGGACCCGCTGGAAGGACTGGGACCGCTCCTGGCAGGCGTGGATACGGCGCTCCGCGGGCCGAGCACGCGGACGTGTCGTGGGCGGGCATCACACTGCGGGGAACACCACCACGACAGAGCACGACGAGCGACGGGACGCCTTCCAGTGAGCGAGCAGCCGGTGCCCCTCGGCGAGGCGACCCGCAGGGAGGTCGCGAACGGGTCGCTCCCGTTCCGCATCCCGCAGCGCATCCTCGACCAGGACCTGACCAGGGTGCAGGTTCCGCCGTCGCACGTGGAGACGCCCGAGGACCGCGACCGGCGCCTGCGCCGGCAGGCCGCCGGGAAGCGCGCCGCGTGGGAGAAGCGGCTGCCGAAGCGGTACGCGACGGCGAACCTCGCGGAGCTCCACGCTCAGCAGGACCCGGGTCGGCTCGTGTCCGGGTGGCTCGCGGGCGGCCACCTCAACCTGCTGCTGCACGGGCTCGCGAGCCGCGGGAAGACGCACGCGGCGTACGCCGTCTGCGCCGACGCGCTCGCCAAGGGGATGCACGTCGTCGCGTGGACCATGGCCGACCTGAACGCCGCGCTGCGCCCCGGAGCCGAGGCCGAGTCGGACGCCTTCCGCGAGGTCACCACCTGCGAGGTGTTCCTGCTGGACGACCTCGGCCGGGAGAAGGTCACCGACTGGACGCTGGAGCAGCTGCAGCGTGTCCTCGACGCCCGCAACCGCGGGCGCCTGCGCACGGTGGTCACGACGAACCTCGGCTACGACATGACCACGACCGCGGGTGGCGCCCCCGGCATCATCGAGCGGTACGACAAGCCGATCGCCGACCGGCTCATGGACGACACCGTGGTCGTCAAGGTCGAGGGCGACAACCTGCGCCCGCCCGCGAGGTTCTGAGTGGCCCACGACGACGGCCTGGTCGTCCGGACCGGGCCGCTCACGCCCGCCGAGGTGGCCGAGCGTGCGGCGTTCCGCGCCGAGGTGCTCGGGGCCTTCGGCGGCACCCCGCAGGACCTCGCGGCCGTCCGCCCCGAACCTGCGTACGAGCGGGTGCGCGCCGCAGCCGAGGCCGACGCCGAGTTCGCCGACCAAGCGGTGCGGGTGCGCCGTGAGCAGCTAGCCGCGGCCGACGACGGCAGCGTGCACCGCGAGTTCACGGTCCCCATGGCCCGCGAGGTCGGCTGCCCGATGTGCCCGGGCTACGACCCGCTCGACGGCCGGACCCCGGTGTGCGCGTGCGGCTTCGACTGGGGCTACGCGGGGTGCGAGACGTGCGCGGCGCCCATGCTGACCTGCGCGGCCGGCGGCGACACCCCCTGCTGCGGCGACTGCTACCACCCAGCGGCGTGAGGCGCACCCCCCTCGGGCGGGGCGACTCCGAGCTGCGCCGCACGCCGCTGGAACGCGGGACCTCCGAGCTCCGGCACACGCCGCTGGGCCGCGGCCCCGGCCCGGCGCGCAGCCGCATGCGCCCCGCCTACCGCCCCGCGGCCCACCCGCCGGCGGCGTGGGAGGAGTGGATCATCCCCGGGCTCATGCTCCGTTGCGGCGGGCGCTGCGAGGTCACCGGCACCGACCTCTCCACCGGCGTCCGCTGGTCCGTGCAGCACCGCCGGAGCAAGAACATGGGCGGCACCCGCGACCCCGAGGTCGACGGGTGGGCGAACCTGCTCGTCGTCACCGGCGACGGCACCACCGGCGCGCACGGGTGGATCGAGCACAACCCGACGGCCGCCGACGACCTCGGGTGGGCCGTGAGCACGAACGGCCTCGCCCGCCCCGAGGAGGTCCCCGTCGTGCTGCACAGCGGGCGCAGGGTGCTGCTCGCGCCCGACGGCCCCTACTACCTCCCGACCGGGCCGGACGGGCAGTGGGAGTGGGAGACGGCGCCCGTCGGGCCCGACGGGCTCCCGGTCGCCTGACGAGCGAGACAGTGCGTAACGCGCTGCGTTACCGTCCCCACGTGCCCGACCACCGCCACGCCGCCCGCCGCGAGCAGGACGCCCACCTCGAGAACCTGAGACGCGCCGAGCTGCACCGAGAGGAACGCGACCGGGCGATCGTCGGCATGTTCACCGAGGACGGCATGAAGGCGTCCGCGATCGCGGCCGAGGTCGGGGTGTCCAACAGCCTCGTCCGGATCATCACCCGCGGCCACAAGCCCGGCCGGAAGCCCGTGGCCTCTGCCTCGACGTGAGGTTCAGACGTTGAGGGTCTGATAGCACACCCCCCTGTTACTCTCCGCTGGTCGTACCACCACGCAGAGAGCAGGAGCCCCTGCCATGTCCACTGTCCCCCGGCCCGTCACCTACGTCCTCGTGGGCGCGGTCGGCCTGACCATGGCCGGTGCCGGCGCGCTCGCCGCGCAGTTCGTGCACTCGGCCACCACCTCCACCGCGACCGTCGGCGGTGTCGTCGCCGAGTCCGTCACCGACGCGCCCGCCGCGTTCGAGAACGGCCGGCTGTACGTGTCGCAGCTCGGCACCGAGAAGAAGCTCCCCGTCAAGGGCAGCAAGGCCGTCGACAAGGACGGCGACGGGGTGCCGGACAAGCCGTGACTAGCCTCCGCGTCCCGCCCGCCCCGCCCGAGTGGCTCGCGGCGGTCACGCCCCTCGCCCTCGTGCAGCGGGCGGGCCGCGGCGTGCTCGACCTCGGTCGGCAGGGTGCGTGGTTCCTCCTGCTGGCCGTCGTCGTCGGCGGCTACTACCTGCTGCCGCACGCCGCGTTCCCGGTCGTCGTGCTGGTCGCCCTCGGCGGCGGCTACGCGACCGCGCAGCGCCACCAGGCACACCGTGCGGACTGGTGGCGCTGCGGGCTCCTCGCGCTCGCGGCCACGGACGCCTGCGGGCTGCTGTGGTACTTCGGCCACGGCCGGCTCACGGTCCTGCTCGGCCTGCTCGCCCTCCAGGGCTTCCTGCAGGCCCCCCGGGCGGACGTCGACACCGACCGGCAGGAGCCGTGGTCGCAGGGGCGCCTGCTCGACGCGCTCGTCGGCGCCGGGGTGCTCCCGCGCCTGCGCGCAGGCGACCCGGCCTACCGGCTCGGCTACCGCGGCAAGCCGCAGACGGACGAGTTCGGGACGGCCGTCGTGGTCGAGCTGCCCGACGTGGCGCTGTGGACCGACGTGCAGTCGAAGTCCGAGCGGGTCGCCCGGATGCTGCGCATCCCGGCGCGCTCGTTCCACGTGGAACACGGCGGCGGGCACGACGGGCTGGTGCGCCTTTGGTTCGGCAGCAGCGAGAAGCCGGCACCGGCCCCGACACCTACCGGCGACACCGACTGGCGCGACGGCGTGCTCATCGGGCGCGACGTGCAGGGCAACGACGCCGTGCTCCCCACCGGGCAGCACACCGCGATCGTCGGCTTCACCGGCAGCGGGAAGACGCGCCTCGCCCGCGTCGTGGCCGCGACCGCGCTGCTGGACGTGGACGGCGTGGACGGCTGCTACTTCCTCGACGGCAACGACGAGGACAACGACTGGGCCGCGGTCGCCGGCGTCCCCGGCGTCCGGCACTACGGGGGCGCGGACACCGACCGCATCCGGGCGTGCCTCTCCGACCTCGAGCGGCTGCAGGACGAGCGCCGCGACCCCGCGAAGCGCACCGGTGACTACGTGGTCTTCGTGGACGAGTGGTACACGATCCGGATGAAGGCCGCGGGCAAGGCCCGCGACGAGATCACCGAACGCTTCTCGGCGATCCTGTCCACGATGCGCAAGCGCCGGATGCGCGCCGTCTTCATCGTGCAGCGCGGCACGGTCGAGTACCTGCCCGGCGACCTCAAGGGCAACATCAGGCAGCGGCTCGTCGGCATGGTCGCCGACCCGAAGGAGGTCGGCTACGTCATCCCCGCGAAGGCCGGCTCGCTGCCAGCGGCCCCCGGGGAGTTCCTCTTCACCCTCAACCAGGGCGGGACCGCCAGCCTGGTGACGGTCCCCGACTTCACCGACGAGCAGTGGGAGCAGGCGTGCGCGCACGCCGCCCGCCTGCGCGGCGCCGCGCAGGCGGTGCTCCCCGCGGCCGACGCGCACGCCCCGGCCCTCACGCTCGTCAAGGAGGCCCCCCGTAACGAGTTCGCCGACGCCGTGGTCGCCGTGCTCGAGGACCACCCGGGCGGCATGAACGCGACCGCAGTCCTCGGCGAGCTCCCGGAGCGCCACGCGATGCCGGTCAACCAGCTGGGACGCCGGCTCGCCGAGCTCGCCCGCCGCGAGGTGATCGTGCGGGGGCGCGGCGACGCCCGCAACGTCGCCTACTTCCCGGCTGCGCGGCCGGCCGCCGTGCCTGCCCGCGTGCCTGCCGGGGTAGGCACCGGGGCGGCCCCGCACGCTCAGAAGGGCCCGGCGAGCGCCGTGCCTGCCCTGCCTACCCGCCTTAAGGAGGCCCTGCCATGAGTGTGCGCCGTCGCTGGGACTGGTCGCCGTTCCTCGGTGCCCTGACCGGAGGGTTCCTCGGGACCCGGCGGTGGGGCAAGGGCGTGACCAGCGTGCTGTGGGCCGTCGTCGTCGCCGTCTACTTCGCCGTGTGGCTGGTGGCCCGCTGGTGGCTCGGCCTGCCGCTCGCGGTCCGGTGGCTCCTCGGGCTCGCCGCGCTGCTCGCCCTCGTGCTGTGGCTGGACGCTCGGCGCGGCGGCACCGGTGCGCAGGCACTGCGCGGGCATGCCACGCGGGGACGGGGTGGCCTGCGGCGCCCCACCGAGCAGGAGCGCCCCACGTGCCTGTACCGGCTGTACAGCACCGGCGGGCAGCTCCTGTACGTCGGCATCGCGTACGACTTCGACCGCCGGATGGACGAGCACGCGAGGGAGCCGGAGGAGGCGCACTGGTGGTGGCGCGTCGACATGGACCGCACGACCGTGCAGGACTTCCCGTCCCGGCCGCTCGCGAAGGCCGCGGAGACGGCGGCGATCCTCGGCGAGGACGGTGAGCCGCGCCCGCTGTTCAACCGGCAGGAGAACACCGCGCCGGCGCGGCGGCGGTGACCGGGCGGCACGCGAGGCCGCGGCCGGCCGCGCTGTCGCTCGCGCTGCACCCCGTCCGGTCCGTGCGCCGCGGCGTCGGCTACCTCGGCTGCCTGCTCGTCGCCCTCGCGGTCCTGGTCGGCCTCACCCCGCTCACGTGGGGCGAGGTGTGGGAGGGACCCCGCGCCGCGGCCGACGGCGTGCTCCCGTCGTCCGCGCAGTGCGGCGGCCCCGAGCTCGGCGGCATCCTCGGCGCGGCCTGGCACACCGGACGGGCGGTCCGCACCGTCGCCGAGGACGGCGTGAGCCCGCAGCAGGCCCGCGACGGCTTCCTCGGCGCCGTCGAGAAGGCCGGCGAGCTCGCCGGCGCGTTCATGGCCGGCACCGAGGACACGCCGCTGCCCGCCGCCCCGTCGAACCCGAACGCGGCGGTGGACGTGGCGGCGGGCTGCTGCGCGAGTTCCGGCACCCTGCCCGCCGCCTACCGGCAGCCGGGCGACACGCCCGCCATGACCGCCGCCCGCGCCGCCCTCGCGCAGACCGACTGGCGCGGCGAGAAGCTCGTCGTCGGCGTCGCGGTCGCGGGCGCCGAGTCCGGCGGGTGGAACCCGAAGGCCGCGAACCCGAAGAGCGACGCCCGCGGTCTGTGGCAAGTCAGGGTCGTCCTGCACCGCGACCGCCTGCACGGCGAGGACTGGGCCGACCCCGCCGTCAACGCCCGGGTCGCCGGCGAGCTCGAGGAGGAGGCCGGCGGCTGGTCGCCGTGGACGGCGCACAGCAACGGCGCCTTCCGGGCCTACCTGGCGCAGGCGCGCACGGCGGTCAACGACGTGCTCGCCGTGCAGGGCCCGCGTCTGCCGACGAAGCCGGTCGTGCTCCGGGCCAGCGACTCCGAGGTCGCAGCCGCCAGCGAGGACTGCGTGACGACGCCGGCAGGCGACACCGGCGGCAGCGACAACTCGTGGGGCGGCTACCAGAACGGCCGCATCCCTCTGTCCGCGCTCACCGCCGTCCCGGGCACGACGCAGTACCTGCGCGACGACGCGGCCGACGCCTTCGTGGCGATGTCCACCGCGTACGCGGTCGCGAACGGCACCACCATCGCCCTGACCGACGGGTACCGCGACTACGCGACGCAGGTGCGCCTGTACGCCGAGAAGCCTGGCCTGGCCGCGAAGCCCGGCACGAGCAACCACGGGTGGGGCGTCGCGGTCGACCTCGGCGGCGGCGTCCAGTCCTTCGGCACGGCGCAGCACGAGTGGATGCGCGCCAACGCCGAGCGGTTCGGGTTCGTGCACCCCGAGTGGGCGCAGGCCGGCGGGAGCCGGCCCGAGCCGTGGCACTGGGAGTACCACCCGAGCGGCGGCCATGCTGCGTGAGCGTCCCGGGGGCCGAGTCACTGAGCCTCCCTGCGTGATCTACTCCGCGGCGTGACGCCGCTGGAGGAGGTCGTGGGTGCCTGCACCGCGCTGCGGGCAGCGCGTGCGGAGCTGTCCGAGGCGCTGGCCGCGAAGGAGCGGGCGCTCGTCGCGGTGTGGCGCTCGGGGGTGCCGAAGAGCCGCGTGGCCGAGCACGTGAACGGCGCGCTCGCTGCGGCGGGCTGGTCCGACACCGACATCGCCGGCGTCGGCGTGGCCCCCGCGAGCGTGCGGTCGGCGCTCGACCGCCGCTGAGCGGCTACCGCACCGCCGCGAGCGCGGCGGGCAGCACGTCGAGCACGTCGGCGACGGTGCCCGCGTAGAGCACCTCGTCGTCCTCGGCGTGGTCGTGGTCGTCGCTGTCGGCCTGCGCGGTCGGGCACAGGCTGACCGTCCACTCCCCCGCGTCGGCGGGGTCGTCGGCGGTGACCAGGACGGTCACGAGCGAGCCGTCGCCGCCGTGAGCCTCGCCCTGCACGCCCTGGACGTTGCCGCCGAGGCCGACGACCTCGGGGGTATTCGTCCACGTCAGGCTGTCAGCGAGGTAGTCGCGCATCGTGTCGAGGTCGCTCATGGTGTGTCCTCCTGGTCGGCAGGCCGGGGGTCGCTCCCCGTCCCTACCCCCAAAGTGTACACCCTTAGCGTGGGGTGATGCGGAAGGCGCGGTCGAGACGCCCACGGGCGGCGTCCCGCAGCACTGCGGCACCGTCGGGGTCGGTCGCCACGTCGAGGTCGCGCAGGAGCCTCGCGGCCGAGGCCGCCTGCCGCCCCGCTGCGCGCAGCGTCCGCCTCCGCAGGTCGTCCTCGGGGAAACTGCCCCCGTAGGACACGAGGTCGTCGGCGGTGCGCCGCAGGGCGGGCTCCGTCGCGGCAAGGTGGCCGGCGAGGTACGAGTCGCGGTCGATGCGGCTGTCCGTGTCCATCTGGTCCTCCTGTCGGCCGGGGTCGCTCCCGGCAGTCCAGCGAGTGTATGCCCTTAGCGTTGCGTCCTGCAAGGCGGGGGTCACCGTCGTACCGTCGCGGCATGGCGAAGCTGACCCCGAAGAAGAAGGCCGCGGCCAAGGCCAACGCGAAGCGGCGCGGCAAGAAGGCGGGCGCGTACGACAACCTGCGCGCCGCCGGGAAGCCGATGGAGCGCAAGGGCGGCTGAGCGTGTCGCTGCGCGGCGCGTAACGCGTAACGCCCTACGCTCGCCGGGCAGCCGAACCCGACACGTCCGCGCCGTCCGCGCCCGTGGAGGTGGCTGTCGGACCCGAGACGGAGGTCTGGTGAGGAGCGGGGCCGGTTCCCCGTCGGGAGCCGTGGGCCCGCCAGCCACGGTGCGGGCGGTTGAACTCCGCGAGGCACCCGGTCCCGCTCCTCGCACCCCGACCCGCGAAGGAGCGAGCCGTGCCCGAGGCGTTCTGCCGGACCTGCCGAGCCGTCACCGACCACCCGACCGAGCGGCATGTGGCCGGCGTGGACGACACGCTGTCCGAGTTCGCCGCCGGGATGCGCCGGCCGATCCCGCTGGACGTGCGCCCCGAGGACCGGGAGTTCCTCGTGCCGCCGTTCGTGCCCCTCGTGCCGGGCGGCTTCCACGGCGAGATGGTCGGGCTCGTCCGCGTCACGGCGCCGCCCGTCGCGGACCTCGCTCGGCTGCGCGCCGCCGTGGACGGGCTCGCGCAGGTGCTCGTCCTCGCCGGTGACGCCGCGAGGACGCGGGTCCGCGACGTTGCCCTGTGGCCGCTCACCCGCCTGCTCGACCACCTGAACGGGTCGCGGCCGTGACCGCGCCGGCGCTCCCCGCGCCCCGCGAGGAGCTCGCCAGCCCCGAGGTGTGCGGCCTCGCCGGCGTCACCTACCGCCAGCTCAACTACTGGGCCGCACGCGGCTACCTGCGGCCGGTCCGGACCGGGCACGGCAGCGGGCACCCGATGCTGTGGCCGGCCGACGAGGCGGCGGTCGCCCGGCTCATGGCGCGGCTCGTCGCCGCGGGCCTGGTGGTCGACGTGGCGGCCCGGGTCGCCCGTGAGCACGTGACCTCCCCGGACCGCGCCGCGCACGAGCTCGCGGACGGGCTGGAGCTGCTGCTGTCGGGGTCCCCCGCGTAGCGCGTTACGCACTAGACACCGCCGCGTAGGGGGTTCACACTCAGGGGTAGCCGGGCCTCGCCCCCGGGACAGCGCGGAGGTGCCGCCATGCCGAACACGACCGCCACCCCGATCCCCCCGATGACGACCGCATCGCTGCCCGCCTACCTGCGGCCGACCACCGCGCCTCTGCTGCTGCTGTGCCGTCCCGGCTGCGCGGGGTGCCAGCGCCCGGCGCGCTGAACGGCTCCTCGAGAAAGTCCGAGTCCCGGGCTCAAGGTCCGGCGCCCACTGCCCGAAGCAGTAAGTGTCGGGCCGACCGGCCCGGGACTCAGAGGAACAGGAGCACCACCCATGAAGAGCACCGCCACCGCCGCGGCGACCGGCATCGGCACCCTCGTGATCGGCCTCGGCATCGGCCTGGCCGGCGCGCCCGCCGCGACCGCCGCGACCGTGCTGCCCGTCGAGTCGGCCGCGAGCGCGCCGGTCCGGTTGTCCACCGCCTCCCTGCTCTCCGAGCTGTCCGGCGACAGCACGGTCAACCGCAAGTGCACCTGCACCGTCGTGCCGACCGGCAACACCTGGACGCGGACCGCGCCCGACGGCAACACCTGGACGAGCCTGGACCCGACCGGGGTCAAGTTCGGCGTCACCCCGGCCGGGGTGAAGTGGCAGCGCACGCCCACGGGCGTGAAGTTCGTCCTCGCCGCCTAGCGGCAGCAGTACCGCACTCGGCCCCGGCACCTCCTAGGTGTCGGGGCCGACCCGTGCCCGACGCTAAGGGGGTACGCTCGCGCCACCGCGCCTCGGGAGCGACCCCGGCGCACGATAGGAGGAGCAGCCGTGCACGACACCAGGAAGACCAACGTCGCCGCCGCAGCGCCCGGCCTCGGCACTCTTCTCGCCGAGGACCGGTACGGACGTCGGAGCATCACCACCGCGGTGCGACGCATCGTGTGGATCGTGGTCCTCGGGTGGTTCGTCGTGGTCACCGTCCCGTCTCGCTGGCTGGTGACCGCGGCGGGCGCCGTGCTCCTCCTGCCGCTCCTGGTGCTGTTCGCGTTCGGGACATGGCGCTGGCTGCGCAAGCAGCACGAGCAGCGTCTGCTGTTCGTGCTGTGCTGGCTCGGTATCGTCGCGGGCGTCGCGGGCGCGGTGGCGGTCGTGCCGTGGCTCGTCGCGGTCGGCATGGCCGTAGCCGGCACCTGCTCCTGCCTGAGCCACGTCAGGAAGCCGGCGGAAGCGCCTGCCACAGACCCCGCCGTCGAGGCCCGTGAGGCATGGGAGGCACGCGAGCTCGTCCGCTCCCTGGACCCCGACCTCGCGGCTCACTTCGACAGCCGGATGCCGGTGAGCAGGCCCGTCGAGCCGGAGGTGCCGCGCCCGCCCGCGAGGATGCCGAGCGGTGCCGTGCGGCCCGACCCCGACTGGGCACGTCCCTTACAGGAATGCGACCGGTGCGGTGAGTGGGCGTCGTCCTCCCACCGGCACCACCACCCCCCGCTGTCGCAGGAGGCTGCGGACCGGATCATGTCGCGGTTCGTCCCGTCCCCGTTGCCCGCCGACGGCGCCGGCCTCGACCAGTCGCGTGCCGCGGTGCGCGAGCAGGCCGACTACGTGCTGGCGCTCGCGGACACCTACGAGGTGGACCGCACCCTCGACGCCTACGTGCTGTCCGTCGAGGAGCAGCGGACCTACCGGGACGCCCTCGCCCGGCTGGACTCGCTCAAGGAGGCCGTGGTGCTGCTCGAGGAGCGCGAGGGGAAGGGCACGACCTGGACCCCCGCCCCCGGCCACGAGCAGCACCGCGCCGACCTGTTGGCCTTCCAGCGCACGCACGGCCTGCACCCGACCGGCGCGTGGGACGTAGACACCCTCGCCACGGTCCGCGGGGTCGGCGGGCAGACCGGCGTGGACGCCGTGCTCGACGCGGCCCGCGACGGGCAGACGCACCCGCTGCTCCGCGAACCCGCCCCCTCTGTCCCGTATCGCGCCCTGACGTAGAGCCCGCGGCGGCCGTACCGTCGCCGGCATGACCGACTACGACGCCGCCCGCGCAGCCCTCAAGTCCGTCGAGGACGC
>Ga0210040_10009427_pt1 | contig 11364 bp, 6 predicted proteins | sample CryGeyCG12114_NA_FD_185462 | JGI IMG/M metagenome (GOLD analysis project Ga0210040, IMG submission 185462) | Groundwater microbial communities from aquifer - Crystal Geyser CG19_WC_8/21/14_NA (SPAdes) (version 2) | ecosystem: Environmental > Aquatic > Deep subsurface > Groundwater | place: USA... | reverse complement strand
AGGTCAGGTGATGATGCGGTAATACGTCACATTTTGAGAATTCCTCCTGTTACAGATGCCGAGATTAAAGAATCAATAGAAGTACTTGATTCGGTAAGATCAAAAGTAGTTGCAGGTACGATGAGTTTTGGTGAAGCTGTAAACAGGTATAGTGAGGATGAATCCAGCAAATTTAGTGGCGGAAGAAGACAGGGACGTGATGGATCTAGCTTTGTAACTATTGATCAGTTAGATAAAGATATGGTTGGGGCAATTCAAAATTTAAAAGTTGGTGAATATTCACAACCAATTCCTTTTACTGATGAAAGAGGTAAAAAGGCAGTAAGATTAGTTTATCTGCAGACACGCACAGAACCACATCGCGAAAATCTCAAAGACGATTACAGCAAAATTGCAGGCCGGGCATTGGAGGAAAAAAGAAACTCTGTGCTGGAAAAATGGTTTCAATCACACATTCCCAACTATTACATTGTAATTGATAAAGAATTTTCAGGTTGTGAAAATGTAAAAGAATGGTCGATTAATGCTGTAGCTAATAATTGACTTTTGCTTTAAAATTAGTAATCCACATAAGACTAAAGCAATATAAAAGATAAGAAAATCTTATTTAAATAAAAAAATGGGGGCAAGCCCCATTTTTTATTTATAATTTCGGTTACTTCTACCTGTTACATTTCAACGTATTGTCCTCTAACCAAAACACATAAGTGTTTTTAGATTTATCGTTATCGTCTTTTTTATCGTAAGAAACTTTTCCTCCCTGCAAAGAAGTTAAAAATTCTTTTAACGAATTTTCTACTTCAGCCAACTCATCGCCAACTTCTTTTTTACGCTCCTCATATTTTTTTAACTGATTATGGTATTTAAATAAATCTTCTGCATCTGAATGTTTATAAGTACTATCCTTTTGAGGATTTAAATGCTGATCAAACTTTTTCTGTGCCTTTTCGATAGAGACAGGAATCTCTGTTTGCTCGTCTGAAAGCATTATATATTCGTCAAATAAATCTTCCAGGTATTTATGTTTCTTTTCTTTCATAAAATGTTTTAATATAATTGTAATATAACGGTTTAATGCAATAATTATTTATACATATTGTGATAAGCTCGTTTTTTTTGTTAAAACAGTCTTTTTTATACCCTTTCCTGATAATGATTTTAACAAAGCTATTATTCCTTTACTTCGAAAGTATTTATTCAAATATTATGCTTTTGTTAATCAAAGCTTATGATTATATAAAGAAAACTTTATTCGCATATAAATTTACTTATTGATAATATTACAGCGGCACTTTTAGCCTTGTATAGGTAAACTTGAGCCACAACTGCATCTTTCGCAAATGAATCCTTGACACATGCTGTACTCTTTCATAATCATCTAATAACTTGCTTAGTTCTTTTAATTTAATTTGATAATCAGCATATATTCGCTCTAATTCATTTTTATTATTTTTTAGTTCCGTTATTTCTTTTAACACGTGTATTTTTTCGTTAGTTGGTATCTCTTCCATTTTTACAATAGTATTTTCCATAATCGAAAAAAACTGTTGATGTTTAAGATTTGTAATGTGTGATTTCATATAAATCGGATAAAGTGATGTTATTTTCAGGTATTCAAAAGTTAGGTAACTATGTTACTATTTTATTAAGTCAGCATTATTCAATTGTTAAGAAATTATTATTCAGAATTTATGAGAAATAAAATATTTCCTTTAAAATGTTCCGTTTCTTTCTTTTTCTGTTTAAATGCTATTACGCAAAACGATTTTTTCTGCTATTTTTAAGTATGGAAAGTATCATTCTTGCTTCTCAGTCTCCACGCAGAAAACAATTACTGGAATGGGCAGAAATTTCTTTTGAAATTATTATTAAAAGCACTGACGAAAGTTATCCTGCGGAAATGGATGTTAAAGAAATTCCGATACACATTGCCAGGCAAAAAGCTATTGAAGTAAAAAAATATGTAGCAGAAAAAAATGATAGTAAATACAATAGTAAAACAATTATTGCAGCAGATACTATAGTTGTGCTTGACTCACAAATTATCGGAAAACCCATAGACAGGCAACATGCAATAAACATTTTAACTGCATTATCAGCAAGAGTGCACCAGGTAATAACCGGCGTAGTATTGCTGCACGAAAGAGGAGAAATTTCTTTTTCAGATATTACTACTGTTGAGTTTTATCAGCTAAGCAAAGAGCAGATAGAATTTTATGTAGATAAATATAAACCGTATGACAAAGCCGGAGCTTATGCTATACAGGAATGGATCGGAGTAACAGGCATAAAATCTATAAACGGAGATTTTTATAACGTAATGGGATTACCGGTAAGCAGGGTAGTGCAGGAATTGAATCGTATTGACAGTGATTTACAAAACCACGATTGATTGAAAATGAAGATTGTATAAAAAGAAAGATCTATTACTGTCACTGCAGAAAATATTTATAGCAATAATTTACTACCTTTTTTGCTACAGGCTTTAAAATTATTAATTATACAGACAAGAAGATCTTTTTTTGTAAAGAAAAAAAGCAATAATCTAATTTATTCGTGTTAAAAAAATGTTTTATTATTCAAACTAACTACATTTACATTCTCAGACACTTATTATATTAATGCGTGTTATGGTTTAGCCTTTAAACGTTTTCTTGTCAGTTAATAGTTTGTTTTTCCTGCTTCATTTTACCTTAATATAAACATCATAAATAATACAAATAATTTGAAACAAAATTGTACTATTTTTTTAAAAGCTTTTATTCCAGTTGCCTTCCTCTAAGTAATAATATTATTTTATTTCTGCTATGTAAAAGGCTATCATTGATAATTTCCTAAGTTTGATCGTATTCCACAGATACACTTTACAATTAAAAAATATATAGAAGGTGCACCAATAATAGAAGAAACTTCCTATACTCTACAGATTTTTAAATGGACACATACTATAATATTCTTTATTTATTGTTATACAATTTTAATTATTAACTAAACTTCAAAACAAATGGTAATATTTCTCCGCTTGATAATTATTTTACTATTATTTAGTTCTTTACCGTCATTTAGTCAGGCTGTTACCAGTGTGGCCCAAACAGTAACCACCGGAACAGTTACAGATCAAACCAGCAGTTCACCTATCGAAGGAGTTTCCGTAAGACTTAAAGGAACAGAAACGGCAACAATTACAGATGCGGCTGGTAAATTTTCTATTCGTGCTGCAAAGCCTGGAATTTTGGTTTTTTCTTCTGTTGGCTTTTCAACCAAAGAATGGCTTTTAACCGATACTACTGTCTTAGATGTCACGTTACAGGTAGCTCAGCAAAGGTTAGATGAAGTTGTTGTTGTAGGATATGGCACACAACAAAAACGAAACCTGACAGGAGCCATTTCTTCGCTTACAAGCAGAAATATCCGAGATATTCCTTTATCTAACTTTGAAAATGCAATTCAGGGACAAATGGCTGGGGTACAGGTTCAGGAACCAAGCGGAGAGCCCGGTGCTGCAACCACAATCCGTGTAAGGGGAGTCGGATCTATATCAGCGGGTAATGAGCCGCTATACGTAGTAGATGGTTTTCCTGTTTCGAAAAATGTTGAATCTGCAATTCAAGGTGATGTGGCACGAAGAACAGTAGCTTTTCGGCCTGCCCCATCTAATCCTCTTGGAACGATAAGTCCTAGTGATATCCAGTCTGTTGAAGTTCTTAAAGATGCTGCCGCTGCTGCTATCTATGGATCACGGGCATCTAATGGTGTTATTATTATTACTACTAAAAAAGGGAAAAGAAGCGGTTCTGCTAATATTAATTTTGATGCTTATTATGGTATTCAAAATATTGCAAAGAAGGTAGACCTGATGAACGCAGAAGAACTAAGACAATATGTACTTGAAGCAAAGAACAATGCATATTTGCAGGATATACCTGGAGCGAATGCCAGTGATCCAAATTCAGTAAGATATACTAAAACTACCGATGGCAGTTATTTTATACCCGAAGCATTCATTAATCCAAGTACTGTAAATACAGATTGGCAGGATGTACTTTTTCAGCCGGCAGCAGTACAAAATTATAATCTCTCTTTGTCAGGAGGTGCAGATAAAGTTGGTTATTATATTTCAGGTAACTATTATAATCAGGGCGGTATTATAGAAGGTACTGGTTTTAAGAGATACAGTTTAAGAATTAATCTTGACTTAGATCCTGTTAAAAACTTACATATAGGTGTCAACTTAAACCCTTCGTTTACAGATCAGGCAAGAGGATCGACCAGTGCACCTTATTTTGCAGATCCGCCCGGAGCAGTTTATACAGCTTTGGTACATTCTCCGCAAGTTAGCCCTTATCTTCCCGACGGCTCTATTAACCAGTCTAATAATCAGAGTCACTTAAACACTGAGAATGGTACTGGAGCTAATATGACAGCTGCAAGTAACCCGCTTGCTGTTGTCAAATACATTCATGATGACATGACACAGTATAGAACATTTGGAACTGCCTTTGCAGAATACCAGATTGTCGAAGGATTAAAATATAAGTTTTTGCTGGGTATGGACATCAACAACTACAACAGAAAGTATTACAGAGAGCGCGCTTTTTTGGATAGAACTGCTACAGTAGGCACTCCTTACGGACAATCTAATACTTCAATGGAAACCAATTGGCTTGCAGAAAATACGTTATCCTATAACAGATCATTTGGAAATCACGATTTTTCTACTGTAATTGGTTACACGGCCCAAAAGGATAAGATTAGAATGAATCAGGTAAATGCAGAAAATTTTCCGGATGATCTTGTACAAACCGTAAGTGGCGGACAGGTAACCGGAGGTACAGCTACAGAAGAAGAGTGGTCACTGGCTTCTTACCTTGGCCGTATTAATTATTCATTCAAAGGTAAATACTTACTTACAGGATCCATTCGTTCGGATAGAGCTTCGCGTTTTGGTGCAGGAAACAAAGTGGGCTACTTTCCTTCGGTTTCGGCGGGATGGAGAGTTTCTGATGAGTCTTTTATAAAAAATTTGACCTTCATTAATGATTTAAAATTAAGAGGTAGCTGGGGAAAAACCGGTAACTTTTTAATACCAAACTACGCATCCATCGGGTTATTAAACCCGTATAATTACGTTTTCAACAATACAATAGTAAATGGTATAGCTCCATCAACCCCCGGCAATCCACTTTTAACCTGGGAAAAGAATACGCAAACAGACATAGGACTTGATATGAGCATTCTTAAAAACAGAGTTTTTCTTTCATTCGATTGGTACAATAAAATAACGTCAAATTTATTGCTTAATGTGCAAGTACCCGCAGTTGTAGGTTATGGCAATACTAATCCATTAAATAATATAGGAGAAGTAGAGAACAAAGGTTTCGAAGTCTCTGCTACAACGCACAACCTCGTTGGTCAATTTACCTGGAGCACAGATATTAACTTTTCTGCAAATAAAAATAAAGTCCTTAAGCTTGGTGCAAGCGGTGATCCAATTCTGAGCACAGGCGGAGCCGGTATTCGTCACATAACCCGGATTGGAGATCCTATAGGAAGTTACTATGGCTATGTAGTAGAAGGAATTTATCAGACACAGGAAGAAATCGCTAAAGCGCCTGAAGATGCCCTTGCACCTGCAGCAAGACCTGGCGATTTCAGGTTTAAAGATGTTAATGGAGATGGCGTTATTAATGCGAATGACAGAACTGTTATAGGCAATTATCAACCTGATTTTACTTATGGTATCACCAATCGTTTGGGCTTTAAGAAAATCGAGCTTAGTTTTCTTATTCAGGGAGTTAAAGGTTCAGAAGTCCTTAACTTAACAAGAAGACATCTTGGTAATGGTGAAGCAAACACTAACTCTTACAGTTACATTCTAAACAGGTGGGTCTCTCCTTCTCAGCCTGGTGATGGTAAAACGCCTCGTGCAGACAGACTGGGAGATTTACATGGTTATAACAATCGTCCTTCTACGTATCAGGTAGAAGATGCTTCTTACATTCGTTTAAGAAATGTAACTGTTGCTTATACGTTATCTGATAAATTAGTAAAAAAATACTTTTCTTCTTTAAGAATTTATGTTTCAGGAACAAACCTGATTACCAAAACTAAATATATTGGTTTTAATCCTGAAGTAAACAACGAGTCAACTCTAACTGGTGTGCAGGGTGAGGATTACGGAGCATATCCTTTGTCCCGAAATTTTACTTTTGGAATAAATGCATCTTTTAGGTAAATAACTTAACTATAGAAACAATGAAAAAAAATATAATATATATAATTTTCCTCACCTGCATGCTTATGTCGTGCAGTAAAGATTTTACAGATCTGTATCCGGTTTCACAGCGAAATGTTGCTGCATTTTACAGAAACGGAGATGATATGGTAATAGCTGTAAACGCCGCTTATAAAGCATTACAGTTGACTGGAGCATACAATCAAAGCTACTGGGTCATGAACGAGATGCGCTCGGATAATACAGATGCCGGATCAGACCTTACAGGACTTGGAGCAGATTTGAACCTGATAGACCAGTTTAATGAAAATGCTGCAACTGCAGAACTAATCACTTCAGGTTACTTGGATTCTTATGTTGGTATTGAAAGGTGTAATGTAATTCTAAGCCGAATAGATGCAGTGCCTATGACAGATGATTTAAGAAACAGAGTCAAAGGTGAGGCTTTGTTTTTACGTTCTTTATTTTATTACAACCTGGCGGTAGACTTTGGCAGAATTCCGCTTGTATTAAAGGAAATAACTGTTGAAGAAGGTGCAAGTTATCCACAACTTCCTGCTGCTGACATTTACAAACAACTTGTCACAGATCTTACTCAGGCTGAAGCTTTTCTACCTGTTAAATATACCACTACAGATATAGGCAGGGCCACTAAAGGATCTGCAGCTGCACTGCTTGGTAAAGTCTTGCTTACTATGGGTAATAAAACAGATGCAATACCGGTATTAAGAAGGATAATAACGAGCTATGGTTATTCACTTGTTCCAAATTATGCAAATATTTGGGGGATCGCCAATGAAAATAATGTAGAATCAATTTTTGAAGTACAATTTAAAGGCGGTGGTACTAATACGGGAAACATGTTTACAAATCAGTTTTCACCTTTGCTTGTAAACAATACAGGAGCTTATAAAAACCGACCAACAGAGGAAATGGAAGCTGCATATGAACCAGGTGACCAACGTCTTGCAGCTTCTATGAATCCTGCAAACGGACCTTTGTCTGCAAGCCGTTTTATTATAAAATATGGTACAACCACCGCTTACAACGAAGGTGATGCAGATTATAATTTTATAGTATTGCGATACGCGGACGTATTATTAATGCTTGCTGAAGCTTTGGGAGAAACTGCTGAATCCTACGAATTAATTAATCAGGTGCGTGCAAGAGCAGGTCTTGAACCAATCAATGCTTCAACTCAGGGAACTTTTACTGATAAATTATTGCACGAACGGAGAGTCGAACTTGCATTTGAAAATCACAGGTGGCCAGACTTATTGCGCTTTGGAAAAGCTGCCGAAGTAATGAAAGCTCAGGGAGGAAAAGTTGCAAGATTATTGTTCCTGATTCCTCAGAGAGAACTTGATATCAATCGTTCCTATACGCAAAATCCATTTTAAAGTTACAGGAACAACATTATATTTTAGAAACGCCTGTATATACTAGACAGGCGTTTCTAAATTTAATAAATTACTACTGGTTGTTACCTGCTGCAATTTCTAAATCCATTAATGCCATTTTATAAGCAAATTGTGCTGAGTATAAATCAGCTTCTGCTTTAACTAAGTTTACCTTTGTTTCTAATACATCTTTCTTTAATATAAAACCTGCTTCTAATTTATCCTGTTGTAGCTTATAGGCTTTTTGACGGTAGCTAACTGCTTTTTGCGCTACACTTACCAAAGAAAGAGATTGTTTTACTTTACGATAGGCTTTGCTAATTGCAGCATTAACAGTATCCTGAACATATTGAATATTTTCCTCAGCCTGCCTTTTCTGAGATGATCGTTGATTTAACACTGATTTCCTTTTTCCAAAATCAATAAAATTCCAACTAAATTGAAGTCCTAAAAAAAAATTATCGTTTGGAAGAACATTGATAATGCTTTGGTGAGTATAACCTGCTACAGCATTTAAATTGGGAATAAAATCTTTTTTTGCAGCAGTTACTCCATACTGTGCTTTTCGCCTGGTTTGATCTGCAATTTTAATATCATAATTATTTCCCTTTGCTATTGCTATATATGTATCAAGTGACGGAAGTATTGTTATCGTATCGGTGCTTGCCTTTAATATAACAGGTGTTTCAACCGATATTCCCAGTAGTGTGGCAAAGTCCGTTGTATAATCTTCTATCTGACTATTCGTCTGTAATAAATTTTGTTCGTTAATAGCCAATTCTGCCTGAAGACCGCTCCATGCAACAGAATCGGTTTTACCTGCTAATAATGCACTTTCCACATCATATATTCTGGTTTTTGAAAGCTCAATATTAAGTTCAGACTCTTCCTTTCTTTTTTGAGCAATTAAAAGTCCATAATACAATTTTTCGACGCCCTGTCTTATCTGCTGTTCTGCTTTTGATACCTGTGTACGGGCTATTTCAACATCTGTTTCGGCTACTCTAATACCTGCATTTATTTTACCTTGCTGGGTTATGGGCTGCAATCCAACTATACCTGCAGAATAAAGGCTATGTTTATTATCAAGTATAGTAATATCTGTTTGTGGTACAATTATACTACTGTTTGGATAATAACCTAAAGAGCCTTTTGGCAAGTATATATCTCTTGTAATGCCATTATAAACATAATTACCAGTTGCTATTAAAACTGGATATTTTCTGCTTCTTGCTTCGGCTACTTTCTGCTCGTTTTCTGCTACCTTTTCTCTTGTAATTTTTAAAAGATGATTTTTTTCTAAAGCCATCTTCTGTGCTTGTTCAAGATTAATAGGTTTTTGAGAAAGTGCATGAAAACAGAATAGAATAGCAATTAAACAGGTGGCAAAATACATTACAGTTTTATTATTTATTAGTAATTTCTTCATTATTCAATCACTTTTAGTTACAATAGCTTATGTTGTTGTAACTCTTTTTTATTCTTAGGTTTTATTACAGCTACAAATAGTACAGGAATTACCAGCAGCGCCATTACCATAGAAAATACTACTCCAAATGCAATAACACTGGCAAGCGGACTCCATAATGGAGAGCCGGAAAGAATCATAGGCAATACGCCAATAGCGGCAGCCATAGCGGTAAGAAAAATAGGTCTGAGCCTTCGTTTACCTGCTTCCATCGCTGCTGTACGCAAATCTGTTCCCTGACTAATTAAGAGATTTGTATAATCTACAAGAATAATGGCGTTTCGCACTACAATACCAGATAAACTGATTAGCCCGATAAAAGCCGTGAAGCCAAAAGGGTTGCTGGTTGCAAGCAAACCAAATAAGGCACCAAATAAACTTAACGGAATCGAGAACATAACTACTAATGACTCTTTCAAGTTTCGAAACTGCAATAAAAGAATCAGAAAGATGAGCACAATACTTATAACCAGCGCCACTACCATCTGGCTAAAGGTTTCTTTCTGATTTTCATACTCTCCTCCATACTCAATACGATAACCTGGCGGTAGCGCAAGCTTAGCTATTTGCGGCTGTATTTTGCTTAATACTTCTGAAGCTAATACATTGTCTTTTGTTTCACTTTGTACTGTCAATGTAAGCATCCCATTACGGTGAATAATTCGGCCGGTATGCCATTCCGGTTGTAAAATTGCTATCTGGCGTAGTGGTAATGCCGTTTCGGTTACCGGAGAAGTAACATATGTGTTTTGTATATCATTAAAATTAGTTCTACTTTTTTCCTCTAACTGAAATACAATATTTACTGGTTCATTTCCTTCATAGATAGTAGAAACAGGTGCTCCTGTAAAACCAGTATAAATGTCGCCGGCAATACTTGAAGTAGTATAGCCGAGGCGGTTTGCTTCATCTTTTAAATTGATGCTAATACCATAATAATCCTCCTGAAAGTTATCACGAATTAATGTAGTTCCAACAGTTTTTTGAAGTATATTTTGTACCTGGCTGCCTATTTGCTTTATCCGGTTAATATCATTACCCACTACTCGTACTTCAACAGGCGCCTGACTTGGAGCACCTTGCTGCATTAGCCGTACATGGGGCCTTCCTTCAGGAATCAATTCATTTACCTGTTCGTTCAACTCTTCTGAAAGTTCTTCTGTCTGTTCGTCTGTTTCTGTATTAATTAATATTTGAGCATAATTGGAAACAGGAGGTTCAGGTGAAAAATTATAATAAAACCTGGGAGCACTGGTTCCTATAAAAGAAGCATAATTTATAACACGTTTGTCTTTTCCTAATAATGCCTCCACTCTTTTTACTACCTGTGCGGTTTTATCTAACCCGGTACCGCTCGGCATCCATACTTCTACTACAAACTGGTTTCGTTCAGCGGCAGGAAAGAACTTTTGTTTAATAGAAAAATATAATAATCCTGAAGCCACTATTGACAATAAGCTAAATGTAATAGTAACTCCGGGATGTTTCATACACCATGCAATAGCACTATTATAACTGTTTTGCATATGGTCTAGTAACGAAAGTCTTTCTTTCTTCTTAGAGTTGGCACTTTTCTCTTCTGCATGACTATGTAATCCCTTTTTAATAAAGGTGTGTGATAGAAAAGGAGTCAGCAACATAGCAATTACAAAAGAAGAAGCAAGCGAAATGGTAACGGTTATAGGTAAGGCGAAAATAAATTCACCTACAGAACCGGTAAGAATGATCATAGGCAGAAAAGCAGCCACAATAGTAGCGGTTGCTGTTAGCACAGGTACAACCAGATCACTGGCACTTCGCCATGCTGCTGTCCATCGGTCTACACCTTCATCTAATAACTCTATATAATTATCAGCTATAACAATGGCATCATCTACTACCATACCTAATACTACAATTAAAGCCGCCAGAGAAACCTGATGCAATTCTATACCAAATAAATTTAAGAGAGCAAAGGTTACGGCGACGGTAACCGGAATAGCCATCGCTGCTACGGCCGCCACCCTAAATGGCAGTAACAGAATGGTTACAATAATAACAGATATGATGGCTAACAAAAACTCGCGAATAAAGTGAGATATACTTTCATCTACAATCTGGGGCTGATTAACAATAGTAGTTAGTTTAATAGCCCCGGGTAGTTGCTGTTGAAGATTATTCAAATGTTGAGTAACATCTTCTCCAAACTTTACAATATTATTTCCTTCCTGCATTTCTAAAGAAAGCATCACTGATTTGTGTCCATTTACGTCAATGATCGA
>Ga0210040_10009426_pt1 | contig 11365 bp, 12 predicted proteins | sample CryGeyCG12114_NA_FD_185462 | JGI IMG/M metagenome (GOLD analysis project Ga0210040, IMG submission 185462) | Groundwater microbial communities from aquifer - Crystal Geyser CG19_WC_8/21/14_NA (SPAdes) (version 2) | ecosystem: Environmental > Aquatic > Deep subsurface > Groundwater | place: USA... | reverse complement strand
TCGCCGCCTTGACCGTGACGATGCGCCCGTGCCCCTGCATCACGGCCGCCGTGCCCCAGGGCTCGCCCGCGCAGAAGCCGTCGAGCGCGCCGGAGGCCAGCGCATCGGGCATGAGCGACGGCGGCAAGATCACGATCTCCACGTCGCGTCCGGGGACCACGCCGCAGGCGGCGAGCCAGTAGCGCAACTCATAGTTGTGGCCGGAATGAGGGTGGACGACGGCGAAGCGCAGGGGCGGGGTGCCCTCGCGGGCGCGACGGGCCGCGACCCGGCGGAGCGCCTCGCCGGCCGGGGTGGGGGCGAGGTCCGGCGCCGCGCCCTCGGCCTCCATCCGGTCCCAGACGGCGCGGGAGACGGTGACGCTGTTGCCGCCCAGGCCAAGGGCCATGGGCACCACCGTCCGCGCGGCGAGCGGGGTCAGGCCCAGGTTGCAGGCGACCGGCATGGGGCCCAGCATGTGCGCGACCTGCACATGGCCCACCGCCACGCGGTCGCGGATGTTGGCCCAGGACGTCTCCCGCAGGAGGATGAGGTCGATGCCCTCGCCCTCGGCGAAGCCCCGGGCGGCCGCCACGACGAGGAGCGCACTGTCCAGGAGGGGCATGAAGCCCGCCACGATGCGATGGGTCACAGGCCGTCCCCCAGCAGGTCCGCCGCGGTCACGAGGCTCTGGGCAATCTCGGTGATCTTGCGGTTCTTGTTCATGGCCGTCCGGCGCAGGAGGGCATAGGCCTCGTCCTCGGAAATGTTCCTGGCCTTCATCAGGAGGCGCTTGGCGCGGTCCACCACCTTGCGCCCCTCCAGCTCGTCGCGGGCCTCCTGCAGCTCGCGCGAGAGGCGCGCGAAGGCGTTGAAGCGGCTCACCGCCATGTCGAGGATGGGCTTGATCCGCTCGCGCCGGAGACCGTCCACGACGTAGGCGGAGACGCCGGCCTCCACCGCCGCCGCAATGGAGTCGCTGTCCGAGCGATCCACGAACATCGCCACGGGGCGGCGCACCGCACGCGAGAGCTGGAACATGTCCTCCAGCATGTCGCGGTTGGGGTTCTCCAGGTCGATGACGATCACGTCGGGGGCCGCCTCCTGGATGCGGCGGGCGATGCCGGTCATGGAGTGGACCAGCGTCACGGAGGCGTGCCCCGCCTCGCGCAGCCCGGCCTCGATGATCGCGGCGCGGGCGCGGTTCTCGTCGATTACGAGGATCGAGAGGGAGGGGTCGGCCATGGGTCGGTTGTCGCCCAGCGGGCCACACCGCGCAAGATGCTGCGTTGCGGCGACAGGATGGGGCAGGGGGAGCGCGGATGTCCGTGAACGTCGATCGGGGCGACCGGAGGACATCGGCGTGGGCCGAGCGCCATACTCGTCTGGTCGGGGGTCTTCCCGACCGTAGGTCGGGGTGAGGATCTAGGCTCCGCCACTATCTTCTGCGCGCCGAGACGGAGGGGCCTGAGCCGCACTTGGCCCCCGGTCGAGGTACGACCGGAGGCCAAGAGGTATCAGAACTCCTGCCAGCCGCCGTCGGCCGTGGCGAGGCGGGGCGTCTTGGCGGCCACGGGCGCCTGGATCAGGTTCGCGGCCGCAGGTGCCTTGGGCAGGGGGACCACGTTGGTCCCCACTGCCGAGGCCGAGAGGCGGAAGCAGGCCACGAGCTCGCCGAGCTGGGCGGCATCCTCGCTCAGGACGTGGCTGGCCTGGGTCGCCTCCTCGACCATGGCCGCGTTCTGCTGGGTGACCTCGTCCAGCTGGGTCATCGCGATGTTGATCTCGCCGATGCCGTTGGACTGCTCCTTGGCGCCGACGGCGATCTCGCTGACGAGCGAGGAAATCTCCGAGACGCCGTGGACGATGCTGGTCAGGGCGGTGCCGGCGCGGCCGACGAGCGAGACCCCCTCCTGTACCTGCCGGGCGCTATCCTCGATCAGCGACTTGATCTGCCGAGCGGCCTCGGAGGAGCGCTGGGCGAGGGAACGGACCTCGGAGGCGACGACTGCAAAGCCCCGGCCCGCATCGCCGGCCCGCGCCGCCTCCACCCCAGCGTTGAGCGCGAGGAGGTTGGTCTGGAAGGCGATGTCGTCGATCACGCCGATGATCTGCGAGATCTCGTCGGAGGAGCGCTTGATCTCGGACATGGCGGCCACGGCCTCGCGGACCACGGTGCCGCTCCGCTCGGCGTCGGAGCGGGCCTCGCCCACGACCTCCTCGACCTCGGCCACGCGGGCCGCGGCGGCGGACACGCTCGTCGTGAGCTCGCCGAGCGCGGCGGTCGTCTGCTCCAGGGCGGCGGCCTGGCTGTCGGTGCGGCGGGACAGGTCGTCCGAGGAGCCACTGATCTCCAGCGAGCGGTCGCGGATGCTGGTCGCGCTGGCCACGACCGAGGCTACAATAGCGTTCAGAGTCTCCAGCGTGCGGTTGAAGTCGGTGCGCAGGGCCTCGTAGGCTGGCGGGAACGGCGCCTCGATGCGGACGCAGAGGTCGCCCTCGGCGAGGCGCGTGAGGCTTCGCCCGAGCTCGGCCACGATATGCTCCTGCTCCAGTTGCTTGGCGTCGCCTTCGGCCTTGGACCACTCCGCCTCCTGAAGGACGTCGCGAAGCTCCGCCAGCGAGGCCGCGATCTCGCCGAACTCGTCGCTGCGGCCAAGGCCCCAGACCGGCGTGTCGAACTCGTGGCGCGCCGCTGCCTGCACGGAGCGGCCCAACGCGGCGAGCGGGCCCGCGACTGACCTCGCGTGGTGCCAGCCCAGCAGGCCCGCAGCCGAGACTGCGGCCAAGGCCACGCCGAGCAGCTCCAAGGTGTATTCGAGGTAGGCCGTCGGGTCGTGGCTCAACTGGTAGGTGAGGTACCCGAAAGAGCCCATGGCGACGAGCATCAGCCCCATCGAAGCGAAGGGGAGCCGGATCGTGAACGGAAGACGGCGGGAAAGCGACATGGCAAATCCTGGTCGAAGACGGTCGGGAAAGCTCGTTCAGAAGAGCTCGATGCTGGGCTGGGTGGGGAGGGCTTGAACCTGTGCGCCGAGGGCGGCCCCGAGGCTGGCGGAGAGACGTTCGAGCGTCAGGCCCTGGAGGCCGGGACCGACGTCGACGAGCTGGTCGCTGGACCGGCCCGCCCCGAGGCGCAGGATGAAGCCTTCGAGGTCGTTCAGGACCTGGAGCGCCAGATCGATGCTCTGAAGGTCCTGGGCGGCGCCGTCCAGCCCGTCGGCCGACCGCAGGACCGACGCGAGGTGATGCTCGGCCAGCAGCATGGCCCGGCGTGGCGTGTCGATCTCCTGCGCGAGGGCCTGGAAGAGCGCCCCGAGGGGGACGATGTGATCCGCGTTGCTCATAGCCGGCCCACCACCTGCTCCATGGCCGCCTTGAGGGACCCCGTCGTGAAGGGCTTCTTGACGAGGTTGTTGAGGCCGAGCGCGCGCCCGCGGTCGATCATCTCCTTGGTGGGGCTACCCGTCACGAGGATGAAGCCGACCCGCTGCGTCGCGCGGTTGGCGCGCAGGGCCTCCAGGAGTTGGAGGCCGTTCATGCCGGGCATGTTGTAGTCGGCCAGCACAAGATGGACGGGGTTCGCGACGACCTTGTTGAGGGCGAGCTGTCCGGCGTTCTCGGTCTGGTAGGACAGAACCCCCATCTCCTCGAGGGCCTGGGTCAGCAGCCCCCGGCTCACCGACATGTCGTCGACGACCATTACGCGGAGCGTATCCTTCAGTGTCATGATTCAGGGTCCTGACTGCGGGGCCGAGGGAGGGCCCGAGCACTTGCGGTAGGTGGTGACGCCGGCATGTTCGAGCATCGCGAGGGCCGGGCCCAGGATGCGCTCCGAATGGCCGACGAAGAGGCGACCCCGCGCGGACAGGGCCGCGACGAAGCGCTGCCAGAGCTGCTCCCGGAGGTCGGCGTCGAAGTAGATGGCCACGTTGCGGCAGAAGATCACGTCGAACGCCTGCCGCATGGGCCAGGGATCGACCAGGTTCAGGCGCTTGAACGCCACGAGGCCCGCCACGTCCGGGCGGATCGTCAGCCGGTCCCGAGCGGCTGATTCGCCGAAGAGGGCGGTCCGCCGGGCCTGGGACAGCTTCTGGATCTCCTCGCCGCTGTAAATGCCTTGCCTGGCCTGCGTCAGGACCGCCGCGTCCACGTCGGTGGCCAGGATCTTGACGTCCAGCCTGGGGGCCTCGGGGCAGAGGTCGAGGATGCAGGCGGCGATCGAGAAGGGCTCTTGGCCGCTGGAGCAGCCCGCCGACCAGATGCGGACCCGGCCGCCGGCGCGGGCATGGTCCAGCAGGTCCGGCAAGACCTCCTTTGCAAGCAGGTCGAAGTGATGCGCCTCGCGGAAGAACTGCGTCACGTTGGTCGTGATGGCCGAGATGAGCTTGTCCCGTTCGCCGCTCGTGTCGGGCCCTTCCAGCACGTCGAGGTATTCGCCCATGCCGGCGAGGCCGAGCTCCTTGATCCGATGGGACAGGCGCTGCCGGACGACGGCGGACTTGAAGGGCCGGAGGTCGATGCCCAGGGAATCCCGCACCAGCCTCGTGAGCCGGTCCAGATCCGCTTGCGAGGCGGGGGCCTCTGCCTTCGCGAGCAAGTCGTCGATGTCGGGCCCAAGCCTCACGCCGCGACCTCCGACAGGATCGGGGCCACCGCGTCGGTGTCGAGTATGCGCAGGGCGGCCCCCTCGTGGGCGATCATGCCGTTGATGAGCAGCGAGGTGTCGCTGGGAAGGAGGGGCACGCCACGAAGGGCGTCGCGAGGAACCTTGAGGATCTGCGCGACGGAGTCGACCAGCAGCCCCACCGTCCTTTCCCCCGCGGCCACGATGAGGACCACGTGCCGCGGTGTCGGGGTCGTCGCCGAAAGACCGAGGCGGAGCGCGAGGTCGATGATCGGGATCACGGCCCCGCGAAGGTTCATGACCCCGAGGAAGTAGCGCGGCGCGTGGGGCAGGGTCGTGACCGTCGACCAGCGGCGAATCTCTCTGACGCGAGCGACCTCGATGCAGTAGCCTTGGCCGCCTGCGACGAAGGACACGAACTCGGCCCGGTCGGTGCCGCGGGAATCAGGCTGCGCGTTCATGGTCGGACCCTTGGTGATCGAGAGAAGGAGAAGGGCGTCGCGCCGAGATGGCGACGAGCGCGTCGGGATCGAGGATCAGGGCCACCTTGCCATCCCCCAGGATGGTTGCGGCCGAGGCGCCCGCGACGGCGCCGACGCTGTGTCTCAGGCTCTTGATGACGACCTGCCGCTTGTCGACGATCCCTTTGACCGTGAGGGCGGCCTGGCCGTCCTCGCCCGTTCGGACGAGCACGACGACGGCGTCGGCCGGTCCGAGGGCCGGCCCAAGGTCCAGGAGGGAGGCGACGTCCAGGAGAGGAACGTGGCGCTCGCCCATCGCAAGGACGCGGTGTCCGGGGCCTACCTCCAGGAAGTCGCTCGGCGCCGGCCGGACGGTTTCGAGGATGGTCGAGACCGGGATGACCATCAGCTGGTCGGCCACGGACACTATGAGGCCGTCGAGCACGGCCAGGGTCAGCGGCAGCGCGATGGAAAAGATCGTGCCCTCGCCCAAGCGGCTGGAGATGGCGATGCGGCCGCCCAGGGCGGTCACCGCGCTCCGTACGACGTCCATGCCGACGCCACGGCCCGACAGGCTGGTGACCGAGGCGGCGGTGGAAAAGCCGGGCAGGAAGAGGAGGCTGTCGATCTCGGCCTCCGTCAGGGTGGCATCGGGGGAGACCAGGCCCTTTCGCACCGCCGTCTCCTTGATCCGGGGACGGTTCAGGCCCGCGCCGTCGTCCCGGATCACGATCCGCACGTTTCCGGACGCATGGCTGGCGGACAGGACGAGGCGACCTTTAGGTGGTTTGCCGTTGGCCTCGCGGTCGGTCGGCGTCTCGATGCCGTGGTCCACCGCGTTGCGCAGCATGTGCATGAGAGGGTCGCCCAGGCCCTCGATCACGGTGCGATCGACCTCCGTATCCTCGCCTTCCGTGATGAAGTCGACCTGCTTGCCGGTGCCCTCGGCCGCCTCGCGCACGACTCGGGCCATGCGTTGGAAAAGAGGCTTGAGCGGTTGGGCTCGGATGCGCATGACACCCTCCTGGATGTCGCGCGCCAGGAAGGTCAGGTCCTCGACGTGAGAGCTGAGGCCGGAGGAGCGGGGCAGGTTCGCCTCGGCGATCTTCTGGGCGATCACGGCCTGATTGATGATGAGCTCGCCCACCGAGTTGATGAGCCGGTCGACGCGGTCGAGCTCCACGCGTAGCGTGGGTCGGGGCGCCTCCCGAGCGGGCGGAGGAGCAGCGGCCTGGACGGCCGCTGCCGGGGCGGCCTGGGGCTCCGGGCTGGGGAGCGCGGGATCCCCGGCCGGGGCCTCCTCAGGCGGCTCCGGTTCCGGCGCCACGGCCGCGGGGGCCTCGGCGGGCAGCGTGATGTCCAGGTCGCAGAGGCCCTCGACGAAGGCGAAGACCTCGCCGACCTGGTCGGCGGTCGCCTCGGTGGCGAGCCGCAGCGTCCAGGCGAGGTAGCTTCCGTCGGGATCGATCTCGGCGAGGGGCGGAAGGCCCGTGACATCGCAGGTGGCCGTCAGCTCTCCGAGCTCGGCCAGGGCGGCGAAGAGGTTCGCGGGCTCGTGCCCGTTGATGAAGAAGGACGGTCCGGGGCGGAAGGCGATCTCGAAGACGCTTCCCGCGGGCGCGGGGGCGGCGTCGAAGAAGCCAAGGCCGACCGCCTCGAAGACGAAGTCGTCCCCGACCGAGTCGTCGTTCGCGCTCCCGATCTCCTCGAGCATGTCGAGGATGGCGGGCAGCGCCTCGGGCACCTCGGGGCGGTCGTCGCGAGCCGCCTCGAGCAGGTCGGCGAGCACGTCGCCGGCGCGCTGGAGCAGGTGCAGGACATCCGCGTCGGGGGCCAGGCGGTCCGATCGGATGGCGTCCAGAACCGTTTCGAAGCTGTGAGCGAACGACACGATGTCGGACAGGCCGAAGGCGCCTGCCGAGCCCTTGATGGAGTGGACGGCCCGGAACACCGCGTTGACGGTGTCGGGGTCGGTGGCCCCTTCGGACATGATCCCGAGGCCGTCGCCCATGGCGACGATGAGGTCCTCGCTTTCGGTGAAGAAGATGGCGCGAAGGTCGTTGCTCATGCCAGGGCCACCCCTGCCACCCGTCGGATGGTCTGGATCAGGCCGGCCTGGTCGAAGGGCTTCGTCAGCCAGCCGGTGGCCCCCGCCTCGCGGGCGCGAGCTCGGAGAGAGGGGCCGGTCTCTGTCGTGAGGACCAGGATCGGCACCCGCCTGTTGTCGCTGCCGCGCCTTATGGCCTCGATCACGCCAAAGCCGTCGAGGTTGGGCATGTTGATGTCGGTAATGACGGCGTCGAACCGCGCCTCGCGGAACGCCGAGACCCCGAGGGCACCGTCGTCGGCGGTGGTCACCTCCATGCCGGCGCCTTCGAGGGCTTGGCGCAGAAGCTCCCGGATCGTTCGCGAATCGTCGATGGCGAGAACGGAGATCATCTCAGGCCGCGACCTCGATGCGACCTTCGAGGCCAAGGAGGGCAAGGCCCGCCGCAAGGCGTGGCGACGCCGGACCGACGGTCAGGGCGGATGGACCCGCCGGATCCTGCCGGGCCGCGAGGAGGAGCTGGAGCTCGGGCGTGCTGAGGGGGCGGGTCGGCTCGACCGTGATCGCGACCTCGGCCCCGGGGGCGGCCCTCAGGAACGCGGCGAGAGCGTCGAGGTCTTCGGAAGGCGGGCCAAGGCGGAACACGCAAGGGGCGTCGGTCATCGGGAACCTCGATGGGGTGGGGCGGGGCACAGGTGTCTGTCGAGGGCAGCCTAGGGCGCAAACCTTAAGATCGCCTCAACGCCCCCACGGATTCAGGACGTCTCCGGCGCCCGCGCCTTAAGCCGATTTTAAGACGGAGCCCTTAGAGAATGGGCCCAGCTCCGATTCGAGAAAGGTGTCCCGATGTCCGATGCAGCGCCCCGATGCGGGAGGCCGTCCCGATGAGCCGACGCATTCTCGTCGTCGACGACTCGCCCTCGATCCGACGCATGATCGCCTTGACGCTCAAGGGCGCCGGCTATGAGGTCGTGGAGGCCGGGGACGGCCAGGACGCCCTGGAGCGGGTGGGGACCGGGTCCTTCGACGCCATCCTGACCGACCAGAACATGCCCCGGATGGATGGCCTGACCTTCATCCAGGAGTTCCGGAAGCGGCCCGACGGGCAGGCCACCCCCATCGTGGTGCTGTCGACCGAGAACGAAGGCGGGCTCAAGGACAGCGCGAAGGCGGCGGGGGCGACCGGCTGGATGACCAAGCCCTTCGACCAGGCCAAGCTCCTGTCCGTCATGTCGCGCGTCGTGGGGGCATGATGGACGAGGAAACCCTGGCCATCTTCCAGGCCGAGGCCGACAGCCTCGTCGAGAGCCTCGAGGCCGGCCTGCTCGCGCTGCAGGACCGGCCCGGCGACCGCGCCCTGATCGACCAGGTCTTCCGGGACCTGCACACCCTGAAGGGCACGGGCGGCATGTTCGGCTTTACTGAGCTTGCAGGCTTCGTCCATGGCTTCGAATCGGCCTTCGAGTCGCTGCGGTCGGGCGCCAGCCTCGCGACGCCGTCGCTGGTCGCGGTGAGCCTGAAGGCCCATGACCACATCGTGGCCCTCCTGGCGGGCGAGGCCCCGCAAGGTGCCGAAACGCTGCTGGCGGAGCTCGCTGCCGCCGTGTCGGGAGCCGTCGGGCCGGACGCGGAACCGAAGCAGGATCTCTGGGAAGAAGATCTTCCGGTATTAAACGCGCCCTCGATGGCCGCTCCGCCCGTGCCGCCGCCGACACAACCCATGCCAGCGGCAGCTGAACCCGTGACGCCCCAGGCCCATCCCGCGGCGCCATCTGTCCAGGCCGCTGCGGTGGCGGCCCAGCCCGCGACGCCCGTTGCCCGGTCGGAAGGCGTCTCGGCCCCGGCGGGCGGGCTGATCCGCATCGCGGCCAGCCGTCTCGACGAGATGATGGACCGGGTGGGCGAACTCGTCATCGCCGAGGCCCGGCTTGCCGAGATCGCGGCGCAGAGCGGCTTGCCTGCGCTCGTGTCCGTGACGGAGGACATCCAGCGCCTTGCGACCGGCATGCGCGACGCGGCCATGTCGATCCGAATGACGCCCCTCTCGTCGATCACCGGGCGTTTCCGGCGCCTCGTGCACGACCTTTCCGCCCAGCTCGGCAAACCCATCGACCTCGCTATCGTCGGCGAGGAGACCGAGCTCGACAAGACCGTGGTGGAGCAGCTCGCCGAGCCGCTCATGCACCTGATCCGCAATGCCGCCGACCACGGGTTCGAGGATGCCGAGACGCGCGTGCGCCTGTCCAAGCCCGCCACCGGCCGGCTCACTTTGACCGCCCGCCATTCGGGAACCGAGGTCCTGATCGAGTTGGCCGACGACGGCAAGGGGCTCGATGCCGCGCGCATCCGGGCCAAGGCGATCGAGCGCGGCCTTCTCGCCCCGAACGCGGAGATCGCGCCGGCCGACCTGCTGCGGCTGATCTTCGCGCCCGGCTTCTCGACCGCCGAGAAGCTGACCGAGGTGTCGGGCCGGGGCGTGGGGATGGACGTGGTCCGGCGCACGGTCACGGACCTTCGCGGCCGGATCGACCTGTCGTCCGAGCCGGGGCAGGGCACGCGGGTCACTCTCCGGCTGCCCCTCACTCTCGCTATCATCGACGGGCTCCTGGTCGAGGTCGGAGGCGAGCGCTTCATCATCCCGCTCGCGGCGGTCGAGGAGATCGTGGAACTGGCGGACCGCACGGCCGGGAGCGAGGGGTCATCGCGGCTCCTCAACATCCGGGGTCGGCTGGTGCCCTATCAGGCTCTTCGCGACCTGCTCGCGACGCCCGGGGACCCGGGGCCCTTCCAGAAGGTGGTGATCGTGACCGCTGGGGAATCACGGATGGGCCTGGTGGTCGACCGGATCATCGGGTCGAACCAGACGGTCATCAAGCAGCTCTCGCCGCTGCATTCGGGCCTCAAGACCTTCTCCGGGGCGACGATCCTGGGGGATGGCTCCGTGGCCCTGATCCTTGAAATCTCGGGCTTCTCGGTGCCGGCGAAGATTGCCTTCCCAACCGAGTCCCGCCGCGCGGAGGTCCCGGCATGACCCTGTCACGAGCCACTGCCCCGACCGGTTCTGGCCGCCTCGACGTGGTGACCCTGCGGCTGGGCCAGGATGCCCTCGCCATTCGCGCCGAAGTCCTGCGGGAGGTGCTGGAACCCGTGGCCGTGACCCGGGTGCCGGGCGCGTCGGAGTTCTGCGCCGGTCTGGTGAACGTACGCGGGACCATCGTGCCCCTCGCCGATCTGAGGGTCCCTCTCGACATGCCCCGCGAGGAACTGGGCCCGGATGCCCGGATCCTCGTGCTCGACCTTCCGCTCGCCGGGCGGCCGGCAGTGGTCGGCATCGTTGCAGACGCTGTTCATGAAGTGACGCGGATCGAGCGCGAAGCGCTCCAGGACGTGCCGGCGGTCGGGACCCGCTGGCCGCCCCAGTTCGTCGAGGCGGTCGCCGAGCTCGGCGGGGGCATCGTCATGCTCCCCGACCTGCCCGCGATCTTCGACGTCCATCTCGCCGGCCTCGCCGGTTCCCGTCACAACGCCTCGGGCCCGGCGCCCAAGGCAGAGCCAAAGCCGGACTGAACCATGAGATCGACCATCAAACTGAAACTAAGCGCCGTCTTCGTGGTCGTGATCGGCCTCTCGGGCGCCGCGATGTTCCTTGCGGAACGGAACCTCGCCGCCTTGGACGACAGCATCGAAGACATCGTCCAGCACGAGGCCGAGAAGGTCCGGGTGTCCCAGGACCTCATGGTCGTCCAGTTGCGGATCCAGCGGACCGTTCGCGAACACCTCCTTTCGGAGGTTCCGGAGGAGATGACCCGCGCACTTGAGCAACTGATGCAGCTGCGCTTGCAGACGGACGAGGTCGTGCAGGCGCTGACGGATCTCGAAGACGAGGCGGGTCGGGCAAGGCTCGCCGAGTTCAGCAAGCTGATGACCGATCTCCGGCAGGTGAACGATCGAGCCTTGCGGATGTCGAGCATGGGGGACGACGACGGGGCCCGGAGCCTGGTCGGCGGAGACGGCGAAACGCTCTGGCAGGCCATGGAGGCGATCGTCCATGAACTCTTGGAGAAGAGCCGAGAGGAGATGGCTGCGGCCGATGCCGAAGCGAGCCGCCTCTATAGCCAATCTCGGACGATGCTGATCGGCCTCGGGGCAGGAGCGGTCCTCATCGGGGTCCTGGGAGCCCTCTGGATCCTGGTCATGTTGTCGCGAGGCCTGTCGCGCAGCATCGATCTTGCACGCCGGGTGGCCTCCGGC
>Ga0210040_10009425_pt1 | contig 11366 bp, 9 predicted proteins | sample CryGeyCG12114_NA_FD_185462 | JGI IMG/M metagenome (GOLD analysis project Ga0210040, IMG submission 185462) | Groundwater microbial communities from aquifer - Crystal Geyser CG19_WC_8/21/14_NA (SPAdes) (version 2) | ecosystem: Environmental > Aquatic > Deep subsurface > Groundwater | place: USA... | reverse complement strand
TCGGCGGGCTTGCAGCAGTTGCCGTCCGGTGTGCAGGGCTACACCGCCGGCGTCGCCCAGGCCGGGACCGGGTTGCAGCAGATCCTCGACAGTGACCCGACCATCAACCCGCAGACGCGGGCCGCACTCGAGAGTGTGGTCTCCGGTCTCGGAACCCTCGGTTCGGGCGCCCCCGCACAGCAGCTGATCGGTGCCGCGCAGGGTGCGGCCGCCGTGCAGAGCGCCATCGGCCAGTCCGCGGCCGGGGCAGCCCAGTTGTCCGCCGGATCCGACGGACTCGTCTCCGGCGCACAGTCTCTGACAGACGGCCTCGGTCAGCTCGCAGCCGGGGCCTCGAGTTCGGCGACGGGCGCGAACCAGCTCGCCGACGGCGCCGGAACGCTGGCATCGGGGCTGACGACCGGTGCCGGTCAGGTGCCGACGTACACCGACGACCAGGCGGCCCGGATCGCCGAGGTGGCGTCGTCGCCGATCGGGCTCGACACCGTCCGGAGCAACGAGGTGACCGACATCCGGCAGATCTTCGCGAGCCTGCTCATCCCGGTGGGAGTCTGGATCGGCGCCTTCGCGGTGTTCCTCGCCCTCGGGGGCGCGACGCGGCGACTGCTCGCGTCGACCGCGTCGAGCGCCAGGATCGGTGGCTACCTGCTCGTCCGGGCGGGGCTCATCGTGGCCGGCCAGGCGGCACTCCTCACCCTGCTGCTGCACACGGCGCTCAAGGTGCCGTGGGGCTCGCTGCCGGTGACGCTGCCGTTCGCACTCCTCATCGCGGTGGTCTTCACGTGCATCCACGCCTTCTTGACGAGTGCGTTCGGCCGGTGGGGCCTGATCGCCTCGTTCGCGTTCCTCGGCATCCAGCTCGCGGCGACCGGCGGTCTCTACCCGATCGAGATCCTGTCAGGTCCGGTCCGGGCGCTGAGCCCGCTGCTGCCGCTGACCGAGGCCGTGAACGGGATGCAGGCGATCGTGACGGCCTCCGGCGCGGGCGGCGTGGTGACCGCGGCGCTGCAGCTCGCCATCTGGGCAGTGGTGACAGCGGCGCTGGCGATCTTCGCGATCTCCCGCCGCCGCTCCGCGCGAGCCGTGGGCCTGCTCCCCGCGACGGCGTGAGCCTCCCCGCCATTCGCTGAGGCCCTCCACCCGCTCGCTGAGGAGCGCGCAGCGCGTCTCGAAGCGCTCGAACGGGTCGTCGAGAGGATCTGGTCCTGCGTCTTCGGGGCGCTTCGAGACGGCCCTGGCGCGCCTCCTCAGCGAGCGGAGGGGGAGGGGTGCGCCGGGGCCGCGATGGCAGCGCGGGTGAAGTCGACGACGCGGCGGAGGAGCTCCAGGCGGTCGGCCTCCTCGCGGGCTTTGCGGGTGTTGACCTCGGCCACGATGGAGCCGTTCCAGCCCGCCGCCGCAAGCATCCCGAGCGTCTCGGGGACGGGCTGGGTGCCCTCGCCGGGGAAGAGGTGCTCGTCGAAGATCCGGCCGTCGTGCACGGAGCCCGATCCGTCGCAGAGATGGATGTGGCGCAACCGGTCGCCGAGCTCGGTCGCGACCTCGAGTCCGTCGACGCCGGCCAGGGCCGCGTGCGAGAAGTCGAGCGTGACCGCATCGGCGTCGAGCTGCCGCGGGTCCCACCCGGGCGCGTAGGCGTCGACGAGCCGGCCCCGCACGAGCCACGGGAACATGTTCTCGACGGCGATCTCGACACCCGAGTCGGCAGTCGTCGACCGGACGACGTCGAGGAAGTTCTTCGCCGACTTCCCCTGCCACCGGAACGGCGGGTGGACGACGACGGTCGTCGCCCCGACCTCGGCGGCGAGCTCGGCCGAGCGGCGCAGCTTGACCGCCGGATCGGTGCCCCACACGAACTGGGTGAGCAGCAACACGGGGGCGTGGATGGACAGGATGGGGAGCGCGTACTCCTCGGACAGGGCCCGGAGGCGTGCCGCGTCCCGCGTGACGGCATCGCTCGAGACCATGATCTCGACGCCGTCGAAGCCGGCGAGCTTCGCCATGGCGAACGCGCGCTCGGTGGACCAGGGGTAGACGCAGCTGGTGCTCATGCCGATCTTCATCATCAGGAGCCGAATCTAGGAGCGCAGTCCGTACGTAGCATGAACGGATGGCGGGCTCTCTCCGAACGTTCCGCAAGCAGCGCCGGGCGGAAGCCGCAGGCGCCTTCGCGGCCGAGGCTGCCGGGCTCGACTGGCTGAGGGCGGCGGAGGAACGCGGGGGAGCCCTGATCGCGCGCGTGGTCTCGGTGACCGAGGACGTGCTGGAGCTCGAGCTGCTCGCCGACGCCCCGCCCACCAGGGACGCGGCACGGCGCTTCGGCGCTGCGCTCGCGGCGACGCACGATGCGGGCGCGGCCGGTTTCGGTGCGCCGCCCGACGGCTGGGACGGGTCGTGCTTCCTCGGCCGGCAGGACCTGCCGACTCGCCGGGACGACAGCTCCTGGGGCCGCTTCTATGCGGAGGACCGGGTGCTGCACTATCTCGGCCGGGCGGAGACCCGTGGGCATGTCGACGCCGGAGCCGCGGGTATCGTGCGGCGGGCGTGCGACCGGATCGCCGCGGGCGACTTCGACGACGGCGACCAGCCGGCCCGCCTCCATGGTGACCTGTGGAACGGCAACGTCATCTGGACGGCCGACGGGGTCGTGCTCATCGATCCTGCGGCGGCGGGCGGGCACCGCGAGAGCGACCTCGCCATGCTCGACCTGTTCGGCTGCCCCCTGCTGGAGGACATCGTGGCCGGGTACCAGGAGGCGCACCCGCTGGAGCCCGGGTGGCGCGACCGGCTGCAACTGCACCAGCTGCATCCGCTCGCCGTGCACGCGGCATCGCATGGCGCCTCCTACTCGGCGCCGCTCGTCCGGGCTGCCGAGGCGGTGCTCGCTGTCTGAGCATCTCCCGGGAGCACGCCGGAGGCAGCCCGTAGACTGACGAGGCGCTCCGCGACAACCGATCGGAACCCTCATCAGCACCGAAGCACGGACCTTCTCGTTCGTCGTCGTCTCCAACCGCCTTCCCGTCGATCACGTCGAAGGCGACTCCGGATCCGAGAGCGGGTGGAAGCGGTCGCCCGGCGGACTCGTCACCGCCCTCGAGCCCGTGATGAGCGTCAACGACGGCGCCTGGGTCGGCTGGCCGGGAGTCGCGGACCAGGCCTTCGACCCCTTCGAGAGCGAGGGCTCGTACCTCGTGCCCGTCTCGCTGTCGGAACGCGAGGTCGCCGAGTACTACGAGGGCTTCTCCAACGACACGCTGTGGCCGCTGTACCACGACGTGATCGCGCAGCCGACCTACCACCGCGAGTGGTGGGAGAGCTACCAGGCCGTGAACCAGCGATTCGCAGAGGCCGCCGCGTCGGTGGCGGACCAGAACGCGGTCGTGTGGGTGCAGGACTATCAGCTGCAGCTGGTCCCGGCGATGCTGCGCGCTGCCCGCCCCGACCTCACGATCGGGTTCTTCAACCACATCCCGTTCCCCGCCTACGGCATCTACTCGCAGCTGCCCTGGCGCAAGCAGATCGTCGAGGGCCTGCTCGGCGCCGACGTGATCGGCTTCCAGCGCAACGCGGACGCCGGCAACTTCGCCCGGGCCGTACGGCGGCTCTTCGGCTACTCGGCGAAGGGCACCATCGTCGAGGTCCCGGAGGCGGACCAGCAGGGCGGTCGCACGGTGCGACAGGTCATCGCGCGCCACTTCCCGATCTCGATCGACACAGCCGGGTATGAGGAGCTGGCCGCCCGGCCGGACGTCCAGGCGCGCGCCCGCGAGATCCGCTCCGAACTCGGCGACCCCGGCATCGTGATGCTCGGCGTCGACCGGCTCGATTACACCAAGGGCATCGGCCACCGGATGAAGGCCTTCGGCGAGCTGCTCGCGGAGGGCCGCCTCGATGCGCAGAGCGCCAGCCTCGTCCAGGTCGCGAGCCCCAGCCGCGAGCGCGTGGAGACCTACCGGGCGCTGCGCGATGAGATCGAGCTCACCGTCGGCCGCATCAACGGCGACTACGGCGCCATCGGGCACCAGGCCATCAGCTACCTGCACCACAGCTATCCGCGGGAGGAGATGGTCGCCCTCTTCCTCGCCGCGGACGTCATGCTCGTCACGGCTCTCCGCGACGGCATGAACCTCGTCGCCAAGGAGTACGTCGCGAGCCGCATCGACGACCGCGGCGTGCTGGTGCTCAGCGAGTTCGCGGGCGCCGCCGACGAGCTGAAGAGCGCGCTGCTCGTCAACCCGCACGACATCGACGGCGTGAAGGACGCGATCATGACGGCCGTCGGGATGTCGAAGCGGGAGCAGGGCGTGCGGATGCGCGCGCTCCGCCGCCGAGTGCGGGAGCACGACGTGGCCCACTGGTCGTCCTCGTTCCTCGAGGTGCTCGAAGGCACCCGACCGGACGTCGATGCCGTGACGACGCCGGACGAGGCGTCCTGACCCGATGAGCACCGTCGACTCCCGGATCGGTTCGGCCGGTTCCGGTGTACCCCGCGAGTTGCGGGACGCGCTCGCCGCCGTCGCCGTGACCGACCGCCTGCTGGTCGCCCTCGACTTCGACGGCACCCTCGCCCCGATCAACGACGAGCCGGGCAAGGCGAAGGCGCTGCCCGAGAGTCGCGCCGCCGTCGAGCGGCTCGCCTCCCTCCGCGACACCCGCGTCGCCCTCGTGTCGGGGCGTTCGCTCGAGAGTCTCGAGGACGTCTCGGAGGCGCCGGACGACATGCTCCTCGTCGGCTCCCACGGGGTCGAGCTGCGGCTGGACTCCCCGGACGACGCCTTCACGCTCGATGAGGAGGAGCAGGCGCGCCTCGGCCTCCTCGGCGATGTGCTCGATCAGGTGGCGGACAACCTCGACGAGGTGTGGCTCGAGAAGAAGCCGGCCGGCTTCGCGCTGCACACGCGCATGGCGACCGACCACAACAGCCGGATCGCCCACCTCGTCGCGCTGTCCGAGGCGCGCGCCGAGGTCGACGACGTGACGGTGCGGAAGGGCAAGGACGTTCTGGAGTTCTCGGTGCGCGACGCGACCAAGGGCGACGCCGTCGAACATCTCCGCCGCTACACCTCGTCCACCGCGGTCTTCTACGCGGGCGACGACGTGACGGACGAGGACGCGTTCGAGGCCCTCGGCGCCGACGACCTCGGCGTCAAGATCGGGTCGGGCGCCACTGCTGCCGACCACCGCGTGGGTGGTCCCGCCGACGTCGCGTCCGTCCTCACGCTGCTCGCCGACCTCCGCGAGACCCACCTCGGCGAGACCCCGCAGTCGAACTGAAGCCGGGCTGCTCGAGTCGCTCTCACCCGCCTTGCCGCTCCCACATACCCGCTCGCTGAGGAGGCCCGCCAGGGCCGTCTCGAAGCGCCCGGCAGACGGTTCCAGCACGTCCTGCTGGCGTGTCGGGTGCTCCCGCGGTACTGTCGCCACAACCGATGTGGACGGCGTTCACATTGTTGACCGGCGACAACGATCCGGTCCGAGACGGGACGGGAGACCATGGCGGAGCTGGCGATCGAGACGAACGGGCTCGTGAAGACCTTCGGCGCGACGCGGGCCGTCGACGGGGTGGATCTCGCGATCGCCCGTGGCGGTGTGCACGGCTTCCTCGGGCCGAACGGCGCGGGCAAGACGACGACCATCCGCATGCTGGCGACCCTGAGCAAGCCGGACGGCGGATCCGCCCGCGTGCTGGGCCGCGACCTGATCACCGAGCCCGAGGAGGTCCGGAAGCGGGTCAGCCTCACCGGCCAGTTCGCCTCCGTCGACGAGGATCTGACCGGCCGCGAGAACCTGCGGCTGCTCGGGCGCCTCTACGGCTACCGCGGAGCGGCCGCGAAGCGGCGGGCCGATGAGCTCCTCGAGGCGATGGGCCTGGCCGATGCCGCGGAGCGCCAAGTCAAGAAGTACTCCGGCGGCATGCGCCGCCGCATCGACATCGCCGCGAGCATCGTGGTCACCCCCGAGCTGCTCTTCCTCGACGAGCCGACGACGGGCCTCGATCCGCGGAGCCGCAACGAGGTCTGGGAGATCATCCGCGCGATGGTGAGCACCGGCACCACGGTCCTCCTCACGACGCAGTACCTGGACGAGGCGGATCAGCTCGCCGACCGGATCAGTGTGATCGACCGGGGCAGGGTCATCGCCGAGGGGACGCCGGGGGAGTTGAAGGCATCGGTGGGCTCCGGATCCCTCGAGGTGCGGGTCGTCGACCCCGCCGACCGATCCGCCGCCCGGGAGGTCCTGGTGCGCGAGCTGCGCACCGAGGTGCGCGAGCTTCCGGATCCGGCGGGCCTCGCCGCGACCGTCGAGGCCACCGAACTCGCCCTCCGTGCGATCGCCGCCCTCGACGCCGCGGGGATCGCCCTCGCGCAGTTCTCGCTCGGGCAACCCACGCTCGACGAGGTGTTCCTCTCGCTCACCGGCCACGATGCGAGCGACGACTCGGAGAAGGAGACGGTGGCATGACCCTGCGCACCGAGGACCGTGCGTCGGGCGCGGACGTCCCGGCGGTCCTGTCCGCCCTCGCCACCACCGAGCGTCCCGAGCCGCCCGGTCCGCTGTCGACGTCCCTGACCTTTGGGTGGCGGGCGCTCCTCAAGATCAAGCACGTGCCCGAGCAGCTCTTCGACGTGACCGTCTTCCCGATCATGTTCACGCTCCTCTTCACCTTCCTGTTCGGGGGAGCGCTCGCCGGCAGTGTCGAGGACTACATCCAGTTCCTGCTGCCGGGCATCCTGGTCCAGGGCGTGATCATGATCACGATGTACACCGGGACGACCCTCCGAACCGACCTCGAGAAGGGCGTCTTCGACCGCTTCCGGTCGCTCCCCATCTGGCGGCCGTCCGCCCTCGTCGGGATGCTGCTCGGCGACGCGGTGCGCTTCACGATCTCCTCGATCGTGACGATCACGCTCGGGCTCATCCTGGGCTGGCGTCCGCAGGGGGGCGTGGCCGGCGTCGTGCTCGGCGTCCTGCTCCTGCTCGTCTTCGCGTTCAGCCTCGGCTGGATCTGGACGTTCCTCAGCCTGGTGCTCCGGACCTCGGGCGCCGTGATGGGCGTGAGCATGCTCGTCATCACGCCGCTGACCTTCGGCAGCAACATCTTCGTCGACCCGTCGACGATGCCGGGCTGGCTGCAGGCGTTCGTCGAGGTGAACCCGGTCTCGCACCTCGTCACCGCGGTCCGCGAGCTGATGGGCGGCACCGAGCCGGGGACCGAGGTCGTCGTGACGCTCGCCTGGTCGGCGGCGCTCATCGCGGTATTCGGTTCGCTGACCATGTGGCGTTACCGCGACGCTCGCTGAGCTCAAGCGGGCGACGGGCCCGGGGACGCGCTCAGCGGGCCGGAGGAACTCCTGGACGCATTACTCTTCTTCACATGCCGGAAACATCAGGGGGCGCGGACAGCGTGCCCGGAACGACCACGCCTGACATGAAGCCCCGCAGCCGTACGGTGACCGACGGCATCGAGGCCATGACCTCCCGCGGAATGCTCCGCGCGGTCGGGATGGGCGACGCCGACTGGGACAAGCCTCAGATCGGCATCGCGAGCTCGTGGAACGAGATCACCCCCTGCAACCTGTCGCTCGACCGCCTCGCGCAGGCGGCCAAGGAGGGCGTGCACTCCGGGGGCGGGTACCCGTTGCAGTTCGGCACCATCAGCGTCTCCGACGGCATCTCGATGGGCCATGAGGGCATGCACTTCTCCCTCGTCTCGCGCGAGGTCATCGCCGACAGCGTCGAGACCGTCATGCAGGCCGAGCGCCTCGACGGCTCGGTGCTGCTCGCGGGCTGCGACAAGTCGATCCCCGGCATGCTGATGGCCGCCGCTCGTCTCGACCTCTCGAGCGTGTTCGTCTACGCCGGTTCCATCGCCCCCGGCTGGGTGAAGCTCTCCGACGGCACGGAGAAGGACATCACGATCATCGACTCGTTCGAGGCGGTCGGCGCGGTCAAGGCCGGCACGATGAGCGAGTCCGACGCCAAGCGCATCGAGTGCGCCTTCGCCCCCGGCGAGGGTGCCTGCGGCGGCATGTACACGGCCAACACCATGGCGAGCGTCGCGGAGGCCCTCGGCCTCAGCCTCCCCGGCTCGGCGTCGCCGCCCTCCGCCGACCGCCGGCGCGACTACTACTCGCACCGCGCGGGCGAAGCGGTCGTCAATCTGCTGCGTCTCGGCATCACCGCGCGCGACATCCTCACCAAGAAGGCGTTCGAGAACGCCATCGCGGTCGGCATGGCGCTCGGTGGCTCCACGAACATCGTCCTGCACCTCCTCGCCATCGCGCACGAGGCCGAGGTCGAACTCACCCTCGACGACTTCAACCGGATCGGCTCGAAGGTCCCGCATATCGGGGACCTCAAGCCGTTCGGCAAGTACGTGATGAACGATGTCGACCGCCACGGCGGCGTGCCGACCCTGATGAAGGCCCTCCTCGAGGCGGGCCTCATGCACGGAGACGCGCTCACCGTGACCGGCAAGACCCTCGCGGAGAACCTCGCCGAGATGGACCTCGACCCGCTCGACGGCGAGGTGCTGCACACCCTCGACGACCCCATCCACGCGACCGGCGGCCTGACGATCCTCAAGGGCACGTTCGCCCCCGAGGGCGCGGTCGTGAAGACGGCCGGTTTCGACGCGGAGGTGTTCGAGGGCCCCGCCCGGGTCTTCGAGCGCGAGCGCGGCGCGATGGACGCGCTGACGAACGGTGAGATCAAGTCCGGCGACGTGGTCGTCATCCGGTACGAGGGTCCGAAGGGCGGCCCGGGGATGCGCGAGATGCTCGCCATCACCGCCGCCATCAAGGGCGCGGGTCTCGGCAGGGATGTACTACTCTTGACGGACGGCAGATTCTCGGGCGGCACAACCGGCCTGTGCATCGGCCACATAGCACCCGAAGCGGTGGACGCAGGTCCCATCGCCTTCGTGCGCGATGGTGATCTGATACGGGTCGATATCGCTGCTCGCTCGATCGACCTACTGGTCGATGCGGCTGAGCTGGAAGCTCGGACGGCCGACTGGGCCCCGCTTCCCCCGCGCTACACCCGTGGCGTCCTCGCGAAGTACTCCAAGCTCGTGCGTTCGGCCTCGGTCGGCGCCGTCACGGGGTAGTCCGCGTCCCCTTCCCCCTGTCGTCCTCTTCGAAGGATCTGATCTCCATGTCCGCGTCCACCCTTCCCCGCTCAGCCGCGTCCGATCCGTCGAGCTCCGAGATGCTCACGGGCGCGCAAGCGATCGTCCGCACTCTCGAACTGCTCGGCGTCACCGACGTCTTCGGGCTCCCGGGCGGCGCGATCCTCCCGCTCTACGACCCGCTCATGGACACGTCGAAGATCCGGCACATCCTCGTTCGGCACGAGCAGGGCGCCGGCCACGCCGCCGAGGGCTACGCGTCCTCGTCGGGTCGCGTCGGCGTCGCGATCGCGACCTCCGGCCCGGGCGCGACGAACCTCGTGACCGCGATCGCGGACGCGCACATGGACTCGGTGCCGCTCCTCGCGATCACCGGCCAGGTGTTCTCCACCCTCATGGGAACGGACGCGTTCCAGGAGGCGGACATCGTCGGCATCACCATGCCGATCACGAAGCACAGCTTCCTCGTGAAGCGGCCGGAGGACATCCCGGCGACGATCGCGGCGGCGTACCACATCGCCTCGACCTGACGCCCGGGCCCGGTGCTGGTGGACATCACGAAGGACGCCCAGCAGGAGTCCGCGCCGTTCATCTGGCCGCCGAAGCTCGACCTCCCGGGGTACCGGCCGGTCACGAAGGCGCACGGCAAGCAGATCGTGGCCGCCGCGCAGCTCCTCGCCGAGGCGAAGAAGCCCGTCCTCCTCGTCGGGGGCGGGATCATCCGCTCGCGTGCCGCCGATGAGCTGAAGGCGTTCGCCGAGGCGGCCGGTGCGCCCGTCGTCACGACCCTGATGGCTCGTGGCGCGTTCCCGGACTCCCACGTGCAGAACCTCGGCATGCCGGGCATGCACGGTACGGTGCCCGCGGTGCTGGCGCTGCAGGAGTCCGACCTCATCGTGTCTCTCGGGGCCCGGTTCGACGACCGCGTGACCGGCAAGGCTGCGCTCTTCGCTCCGAACGCGAAGGTCATCCACGTCGACATCGACCCGGCCGAGATTTCCAAGATCCGCGTGGCCGACGTGCCGATCGTGGGGGACCTGCGCGAGGTGCTCGGCGACCTGCTGCCCGCCTACCAGGACGCCGCCCAGGTCACGACTCCCGACTACCGCGACTGGTGGGCCCGGCTCGACGCGCTCCGGACCGAGTTCCCGCTCGGGTACGCGCCGACGGGCGACACCCTGCTGTCGCCGCAGCACGTCATCCAGCGCATCGGCGAGCTGACCGGACCGGAGGGCGTCTTCGCTTCGGGTGTCGGCCAGCACCAGATGTGGGCGGCGCAGTTCATCCGGTACGAGCGCCCCAACTCCTGGCTCAACTCCGGGGGAGCGGGCACCATGGGCTACGCCGTGCCGGCGGCCATGGGCGCCAAGGTGGCCCAGCCCGAACGCCAGGTCTGGGCGATCGACGGCGATGGGTGCTTCCAGATGACGAACCAGGAGCTCGCCACCTGCGTCATCAACAACATCCCGATCAAGGTCGCGATCATCAACAATTCCTCGCTCGGCATGGTGCGCCAGTGGCAGACGCTGTTCTACAACGGCCGCTACTCGAACACCGACCTCAACACCGGGCACGGCACCGTGCGCGTGCCGGACTTCGTCAAGCTCGCCGAGGCGTACGGGTGCCTCGGCATCCGGGTGGAGCGCGAGGAGGAGATCGACGCCGCGATCCAGCTGGCGCTCGACACGAACGACCGCCCCGTGGTGATCGACTTCGTGGTGAGCGCGGACGCGATGGTGTGGCCGATGGTTCCGCAGGGCGTCTCGAACAGCTACGTGCAGTACGCCCGCGAGCACGCCCCGAGCTGGGACGACGACATGGCCGAGACCGGCCGCGTGGAGCAGAACGTGCCGCGCACCGTGATCGGAGGCAACGAATGAGCCACGTGCTGTCGCTCCTCGTCGAGGACAAACCGGGTCTGCTGACGCGCGTCGCCGGCCTCTTCGCTCGGCGCGGGTTCAACATCGAGTCCCTCGCTGTCGGACCGACCGAGATCTCCGGCCTCAGCCGGATCACCGTCGTCGTCGACGTCGAGGACTTGCCGCTCGAGCAGGTGACCAAGCAGCTCAACAAGCTGATCAACGTCATCAAGATCGTCGAGCTCGACCCCGCCCAGTCCGTGCAGCGCGAGCATCTGCTCGTCAAGGTGCGGGCCGATGCGGGGACGAGATCCCAGATCCTCGAAGCGGCGAATCTGTTCCGCGCGAACATCGTGGATGTCTCCCCGGACGCCCTC
>Ga0210040_10009424_pt1 | contig 11366 bp, 4 predicted proteins | sample CryGeyCG12114_NA_FD_185462 | JGI IMG/M metagenome (GOLD analysis project Ga0210040, IMG submission 185462) | Groundwater microbial communities from aquifer - Crystal Geyser CG19_WC_8/21/14_NA (SPAdes) (version 2) | ecosystem: Environmental > Aquatic > Deep subsurface > Groundwater | place: USA... | reverse complement strand
AGTCGTAATAAACAATTGGTTTGAAAGTATAGCCACGTTTTGTTACAGTATTAAAAAGCTGCGTATTTCGACAATTGATTCCACATAGAAATATATTCTCATATGAGGGGATACGTCTGGCCTCATACATTGCGTTTTGCGTATTATGTATTCTCCCTAGAGCTGGATGGAGAAACATTCCAAAAATTCTGATCATGTCGGTCCAACATTTAACCACTGTTTCTTATCCACAAATGCATAAGATTGGAATTATTGTCAAGTTTTAGCGCTATAACCAATTCGTTCAGAAATCAGAAATCACAATTTGTATATTTTACTTGGTGGATATTCTAAAGACAGTTCGCACCTATGTATGCGAGTTTGTAATAAGTTTTAAGTTTGATTGCGTTTTTTAAGCATTTGTTTGAAATTTATGAGTGGAAAGTAAAGTGTTTTTTGGTGTCAACAATAATTGTGACCCCAGTTAGTTAGTTAGTTAGTTAGTTAGTTAGTTGGTTAGTTAGTTTGAATGTGTGGATATGGATATGGATATGGATATAAGTATGTGGATGAAAGAAAAGATATAAAGTTTAGGAACCTTATGTGTGCTCGCATTGTTGAACAAAGTGTGAGCGTGACCATTGATGAAAGTTGTAAAACTTTGCTTGTCAACTCCCAGAGTGTAAAAGAAACACACATGTGCTATGTAAAGTTATGCATGAAGAAAATCATAAAAAATATCAACTCTTTCTTATCAAATGACAACACATGAAAAAAGGAATATAAAAATACTGGACCATAAACATTTTTATGAGCAAACTTATTTTTTCTGAGCATAGATGAAACTCTGTGGATTCCTCCATTCTCATCATTTTTACGGCTCCTTGTGCTCGCTCACAACTAATTTCAACCTTTTCAACTTTCCTCCGTCCCACAAATCTTACAAATAATATTATATATAGACTGTGTGTAGGCACAATTGCCAAAATATTTCTCGCCCAAATTCCACATGTATATCCTCCATGGTATTCCATTTGAATGGCAACTCCAAAACAAAGTTGATCCAAAGAATCCAAAAACAAAACTACAGAGCAGTAATGAAAGTCACCCATAGTTGACTTACAAAGTGGAAAACTTTTTAAAAAACATTTTCTTCATTCATTCCAAAGAAATGGAATGAAAAAATGGATAAATTTTTAATGACCTCTCCAGGGAGAAACAATTATATGGAATCAATTTAGAGCAACGTTTCACTTATTTAGTATTCCGGGCAAACTCCAACACTTTGCTGGCTAAAAATGTTCTGTCCAAATATATCCTGACCATGTGCCCTTTGCCAACCAGTACAGGTTAAAGGCACATAAAACATCATTTGAGTGAAAGGTGGAAAAAAGTGCGAACACGGCACCTTTAGTGTGGCAACCCACTTTACGAAAATTGCCGTCCGGGGTTCAGTATGTGAAGAAAAGATAAGCATTTAATTTTGACCAGAAACTTTTACTTACTGTGCACCAAGGATGTTTTCTCCCCATTTTTTTATATTCCGTCCACATGACCATATTCACAACTAACTGGAGTGGATTAGATAACTAAGAATCCTGATATGTATGGATTCGGAAAAGGGGGAGTTCCACCCACTTTGATCCGAGGTTTAAAAATTAATGAGTTGAGGAAAAAAACATGGACACTGGGAAAGGAATTTAATCAAAACTTGGGAGCTAAACTTAGTTAGTGAGTGAATACTTTTTCGTCGTAAAGTGAAACTGCACAAGTGCAACTTGAATCACTTCGTTAGCAATTCAAGAGAGAGAGAGAGAGAGAGAGGAGAGAAAAAATAGAAATAACATAAAAACGTGAAAATTTGAGTTTCCCAAAGGAGTTGTGGCTACTTCATACAGGCCCATATAAAGGACTATAATGAGGATCGTAAAAAATAATAAGCTTTTTTCGTCGTCATCATAACTGGCTTTGAATTTTACTTTTCGTGCACATTTTTCTGTTTAGCTCTAGAGTCACCGCATTCTTAATAGATTTTTTAATAAAAATTTTATTACTATCATTGAAATTCCAAATTTTTAGTAAACCATATTATTAACTGGAATGAAAAAATTAGGCAAATAATTACTTTCGCTTTATAACTAATGAAAGATGATATTTTCGTTTTATAATGTAATGTTAACAAACAATAAAATTTACTATTTCTGTGCACAGTATACAATTTACAAAGCCCTCAAGTTTTTTGTCCACCATTGCATGTTGTTTGTGAAAGAAAAGTTTGACTCTTGAATACCAAGTTAATTTATTTTCGACTCATATTATTAGTGAAGAGAGAGAGAAAGTCAGTTGAGTCAAAGACCAGCAGTTCAAGTACATATACACAGACTGCATGTTTTTCTCCCCTTTTTTCCACTTTACAGATACAGAGTACAAGTAGGCAAAAACATTTAATTTGAGAACATGCTCTTTTTCCCTCTCTTACAGCCGGAAGTATTAAATTCATCATTGCTCCGTGTACAGGAATTCACAGTGTGATCTCCAGCCATCTTTGTCACTCATTATGGCAAATTCAGTTCCCTACTCGTCTCCCATTAAATTGCCCATTCCATTCCGTCTCTCCTATTTTCTCTATCACTGGAGGCCAAACTCATACAAATAATTACAACTGTACATCCTATGACAAAAATAACATCCAAACGCATCCTACACATCTGTATTTTTATTTCACAAATCTATTTATCACATAACAATCACAGCATGGTTAACAATGACCAAAATATAACTTCCATCTGCAATGCATCTTAGCCTATTATAGCTCAATTTTTTTACTGTTTATTATTAAAATGGTATGGCCCAAGCTCGTTAAGGAATCTAAAATATTCTCATTCCGTATTCACTAATACTCTCACACGCGTAGCACTTACTAACTGGTATTGATAAATGATGAAGAACCTCTTCTTGAGATTTTTTTTCAAATCGGAGGGGGTAGGGGTACGAGGAAGTCATTTGAAAACAAACTGTCACATAAGCGGTTGTAGAGGAGACAAATTTAGAATCTACATTTCTGCAGAAGATGTAGAAGACGTGGGACTTTGACTATTTCTCCCGCAACCAGAAAGAATATGACCCGGTAAAGTTTTGCCCAGCTCTGGCTGCTGGCAATAGGGACAAAGATGTACGGTGAGACGAAAAAGGTCTCCCAGGGTTTCATTGCGACAACATTTTTGGCCACAAATCTTGCAACTCCTACAAGTAATGCCACAGTCATTTTTTCCAACGCGTACACAGTGTGAACATAATGAGTGGCCATGATGCAGACATGTGTACATGGGGGGGAGCGTCAAAGTCCGGCAATGAGCACAAGCAAACATTTCTGACCAGTTCGAGGAGCTAACTTTTTTAGTTTTCCAGCTTTCTTGGATCCACTAGAAGAAACAAAAAAAAGTTGACGAAATAAATTTGCTTGTAAAAATGGAATGCTACTTTATGTGTTACATATAAACATGACTGAATTCATTGTGTAAATCCAATAGCTTGAGATTGTCAAATAGCATTGTGTAGCCAAAGCGTAAAGGAAATATTGGATTCAAAATGGAAATTGACAAGATAGATATGAGCAAATTGGATGGGATACAAAAATAACTAAAAATGTAAATTACTTGGCTCACTGCACTGTGAAACATTTCAATTTATACGGGACTTTTTTTCCTCAATATTTGTTTACCTGTATGCTGGAACTAACTAACTAGCTAAGATTACACGTGCAAGGTTAATTTGAATATGAAAACTCACTGGTGCACACATTCATTCCGTTTTAAAGTGTATCCATAAAAATGCATGACATGAATATTGGGGATTTTTACATGAATAAATTCCATGCTCGTAAGTCAGATTAACTATAACTGTAGCCAATGAATTTTTTGCGTGGGGAACTATCAGGAGCCTTAAGGGATCAGATAAGCTAGCGACTATATCTATCCTATTGGCCAGTAGATGTCGTACGCAGTGAATAGGTCGTATAAAAGGAGGACAACAGTTAGACCCTGTACATTTTTTCACATCTTATCTATGAGGATCCCTTTGAGTCTCACTTTTTTTGGAGCACGGAAGGAAATCTATCTATTATCGCCGCTGCTAACTAACTAACTAACAAACTAACTGACTGAGTATAGTGTGCACAGAAGAATGGTTGGTTGGAGTAGCGAGCAAGCCCTTATCGCAGTTGATCTATACCCATTGAATAGATGGGCCCATTTATTCATCACATCTTTTACCTCTTTTCACGGGACGATATTCATCAGCAATTTGTGCATCCCTGTGATAACCTTTTGTTCACTTCAAAACGCCAAATAAATCCTTTAGTTATTGGAAATTGCTTTTTCCCAAATCCTTTTCCTCCACACTACTACCACTGCTATTTACTTTGTAAAAATGTGTACTGTATCCCCCCATAAGCACTGGACCATAATATTCTATATGAAATGGATAAATTCGTTTATCACACTGACTACACAGTCCATAGTGAATCACATATAGTGGATGAAAACGGTCTGCACAACGAATTAATTGAGTCGCTTTAAACTTTTCAATTTCTAATTCAATTCCCAGACTAACATGTGGTTAAGTTTTATAGAATTTAGATTCTATAGTTTGTTATATAGTTATAGTAATTTTTAGACTGGCTCAATAATTCTATTATAGACATTCATTATAATATTTGATATGAGCTCTATACAGGATTACAAGTGTGTGCTCCAGTTTCCCAGACAATGCAGAATCGTCAAGCACATGCACACAATATGGGCCGTTCGTTCGCACACTGCAACGTGTTTAGTTAGTTATATAGTTAGCGTCTAGCTGTATCAGCTATCCATGTACTATTAGGTAGGATGGGAAGTGGGAAGAATCCAGCAAGGCACAATGTGTTTGGAATTCAATTTATTGGCAGCTAAAAGTTATATAACTGTGAGCAATGTACATAGTTGGTTATGCAAGAGACCTGATACTGTGTATGGAAATGGAATATTACATTTAGTTCATAGTTGGCTTTTGGTCTTCAAAGTGAATAAAGTGCACACCACACATGGCACACAAAGAAAGAATGGAGGGAGGCACAGTCTGTGGCAACAATAATGTCACTATAATTCAGCTCATGTTTGTTTGTGATCAAAGGCACTGGAGCATAGTTTTTCCTTTTCCACAAGTCAAAGGGCTTTTCAAATGACCGTTATTTTCACATTACTGTTTAAACAGAGTTTAAAGTCAATTTTTAAACTCATAGTTCACTGAAATGCAAAAAATTTGAACATGTCAGTCGTATCGAACTATAAGTAGCACAAAAATATTCTCACAAGGCTGTAATATCTACATTTACAGCATAGAGAGCTCGTTTTTTATTATTGAAAAAAAAATCGGAAATGACTTTATGTCACGATAGTTTTCAGTGTTCAGTTTTGATTCTTTTTGCTGAAACGTTTAAAAAATGGTCCACTACTTATCACTTGGGTTGAAAAATGACAAATTTTATGAAATTTGCCATCAGGATGATTTGAAAGTGGACATTTATTCCGGACTGCATTTATCATCTAATGGAGACAAGTTGCAAAAAGCCCAAGGATTTCCCCTCACAATGATTTGCACCCCACATTTTCCCTGATGTGGCTAAAATGTGATTGACATGTGATGAATGAATGAATGCCCCGAATGAATTCTTTAGTCGTGTTTCTGCCCGTTTTTTGCAATCCTGCACTTCAAAGGCGTATTCCATGGAATTATCCCTTTTTTACATTTATTTGCTACCATAGCCAACTCGGGTAGGGGTAACCTTATGTGTACATCCTATATGGAGCAAAAAAGCATTGATTGGTGTATTATTGGTTCCACCCCCGGAAATCATTCCCTGGTTCCCAAAAGGAAAACAAAAGGAGACTGACGTTTACAAGCCCACACACACACACACTATGGTTATTAAATTCACATTATGTATACATGAACTCATAATAATAAGGGAAACCATAGAATGCGCACACAGACAAGAAAGACACATTACATAAGACTTGCACACATATAGAGATAGCGTGGGATGTGGCATGGTGGCATTATTTTTTTGAAAATGAAAAAAACTTTTCCAGGTCCCTTGTCAGCTGCCACTCTGCGAATGAATGATGATGAGATGAGAAAGCATGTTGAGAATTTTTTCCAACCCAAATATATTTTCATGTATGTATCTTTCTTCCAATCTCTCTCGCTCTCTTATTCAATTCAACATTAACAACAGACCGTGGAGCACAAACAAACGACGCCACTTGTTTTCTCACAAAGTCAAATAATGTTTTGACATTTTCATCAATCTCTCGATCCAGCTCCTGTTCCTCCTCTCCCTCCATCCATGCCCTGTCCGTTCGTCCGTCCGTCTGTCCGTCTGTCTGTCCGTGCATACAATTTGTTCTCCTCTCCATGCACTCTACTTACGTATTTACCGCCATGCATTCCTTACTAGGCAACTTATTGGCACGAATTACTATCTCCTGCCAACCAAATCCACGTATGCAATATATACACTTTGAAAAATGTTATACCAATCAAACATGAGTTCCAAGATTGCAAATGGGACGAGTATAGAGGAAATCCTCAGTCCACTTGTGTGTGCTTGCGTAACCAACCAACTAAACGAATGGCATTAGGATCTAATGTGTATAGTTAGTTAGTTAGTTAGTTAGGGAAACTAACTAACTAGTGTGTGCATTCATTCGACCTTTGAAAATATTTTCCTCCAAGTGCTCCAACATAATGATAATGACAAAGATTTGCAAACTATGTGCAAACTCTTTTTCATTCAATTAGAAGACTGGGGACGCCAATTATTTTCCCGGGTAGGAAAAGAAGTAACGCTAATACAAAGTGAAAAAAATGGAGCCAAAAAAAAGGTGTTGGCACTGGTTCCAGAAAAACATTTACTCACTCACGCCTTTTTCTGTTGCATACAAAATGCCTATGGGTTAGTTATTTGTCTTTTTTTTCCATCCTGTGCATATTGCCAAGTTGTTCTGTAATTGTTTTCCACTGACACTTGACTATGCATGCTCATCGATCTATGTACTTTACACCTTATTATGTCAAGTATGCTAAGCATTGAACAAGCTCCACAGTCAGTTGCCAATAGTTAGTTAGTTAGTTCATAAAAAACTACTTTGAGCTACACACACTATGTATATAGGATTCCCATGCTATTTAAACCATCAGTTTTGTTTCCCACATTAGATTTAGTTGCCACCTTTCCAGATGCTATTTCCATTTAACAATCTATTAGTTGCATTGCATTCTAACTGTAACTGCATTCTGCGGTAAACAAATCAGTAAGTCATATGTATTTTTTTCTCACACTTTAAATTGTCTGACTGATATAGTCAACATTGTGGGTTTCTCAGCATACTATTAACTGTACCATGCAGTAGGCGAAACTTTTAATTGTGCAATATTTTTAAACCCCGGAAATCATAGGCCCATGTAAAACTCCATGTCAATAATAATGTAAATATCCATACATTATTTGCTTAGCTATAGCTTACTAACTAACTAGTATAACTAGACTGACTGTGAGTGAAACAAAAAATGAGGTGACTGACTGGAATTTTTTTCCGTTCTTAAAGCTGCATCTTTTACCTTGCACAGCTTAAGTGTTTAGTCCCAGTGGTTAGTAAAAACACTCAAAATCTAGCTTGGATCCTCCTAATTTTTTTCCAACTTTACTTTTCTATTATTCTCACGCTTTAAAATAATACAGAATTCGTCGACTCCATGTCTTTCTGTGTATACATGTCGATACAATAAGATTGAATGGCACAATTCTCAAGTAGCTGTAGCTCTTTTCACACAGAATTTCAAAGGATCAGAAGGGAATGTTATTCTTTGAATTCATAGGAGCAACTTTTAGATGCATGCATGTGTTGGCACAGGATCAATGAATACCAAACTCTCATATATTGAAAGATGCCACATTAGTGACTATAATCCGTCCAGCCGATATACATGTGTAGTATTTATTTTCCTGTTTGTTCAAAATGTATGTGCTCGTTTACTGCTTTGATCTCCATCAGTGTTTTGAATGCAAGATCCGTCGTCAATATCCTATCCTTGGTTGGTGGCTTCAATTGAAATAGGTAAAACCTTTGCATGAGACTCACTATGTAATGTATTATAATTGCCAGGGACAAAACACGATCCTTTTTTCATTCAGCCTGGATGGGAAAGGAAGAAAATACTTGAATCCATAATGCTCTCTCAAGAGGCTTCACATGCTTACCAATAACTACTATTGCTAACTATAGCTGGTATCTGTGTGCACCTTACTGAGACTATTCCTTGTGTTCATCCCTTCAACATTCCTTATTCTTATAACTTATTCCTGCAACCGTTTTGTAAATACTTACAATTTTTGCTTGGAAAATAAGTGGATTCAACTCAAATCTGTGGACAGTGTTATCAATGTAATGTCACGTTAGAAAATGGGACAAGTTTTGCCCATACAGTCAGCTACTAACTAACGATGCATTCTAATGGGAAACGGAAAACTTTTCGTAATCACAGCGAGGCGAGTGTACAAAATAAAACCATTTTCAAGTCACTAACTATAACTAACTGGAAAAAACTCGTCATTTGTCTACTTATAGATTAGATGTGGGCATCATCTGAATTCTGAATATCATATTTGAATTAAGATGAAGGAGCTTTTAAGCCTGGAGGCCGCCTTTGGTGAGTTAGTTAGTTACTTTGGAGCATCCAGTATCTGTGTTACGTAGTAAGTAAGAAAGGCATTGTGTTTAGCTTGTTGAAAGGGATTCTTGCCGGCTCCAGCTCAAACCTCCAACTAATGAACTAACTAATGGCTGACTAACCAACTAATGAAGGAGAAATCCATATCTACCTTCTCCTCATTTTTACTTGCTCACTAACTAACTAACTCTAATCTCATCTTTTCATTTCCATCTTTTATGTTTTTCATTTCATCCTTCACTTGTTATCCAAAGAAGATGGTTTTTTACAGACAACTGTATAGTTTCCATATCACTCTGGGATTAACACACATTAAATGGTTCATTCGATTCGTACAAAATGAGAATTTGTAATCTGCTTACGCTACGTACGACAATTTGGGTTTCAAAGTAGTTACACTGTATGACAGAATGCTGTTGGTTTATTGTGCATGTTTCACGACACTCGTTCTATTTCTTGTGAATGAATTTTACTGCATCTATCTAGATGGATAACGTAGATGTGCAAGTAGGTTTTTGAATGAAGGTGATGTAAGACTGGTTTTTGTATGGCAATTGATCTATCAGGAACCTATAGTGTACCTACGGCCGGAAAACCTAATTTTTTGTACGCACCGGATATAAAATATCTCCAATTTTTAACTCTGGCTAGATCGCCCATAAATAACACAACTAATGATCTTCTAACTAACTACAGCAGTGGATTATAATAATGACAAAGTGGCTCCTCCCGTCAAGTCTAAAAAGCAGCGCAACCTTTTTTTGAATCTTTATAATGATAACGATGATCCAGGCTCTCAGAAAACAGTTTACTATGATTAAAGAAGAGAATGGGAAATCCACAGGGGAGTCAATGAGTTTATTGGTTACATACCTGCTTAACTAACCATAGCCCTAAAATCACACTGTATACATAGATAGCTACTTACTTATCCCCATCCTTCTATTTATATCTGTTTTGCATTTTTTTGTCTTACGTGGACAAAATTCGTATATCATGAAATGCCTGTGATGAAAAAATGGAGCGGTGTTTGAATTTGACAATGTGAGCAGTTGATATGTTATCAGTGAGCGGTATCTTGTGTGCTTCCCTTTTTAGTCGCCTTCTCCGCTACCTACTCCCTGCATATAGTCCTTCTCTGTACTAATCTCCCATTGTCTTGTTGTACATTAAAACTATCCGATAAAAAGAGCAATGCATTTTGATGAGCACTGAATAGGGCGTGCCTTGATGAGCCACAAATTAAAAATCCCCTATGTATACCTTTGTCATTTCAGTTGCCCCTCGTGTAGTATACACAAAATGGATTGAGAATAGCCGACTGACCAAACTGCACCACAATGCGTGCACACTTATATTTTGCAAAAAAGAGAAAACAATGGCCTCGTATGTCTATATAACTATAACCGAATGGCATTGTTAAATGGACAAAGCTGTAAAAGTAAAGTCATTTCGTTCAAGTTGTTCCGCACCAGACTGAGAGTGAGAAAAAAGTGTGGAATTTTTTCTCATTAGTTGAAACGAAATAGTTCATTTACCTCCCTCATAGTAATTTCCTCTTTCCGTTTAAAAATCAGTGACAATTTGTTTTCTTCCTTATCTCATTCCAACAGTTTTATCTGAACAAATAGTTGAAACGTCTTCAAGGAATTCTCATACTAGAGTATCAGCTTGCGTGCTTTTCTTTCCTAATAAAAAGGGAGGAAAAAAAAGTTTTTTTCAGCTCCTCCAGTACGAGTGCTCCTTTTTTTCCCTTGATTTCATCATGTCATGTAATAATTTGAAAGCGTGTCTATTTCTTCTCAACTCTGTGAGCATGTGGTGAGTTCAGAAGCCCTAGTGAGCATTGCTTTGCCCTACAAATGTGTTTCCACAAAATCTTTTTTCTGTTTTTTTTTTAAATATAACCTTACAGTCAGTAATATTGGATACAATGTTATACTCTAGCCACCACACTGCATGTATTTTAAACACTCCGTAATGGTTAGTTTCTGAATTTAATGTATCAAGCTATGAATGGATCCGTTGAAATTACTTGAACCCACCTTCTGTGCCGAAATTTTTCTTTTTGACTAAAAGCGACTTGGAAAAGTTAGTTAATTTTAAAACCAAATAGATTGCCATGTTTTTTGTCTTCAGTAGCATAGATTGGGTACACAAATTATGTGCTTTCCGCAAATGTGTGGGAAATGGACAATGTTCTCACCCCTGCAGGAATGAATGAACGAGTAAGAGTAAAGAAGTTACGCTATTTAATTTCAAGGGGGATCCACATGAAGATTGAAAGTGTGAAAGAAAGTTAGAATTCATAGTTATAGTCAGTAAGTGAGTACACGCAGAATGCATACCTGAGTTGCAATAAAAGACAAGTCCTTCCATAATGTGAGGCTTGGCCAACTCTGCGTGCAGTATATATTTAGTGAGTAAAAGTATTTGGACGGAACCAAAAGTGTATAAGTAGTATCCGTATAACCCCGTAGCTTACATTCAATCCAATGCTTTAACATAGGGGATATTTCCTATGTTAAATACATGTATTGCTGTAGTCTTACGTAACTAGCTACACACTTTGCTTGAAATAGGGGAACCCCGTAGCTTACATTCAATCCAATGCTTTA
>Ga0210040_10009423_pt1 | contig 11367 bp, 1 predicted proteins | sample CryGeyCG12114_NA_FD_185462 | JGI IMG/M metagenome (GOLD analysis project Ga0210040, IMG submission 185462) | Groundwater microbial communities from aquifer - Crystal Geyser CG19_WC_8/21/14_NA (SPAdes) (version 2) | ecosystem: Environmental > Aquatic > Deep subsurface > Groundwater | place: USA... | reverse complement strand
TGTCGCAAAGCTCGGTAGCCGCGCTCAGTTCACCAGCTGTGAGAGCACGGCCAAAAGCTTCATCGTAACCTTCGACGTTCTGGCACCGGTATTCAACATAGTCGTCTCGATCGTTGCGGCACTGTTCGTGGATCATGCCGAGGACGTGGCCGAACTGTTGAAAATCAGTATGGTGTGACATGAGAGTGGCAAGGAGATTCCAACCTCGTGCACAACTTGAGGGCGACTCGGATTTTCAGGCAAAATCATCTTGTGGCGACCTGGTGAGCCGCTGAGTGTGTACCCAATCGTGGCTGATGGAGTTGCGCCCTTCTTGAGATGTATAGCCAGAGTATCCTCCTCAACGGCAGGATTCCATTCCTCCGTTCCTTCCAGGAAGCAGAACAGTGGTTCACCAGGTTTTCCGTCCTTTTTTGGCAACCTGGTTTCTCTCCAGGCGACAGAATGTCCACTCTTCTCACGATCGATTCCCAGTGCTTCCGCCCATGTTACGAAAGCTCCTAGGACTGTTGAGCACCAAAATGCGTCTCTGGCGGCTTTGTCGGCGTAGCAGAACCGGATTGGCCGAAGATTGTCTCTTAATGTTGCACTATATTATGCTTAAGAGGGAGATTAGGCTTTAACCTATAATTAGTAAGATAAGATATTAGTATATTAATAGTAAGTATAATTAGTAACTCTTTCTTATCTTATAAGCTTTCTTTATAATTTATTTACTAAGTATCTTTATTATATATACTACTACTATACTATATTTTCTTTTTTAACTACTTACTTAGCCTCTTTAAGTAATCTCTTTTTAGCTTTTTAGCTTTATATATATACTAAAAAATTTAGTAGTATCTTATTAGTCTTTTATTACTATATATATCTACTTAGCTATTTCTTAGCTTAATTAGTAAAAAGTAGTTAAGTAAGTATATATAGTAGTAAGAAGCTAATACTTTTTTTTTTACTTTTTTTACTTATACTACTTTAGTTTAATTCTTACCTAAAGCTCTTTTACTTTTTCTTTTTTTTTACTCTACTTATTATATAAATAAGATAAGTATATCTCTATACTTAAACACTAGTAATTATAATTATAAGAGAAGAACTATAAAGTAACTAACTCTAAGCTTACTTATAATTTACGCTAGCTTAATAACTTAATTTTTTATTTTATTAGCTCTAATTATTCTCTAATATTAAGTAATAGCCTCTTATTCTCTAATAACCTTTTATATATACTAGTAAGTAAGCTAATAGCTTTAAGTAGTATATAATTATCTAAATAGTTAGTTTAATATTCTATTAAGTTATAAGGCCTTACTACTTTAGTATTACTCTTTTACTTATTTACTATAAAGTAAGAATACTTAATAAGTTACTTAAAGCTAGCTTAAAGAAGGCGCTAAGGCTATAGCTTAATAGTATATATACTACTCTTTACTACTTCTTTTTACTCTTCTTTTCTTTATCTATATACTCTTTTTTTTTTTTTAGCTACTTAAGATTCTTTAGTAGCTTTTATTCTTTTTTAATAATAATAATACTTTTAATTTTTTTTTACTATAATAGCTTTTATAGCTAGTAGTATTATTAGTAGTAGCTTTTTTCTAAGTAGCTTTAGTAGTAGAAGTAGTAGTAGTAAAGCTCTTAGTAGTAGAAGTAGTAATTCTCTTTATAAGTACTACTTCTCTAAAAGTAGTAATTTTAAAGCTCTTCTTTAGTTATATAATATTAAGTTAGCTAAGGCGTACTTTATTAAGTAGTATATATCTATTACTTTTTTAGCTTTACTTTAATAGCTAACTCTTTAGTAACTCTATAACTTAATAAAGTTATTACTTTTAAGTTTATTTAAGTACTATTATACTTTTTATAGTAACTTTAAGCTTAAAGTATTAGCTTTAGCTCTTATCTCTAACTACTTATAGTTTACTATAATAATAATAAGAGCTACTTTTTACTAGCTATAATCTACTTCTTAGAGAACTACTTTCTTATAGTTTACGTATTCTTTACTTTTAGTAGTAAGTATAGCTACTATAATACTAATATTAAAGCTTATAAGTTCTAACTTCTTTTAGCTTTTAATCTTATTTACTAATACTATTCTTAGTCTACTAGTAAGTAGCTACTAGTAATTAAGTCTTCTTTAAAGAGTATTATTATAGTTACTATACTTATAGTAGTACTTACTTTTACTTTAAATAGTATATATAGTTATACTACTAAAGCTAGCTTCTTAACTATAAAGCCTATAATAAGTATACTCTTAATAGTAACTCTACTTATTATAACTTCTATAGTAAGTATTCTTATTACTTTCTTTTTATTCTTTTAGCTTACTCTCTATCTTCTTAAATAAGCCTAGTAAGCTTTTTAAAGACTCTTTACTATTACTTTATAAAGTTAAGTCTACTTAAGGCTTATACTATCTAAATTACTCTTAGTATCTAAGCTTTTATAATACCTAAAGTTATTATTATACTAAGAGTATTTTAAGCTAGATATCTCTTAATAAGCCTTTAACTCTTTACTAAGGTCTAAACTCTTTTTATAGCTTATATACTCTTTAAAGTAGTAGTAATACTCTTTATAGTTATAGTAGTAGTAGCTCTAATCTATATAGCTCTTATAGTAGTTATAGTAGTTTTAGTAGAGGTAGTAAGTATACTAGCTTCTTATAGTAAGTCTAAGTTTAATTAGTAGTTAGTAGAATAGTAGTCTTTATAAGGATTTAAGCCTAGCCTCTTAAGCTTCTTAGCCTTTAAGTTTAAGCTAGCTTTTACTACTAATATAGTATAAATAAATCTTCTATTCTCTCTATTCTTAACTATAATATACTACTTCTTTAATTTTTCTTATATACTTATTCTTACTATATTACTCTAACTTACTATTAGTATTTATAATTAACTCTTCTCTCTTTAAAGTTTATAAGATATTTTCTTCTAATACTATATTAATAGCCTTTCTAAGAGTATTATTAGAAGTTTTATTAAAGATATAAGGCCTAGCTATTACTTATCTTTTTTATATTATCTACTTTCTTTTAAGTAATTAAGTAGCGTCTAAATTTATAAGCTTATTTATAGTAATATCTCTTAGTAGTATTAGTAATCTATAATATACTAGAAGAGTACTTAAGAGTAAAGTAACTATCTAAAGCCTTTTAGACTTAAAGTATAACTATAAGCGCTCTACTAAAACTTTAGCTTTAACTATACTTAGTATTTTTTTAAACTTCTTAAGCTAGTCTACTTAAGTAGTACTTAGAAATACTATACTATTTAGATCTTTAAGCTTATAGTAGCTCTTATCTAGTTATGCTTTACTAATCTTATAGAGCCTATACTAATAATTATTAAGCTTTTAGTTAGAACTTTTATTAATAGCCTTTATAGCGTTCTAGATTAATACTAATTCTCTTCTATATAGCGCTTTTAGAGCCTCTTTTCTCTTATTTCTAGCCTTAACTACTTTTTTTTAGAGCTTTTACGTATAATAAATAGCTTTTTCTAAGTTATCTTTTTAAAACTATAGCTATATAGTATATACTATAAGTAAATTAATATAGCTCTTAACTATAAACTATAGTAAACTCTACTAAGTTAGTACTATAAGCTTAATTAGAAGTACTAGATTCTAGCTAAGAACTAGCTATATAGGTAAATACTTAAGAAGTTATTAAAGAGATACTCTTTTAGCCTAAGTAATAGTAGCTAAGTTCTTTACTTATAGTTTTAGTATCTTTACTAGCTTATATATAAAGCTTTAATAGCCTTTCTTAATTAGGCTCTAAGCTCTTAAATTATATATAAAGGCTTAAATATAATAGATCCTAAATAGTATAGCTAGAGCTTTTACTACTAATTTATTCTTAGATCTTCTATTAATAGATATCTTCTAGGAAATACCTTAGTAGTAGTAGATATCTTTAAAAATAAAGTAAGTAATAGTTTCTAAGTTAGCTAAATAAATAGCTTACGCTTTAGGCTATTCTAAAAGATACTTATATACTACTAGTAGATAGCTTCTACTTCTAGTCTTTAGTATATAAGTAATATTAATTATCTACTATATCTATAATACTTAAGAGAAGGTTATATTAAGCTTAGCTTTCTTCTTTCTACCTCTTATTATTTAATAAATACTATAGAGACTAAGCTACTTTACTACTTATTAATATATACTCTTTTACTAATACTACTAGCTAATTATACTAAAAGTAGTCTAAATTCTTTTATACTCTAGCTATTTATATATTTCTTAAATAAAAGCTACTTATATATTAAGCCTATTAATAACTCTTTAGGCTAGTATAGATTTAGTAGCTTTTTTAAATAAGTATTACTCTCTTATAAAAAATCTAGCTAATTTCTTAGTTTAAGCTCTTAGCTCTACGCCTTAAAAGTAAGTTAGTCTTTCTAGTATCTCTAGAAATATAGCTATCTCTTTAGCTTCTTTACTATATTTATTAATAAAGTATTAGCTATCTTTCTTTTCTATATTTAGAACTATATATACTTCTTTATATTTAGCTAGAACGCTATTAATAAAGAGCTTTAGGTTATCTTTATCTTTAGTAAAGTATATCTAGCCCTTAAGCTATAGATATCTTAAAAGAGTATTAGAGATAATATTCTTCTTACCTAGTATATAGATAATATTAAAGTCTTACTAAAAAATAGTTATAAGCTATTAGTTTATTACTAAGCTAAGAAGGTCTAAAGAAGATTAATTAAGCTAAGTAATAAGTACTTTAGTATCTATTTCTACTATAAAGTAATAGCTATATAGATAAAATTAGAAAGCCTTAAGTACTTATACTAGCACTTTATACTTAAGCTTTATTAAGTACTACTTATTCTTAGCTTTTAACTAAAAGGTACTATTAAATTAAATTAAATAATAATAGCTATTAGCTCTAATCTACTTAAGATATACGCCTCTACCTATATATAAAGTATCTATATTAAAGAAGATTATACTACTATTATAGTTAATAGATACTAGTACTAGTAGCTAGATTACTATAGTCTTAATAAGCTTTATAGCTTTCTACTACTCTTCTTCTTAAATCTAGTCTATATTCTTTTAAAGAAGCTTAAAGAGTAGCTTAGCTTTTAGTAAGAAGTAGAAAATCTATTACTAGTAGTATATAGTAATACTAATAAACTATTAGACTTCTTTTATAGTCTTATACTTTAGCTAATTAAAGATCTTTAAAATTTTATTTTTACTAAAGTACTAGCTTTACTAGTCTACTTTATAGCCTATAACTACTATTTTTAATACTCTCTACTAAGACTTCTTTATAGATACTATAGCTTCTACTTAAGTAAGATTAGTAAGCACCTTATCTACTTATTAAGTATACTTAAAGATATACTTTTATACTCTTTTAGTAACCTCTTTATCTTTATATTTTAACTTTAGGCTTACTACCTTAATATTATTAATAAAAAGTACTACTTTAGAGAAATAATTACTAAAGATCTTTATAATAATCTAAATAAATATAGCTATTAAGTTAGTAGCTCTTTAGAGAAGGGTATATTACCTTATAAGACTAATTAGTATCTAAATAGTAGTTATATCTTTACTTACTATATATAACTAGATCTAATTATACCTTAAAAATAAGTTATAGTATAAGTATACTACTTTACTAGTAAATCTTTCTAAGAACTTATTAGCTAAGGAAAGAATATATATATCTCTCTTAGTAATAGTATTATAGTACTAAGTATTATTAATAAGCTAAAAGTTACTTACTTTTATAAGATTCTTAATCTTAAGAATAAGAAAGTATAAGTTCTTATACTACCTATTATAGTGTTTAAGTATTCTTTAATTAAGCTAAGTCTTAATTATATTAATAATAATTAGCTTTAGCTTCTTAGGGTACTAGAAGCTCTTAACTTACTAGGCCTTATAAAGTATAGTTTAAATCTTATATAGTAGTTATATATTTTTATAAATAGTTAATATATCTATAAAGTCCTAGGCTAGCGTATCTTCTTACTAAAATATTAGCTTTTAAAGTAATTATAGCTTATTTAGAAGTAAGTCCTCTTTTATATTTATTTTCTCTAGTCTAGCTAGTATAAGGCGAGCACTTCTTAGAAAGTCTACTATTCTTTTTTTAAAGATATAATTAAAAGGCCTAAGATTTAGCTCTTTTAGTAATACTCTTTTAGCTTAATAAGCTATTACTTTCTCTCTCTAGTCTTTTTAGCCTAGTTCTATTAGTATATCTTCTTATAGTATATTTATAAGTTTTACTTTATTACTTACTTTTTTATATAAAGTATTTACTTCTTTTAATACTTATTACTATACTTACTATTTTACTAGCTAGTATAATATCTTCTTAAAAGACTCTTAAACGTTTTTTATCTTACTTAGCTTTCTTTCTTTTCTAAGCTTAAAGAGATCTTAGTACTTAAGTATATTTATAAACTAAGACTTTACTAAAAGCTCTTAACTTAGTAGTTTTAGGTTCTCTTCTAATAAATATACCTCCTTAGTAAGTATACTTATTTTTTTTTTCTCTCTTCTTTAATAGTAATTATATTTACTATAAGCGCTAGATTATAGCTTATAAATAAAACTTCTTACTACTTATCTAAGAATTTAATAAAGTATATTACTCTTCTAAAGGTATTAAACTTAATTTAGAGTCTAGATACTAAGTACTATAGTATACTAAGTAGAATTACTCTATATAGCTTATATATAATTCTAAAATAGGTAGAGATTAAAATACCTTTTACTATAATAAGCACTTAGTATATAGTGCTTATAAAAGGATCTATACTTCTATTAGTAGTAATTATACTATACTAAAGTTTAATTAGAAGGCTTAATTAATCTAGCTTAGTAATATATATATTAAGCGCTCTTACTATAAAAAGCCTTATTACGTTTAACTATAAGCTAGTATTAATAAGCGCTTAGCCTATACCCTTATAAAGAGAGACTTAGTAAGTTAGTAGCTAGCTTTTAATTAAGTACTATTAATATTAAGCTTCTACTTATAAGTAAAGGGCTATTAAAACTACTAATTACTTTTTAGTATACTTATCCTTTTTATTATTTATTTTATAGTCTTAGAAGTCCTATACTTTATTAGCTTTTTTTACTTACTTTAGTAATTTATACTAGCTATAACTAAGCTTTAAGTAAAGCTACTTTAGAATATCTTTAGTAATTACTTTATTATACTTCTTTTTTAGGCCTATTATAAAGGTTTTACTAAATACTAGTTATAAGCCTTATTTAAATATCTACTAAAGGCTTTTCTTTAGTAACTCTTTAGCTTCTTCTATAATTATAGTCTTTTCTAAGCTTTTTACTAAGTTATAAAACTTTATACTAAGTTTATAAGTATCTTTAAGAGCCTTTACTATTACTACTACTACTTCTAGTATAGCTAATAAGTCTACTTACTAAATACCTCTTACTTCTTAATTTAGTATTACTTATATAAAGATTATTAGTAATATATTTTAGGCTAAAGTTACTAAATCTTCTAGTATAGGAATAGTAATTACTTATACTCTTTTTAGTATCTTTAATACTAAAGGTAAGTAGTACTTAGTACTTACTATAGTACTATAAGAGTCTCTTATAAGTAGTACTAATACTCTAATAAGCTCTTAAGTTAGATTTACTTATATATCCTCTATAGATATATTAGGTATCTTAATAATAAGCTAATACTATAGTAGTTTTTCTTTATCTTTAACTTTAATTAATAAAAAGATCTACTTATAAAGACTACTACTCTTTATCTTTAGTACTACTAGTTTCTTTCTATTTAAGTAAGTATCTTTTTAATACTTCTCTACTACTAGCTTTTAAATACTTTTATTATAAGTCTTTACTATAAAAGAGTCTAGCTTTATATTATATACTTTACTAGCTAATAATATACTCTTAAGGAATATTACTACTATATATAGTACTATAGTTTACTATACTAATACTTTTCTTTCTTTATTAGCTTTAATATTAAAGCTTTCTCTAGAAGCTAAGAGCTAAGTAACTTTAATAGGCTTTCTATCTACTCTAAACTAGCTTAGAAGAATTACTTTAATAAGCCTCTTTAACTATTTATTAGAAACTTAGAACTTTTCTTTAAGTAACTTTAGAATCTACTATAGTACTTTACTATTAAATACTTATAGTATAAAGCCTTCTTTAAGAAATATACTCTATTTATTATTTAAGTAAAGCCTAAAATAATATCTAGCCTAGCTCTATCTTTCTAGGGCTTACTCTTAGTAAGTATAGAACTAGTAATTCTTTTTTAGTAAAGTAAGATTAGAGTAGCTAGTAATTATATACTTTTCTCTACTATAATATTTATACTTTAGCTTTAACTACTCTTAGCCTTTTACTATTACTACTTTTACTTAAAAGTTTATTATAAGTAAGTAGATAGACTAGAAGCTACTATTATTATATTTAAGAAGTACTAGAGCTTATAGCTACTATAGCTTTAGTATTAAATACTTATATACTTTTATATAGTTCTTAGTACTTAAAAGTATTTAATAAAGTACTATATTACTAGTAGTAAGATAGTTAAACTACTCTACTATAAGTATTAAGCTATCTATCCTCTAAATTAAATTAGTAACTACTAGATCTACTTTTATAATAATTAGCTTCTAAGAAACTAGTAATTATATTATACTAAACTTAATTATCTTTAGTATAGTTATTAGTACTACTAGTATAAAGACTAGTAGTAGCTCCTTTAGAACTACTATATCTTTTTAAACTAGTGTTTTACTTACTATACTAAAATTAGTATTAAGAGTATTTAGCCTTTTTTCTTACTCTTAGTACTCTTAAATAAAGTTATATATCTTCTTAATTTTAAAGGTTACTATATTATTAAAGCGTAGCTAATTACTCTTTAGTATAAGATATATTACTTTCTTTATATTTTCTCTTACTAGCTTATAAAAGAAGAAGTACTTTTTCTTTATACTAATAACTTAGCTTTAAAGCTTTATAGCTATAAAGTATATTATAAAGTTCTAATAGTACTTAGTAATTTTAACTATTAGCTACTATTTCTATACTTCTCTTATATAGTTCTTAAAGAATACTTAAGTACTATACTTTTTATTTTTATCTTAGCTAGTATATAAGCTATAGAGCTTTTACTAGTACTTTTTCTATACTACTTCTTTATTTATATAGCTTAGAAGCTTTTAAATAAATATTTTATACTTTTAAGTATAGAAGTAAGAGAGCTATAGCTTATAAGTTTTATTACTTTAAGATACTTAATTAGCTTTAAAGTTATACTCTTCTAAGAAATCTATAATATTAAGTCTATTAAACTTAAGTATATTAGTATTAGTAGGCTTAAGCCTTTCTATATATCTTCTAATATAGCCCTTATAAGAAGAGCTTAATAGTATTTTAGTAGTTAATATTTTATTTACTTTAAATAGTAAACTTACTTTAAGTTATTATTATTAATAGCCTCTTAAAGTCTTAAAGCTTAAAATAAGTATTAATTAGTAATACTTCTTTAAAGTATCTAAGAATAAATAATTAATCTAATAGCTCTTTATTTAAGACTACTTTATATCTTTATAGTAGTAGTATCTCTTACTTTCTACTAAGTAAAGTTCTTCCTTTATTATATACTTTAATTACTACTTTAGTAATACTACTACTTTAGTAAAAAAGTATATTAACTAATACTAGATTAAGTAGTTTAATATAAGCTTTTAGCTTACTTACTTATTTAAAATAATACTAAATATAAGTTACTATAGTCTTTCTATAGCTTCTATATACTCTTTATAGTATAATTAAGCTAATTAATAGTAGTAACTACTTTAGTATACTTACTTAATAATCTTTTAAAGTTAAACTATATTTTTATATTATTTTACTACGCTTATATAAGGCCTTCTTTTACTAACTAAGCTATAAATTAATTACTAGAGGCTCTTAGAGTTAGGTATATATAAAGATAAGGCTTTTATCTTATCTAAGCTTATTACTAAAAGTCTACTCTTATTTTTATTCTTTACTTTTAAATTAAGTAGCTAAAAGTGCTTTAAGTATTATACTTAGCCTAGTACTACTTACTATTACTTATATATCTTATCTTTTATATAGCTAATAGACTATTAATTTCTTCTTAGTTAGGTTACTAAAAATATTATACTATATTATACTTAAGAGAGAGATTAGGCTTTAACTTATAATTAGTAGGATAAGATATTAGTATATTAATAGTAAGTATAATTAGTAACTCTTTCTTATCTTATAAGCCTTCTTTATAACTTATCTACTAAGTATCTCTATTACGTGCACTGCTACTACACCACATTAAGGGCCACGGCCGTCTGAAGAAGACCTTCAGCATGTTCGCGTTGCCGAGCAGAGAATCAAGCTTATCCGGATCGTACATCGTGGTGTTGGAGATGGTGCCACAGAACCTTTCGGCGAGGACGGATGCCGGCAGAAGCAACCATGCGATGAAGAGCACGCAATGGATGAGAGTGATTCGCATCTTGTCGGGTATCTGGACTACCAAGTATGAGGAAGAGGAAAGAGAATCGTTGATTGTGATCGGCTCAATAGCTACTTGCAAGTTGTCACGATCGTGCTCGAGAATGGTAGATCAGAGAACTCACAAGAGCAGAAACCCTCACAGTCAAGAGAGATACAAACTGTTGAGACAGAAGCCTATGGCGTGATCAAAGCAAAAGAATAGTACGCATGTAATTTGACAGGTGAGTTTTCGTCGCTTTCGCATCAAGGGCTCCATCGACAATGATGTATTCTCTCACTTGAAACACAAACATAATGAAGAAGATCGAGTAATGTTATCCTTGAAGTTGTGGGGAAATTGCCCCGTGCGAAGAATCGGTGTCCAGACGCTCTCGAGAAATGCGTGTACCCATCTTCTCTACCTACTAGAGATTGGACAGATTTCCGCGCCGACGTCAGGATCGTGAGTCGACAATAACACCGAGAATACTACAGGAAAGAGTCGAAGTTGCAGTCGAGAAAGAAAGACGTGTAGGTTTTCAATCCGTCTCATGCGCCCCCGCATACTTCTGAGGAGCTGCGATGCATTTGAAATTGTTCGCTACTAGGTGATCGGCTTACAAAAGCGACAGACTCGGCAGAAAAGCACGGCCACGCGACGAGACAGCATCACCGTCAAAGATATAAACCACAGACTCCGATCTCTTCTCTTAATTCAAATCTCTCCCATAAGAAGATTGTTGTCCCAGAGGCTCCAACCATATTCTACGCTCCTTGCACGGAGGTTCTGAATTCCAGCATCGTCTCACAAAGACCAGCTTCACCTTCAGCGGAAGGTTCGCA
>Ga0210040_10009420_pt1 | contig 11369 bp, 12 predicted proteins | sample CryGeyCG12114_NA_FD_185462 | JGI IMG/M metagenome (GOLD analysis project Ga0210040, IMG submission 185462) | Groundwater microbial communities from aquifer - Crystal Geyser CG19_WC_8/21/14_NA (SPAdes) (version 2) | ecosystem: Environmental > Aquatic > Deep subsurface > Groundwater | place: USA... | reverse complement strand
GGCGTCGGCGGGTGACCGCAGGGGTGTCGGTGCTGGGCGCCGGGCTGCTCGGGGTATCGCTGTCGCGCAAGCCGGACTCGCCGTCGTTCTACGCGTTGACCTTCGGCGTGGCCGCGACCTGGGTGGCCGGCGGTCTGGCGTCGGGGCCGCTGCACCTGGGCTGGGTGCAGACACCGAGGGCGACGCTGCGCCGTCCGCTGCTGACCCCGGTCGTCGCCGGGGTGGGTGCGTTCGGGCTCTTCTACGCCGCGGCGCTGGTCGCCAAGCGCGTTCCGCCGCTGGAGGCCGCGGTCACCCGGGTGCTGCGGTACGCCCAGCAGGGCAACCCGGCGCTGGTCGCGTCCACGACGCTGGCGAACGGGGTGGCCGAGGAGGTCTTCTTCCGCGGGGCGCTGTACGCCGCGGCCGGCGCCGACCACCCGGTGCTGAAGTCGTCGGCGGTGTACACGCTGGCCACGGTGGCCACCCGGAACCCGGCGCTGGTGCTCGCCTCGGTGCCGATGGGGGTGCTGTTCGCGCTGCAGCGGCGGGTCACCGGCGGCATCCAGGCCCCGGCGCTGACCCACCTCACCTGGTCGGTGCTGATGCTGCGGTACCTGCCGCCGCTGTTCGCCGACAAGCCCTCGATCGACGTGGAGCAGCCCGCGGAACCCTGAGCTGCGAGTGCGCTGCGGTCGAGGGCCAGGAAGACGGACAGTGTCATGGTCGCGAGTTGCTCTCCCCCGACGAGCAGGGGGATGCCAGTCCGATCCCGGGGGCCCACGACATAGCGCTCGACGTCCTTGACCCGCGTCGAGACGATGCTGTGTTCGCCCGCAAGGACGCCATCGAGGGTGGCCTGAACCTCCGTGGCGAACTTCGCCGACGCGTCTTCCAGGGAACCGGCGGGCTCGCCGGCCTCACTCACCGAGCAGGAACGCGATCTCGTCCAGCTCTTCGCGGATGTCGAACTCGCGCCCCGTGAGGGTGCGACTGGCGGCCAGTCGTTCGAACTCCTCCAAGGGGACCCCGAGCTCGGCCAGCAGCGTCCGACGACGGTCCTCCAGCTCGCCGGGCGTCACTGTGATGACGGGGGACATGCCATACCTCCTCGGTTCGCCGCGGGACGCCAGGCGTCCTCGTTCACTGGTGTCTACGGCCTGCCACCGACAGAACTGGTGTTCCTGGACGACGGCCCACCGACTCGCCCCATCGAGCAGCTGTGCACCCTCAGGCTCACCGCGAGAGAACTGCATGGTCCGCGGCTCACCGGTAGCGCAGTTCGCGGGGGCTGACGGACGGGCGCCGGGGTGGCAGGCTCCGCGCGTGACCGCTGACACGGGGGCAGGGCCGGAGGTCCTCTGGCGTCCGACGCCGGAGTCGATCGCGGCCAGCGGGCTGGGCCGGTTCGCCGCCCGGGTGGCGCAGCGCCGCGGCCTGGACTTCGGTTCGCCGCCGGACTACGACGCCGTCTGGCGCTGGTCGGTCGAGCACCTGGACCAGTTCTGGGCCGACGTCGCCGCCTCCACCGACGTCTTCCCGGGGGTCGCCGACGACCGGGTGCTCACCCGGCGCGAGATGCCCGGGGCGCAGTGGTTCCCCGACGTGGGCGCGGTGGACGACGCCGCGGTGGTCGAGCACTACGTGGCCCTCGCCCGCGCGCGCCGGGCAGCGCAGTGAGCACGGTCGAGGAGGTGCGGGCGGTCACCAACGCCGTCATCACCGTGATCGACCCGCCGCTGCCGCACGCCGCCGACGGTCCGCTGGCCGGCGTGCGGGTCGGGCTCAAGGACAACATCGACACCGCCGGGGTGCGCACCACCTGCGGGTCGGCGTACTTCGCCGACCGGGTCCCCGACCTGGACGCCGAGGTGGTGTCCCGGCTGGCCGCGGCCGGCGCGCAGCAGGTGGCCAAGCTGAACATGAGCGAGTTCGCCATCGGTCTGACCTGCCAGAACTCCGCCTCCGGCCCGGTCCGCAACCCCTGGGCCCCGGACCGGGTCGCCGGCGGCTCCAGCGGCGGGAGCGCCGCGGCCGTGGCCACCGGCCTGGTCGACGTGGCGCTGGGCACCGACACCGGGGGGTCGGTGCGGGTGCCGGCGGCGGCCTGCGGGGTCACCGGGCTGCGGCCGGGCGCGTTCGTCGTCCCGGACGCCGGCATCTTCCCGGTCTGCGAGCTGATCGACACGGTCGGTCCGATCGCCCGGGACGTCGAGCTGGTCGCCCGCACGTTCGCGGTGCTGGCCGGGCGGGAACCGCGGCAGCTGCAGCCTGGGCCGCCCCGGCGGATCGGCGTCCCCGCGTTGTGGTTCGACGACCTGGACCCCGGGGTGGCGGAGGTGGTCCAGGCCGCGGGGCAGGCGTTCGCCGACGGGGGGAGCGAGCTGGTGCCGGTCACGGTGCCCGGCATCGGTTCGGCCCGGGACGTGCTCTACACGATCATCTACGCCGGGCTGGTCGACCTGCACCAGCAGCGGCTGGCCGCCCCGGAGCTGCTCCAGCCCGAGACGCTGACCCGGATCCGGGTGGGCGAGCGCGTCTCGGAGGACGAGCGGGCCGAGGCGCTGGGCGCCCAGCGGGAGTTCCAGCGCGGGCTGGACGAGCTGTTCACGCAGGTCGACGCGCTGCTCACGCCGGCGCTGCCGATCGACGTCCCGATGGCCGGCGAGCGCGGTGACGTGCTGATGACGACCCGGCAGATCGTCCAGCTGACCGCACCGTGGTCGCTGCACGCCGGGCCCACGCTGGCGCTGCCGGCGGGCCGGCACCCGGTCTCCGGCATGCCGGTCGGGGTGCAGCTCACCGCCGCGGTGGGGAACGAGGACCGGCTGCTGGACGCCGGCGCCTGGTTCCAGCAGCGCACGTCCTGGCACCGGCTCCACCCGCCGTGCACCGTGGACTGAACCGGTCCGTCACACCCTCGTGCAACTGTCGGCTGATTACCTGCGGGTGCGACCGGACCGTTGTTACCGGAGAGCAGGTAGCAGTCCGGACCGCTGACCCAGGAGGCACCGACGATGACGTCGACCGCCCACCGCCCCGCCGGACCGACGAGACCTGGCTGCCCGAGCCGCCGCCCGCGCCGTCGGGCTGGCCCGGGCCGCGGTCGAGGGCTGCGTGCTCTACCTGCAGGAACGGGAGCAGTTCGGGCGCCCGATCGGCGACTTCCAGGCGCTGCGGTTCGACCTCGCCGACATGGCCGCGCAGGTCGAGCGGGCCCGGGCGTTCTACCGGCAGGTCGCCCACCTGCTCGACGAGGGGCTGCCCTGCGAACGGGAGGCGGCGATGGTGAAGCTGCAGGCCACCGAGAGGGCGGTGCGGGTGACCAACCGGGCGATGCAGCTGCACGGCGGCAACGGCTGCACCACCGAGCGGCAGGTCGAGCGGCACTGGCGGGACGCCCGGCTGACCCCCATCTTCGAGGGCACCAGCGAGATGCAGAAGCGGAGCATCAGCAACAGGATGCTGCCGCGGAGCCCGCTGAGCTGACCGGTCAGCTCCCGGCGGACCGGGGCGCCCGGATGGTCACGGTGGTGCCCTCCGGGCCGGGGACGGCGGTCACGTCGGCGAACGCGCTCATCAGCGTCGAGCCGCGGCCGCGGTCCATGCTCGGCCCCCGTTCCCGCCACTGGCCGTGGTCGCGGACCGTGATCACCACCCGGCCGCCACCGACCTCGGCGGTCACGTCGACGAAGGGCTCGATCGGGTCCTGGGCGTGCTCGATGGCGTTCGTCGCCGCCTCGCAGACCGCCAGCAGCAGGTCGTAGGCCTGGTCCTCGTCCAGCCCGGCGGTGCTGAACAGTCGGCGCAGCGCCCGGCGCAGTGCCGGTACGGACTGGGGCACCGACGGGAAGCGCCAGCGCTCGTAGAACACCTTCGCCGGTGGCGGCGGCGGTGCGACCGCCGGAGGGCGGCTGGCCGGGACGAGGGTCCGCACGTCCGGCGCGGTCGCCCGGCGCGGCGGGAGGGCGGCCGGTGGGGCGGGACGCCGCTCCGAGGCCGCGCGGCGACCCACGGCCCGGGCGATGGCCACCCGCACCCGGGCGATCAGCTCGGCGGCCTGGAAGGGTTTGGCCAGGTAGTCGTCCGCACCGGCCGCGAAGCCCTCCACCGCGGCGGCCTGCCCGGCCCGCGCGGTGAGCATGATGACCGGGACGTCCCGGCCGGCGGGGGTCGCCCGCATCCGGCGGAGCAGCTCGAAGCCGTCGACGCCGGGCATCATCACGTCGGTCAGCACGACGTCGGGCCGCTCCTCGGCGATGCTGGCCAGCGCCTGCTCGCCGTCGGCGCAGGTGCGCACCGTCCAGATCGGCGCCAGCAGCCGGGTGAGGTACGTGCGCATGTCCGCGTTGTCGTCGACCACCAGCACACTGGTGCCCGAGCCCGCGGGTGCCGCCGGCTCCGCCCGCGGGGTGAGGTCGGCCTCCCAGGCCTCCGCGGTGTCCCGGGCGGTCGCCGACGGGGTGGTCGGGCGCGCGGCGCTCCCCCCGGCGTCCGGGCTGCCGTAGGGCAGGGAGATGGTGAACGTGCTGCCCACGCCGGGTTCGCTGGCCACGGTGACCGAGCCACCGTGCAGGGCGACCAGCTCGCGCACCAGGTCCAGGCCGATGCCGGTGCCCTCCCGGCTGCGGGCCGGTGCGCCCGGCACCCGGTGGAACCGGTCGAACACCCGCGGCAGCTCGGCGGCGGGGATGCCGATCCCGGTGTCGGCGACGGTGAGCAGCACCCCGTCGTCGGCATCGCGCAGCGCCACGGTGATCCCGCCGACGAAGGTGTACTTCACCGCGTTGGAGACCAGGTTGAGCACGATCGTCTCCCACATCCGCGGGTCGACGTGCACCGGGCGGGGCAGCGGCGGGCAGTCCACCGACAGCCGCAGCCCGGCCCGCTCCGCCGCGGCACGCAGCACGCCGGCCAGCTCGGTGGTGACGGCGGCGAGGTCGGTCTCCACCCGGACGGCGTCGGCGTGGCCGGCCTCCAGGGTGGCGACGTCCATCAGGTCGTCGACCAGCCGCTGCAGGCGCCGGCCGTTGCGCAGGGCCAGGGTCAGCTGCTCGTGCGCGGTCGCGGGCAGCTCGTCGGGCCCGGCGAGCAGGTCGGCGATCGGCCCCAGCAGCAGCGACAACGGGGTGCGCAGCTCGTGGCTCACGTCGGAGAAGAAGGCCGTCCGGGCCTGGTTCCGCTCGGCGAGCGCCGCTGCCTCCCGGCGTTCGGCGGCGAACGCCCGGGCGGTGCGGAGCACCCCGGTGAGCTGCTCGGCGACCAGCTCGAGGAAGGCCCGGTACCCGGCGTCCAGGGCCCGGTTCGGGCTCACCCCGGCGACCAGCACGCCCAGCGCCTCGCCGTCCGCCGGGCCCAGCGGCAGCACGACGGCCTCGGCGACCGGGTCCTCGGCGGGTCCGCCGACGAGCCCGAGGTCGGCCACCCGGCGCGGCAGCTCCCCGGCGTCCGCGGCCGCGGCCGGCAGCCGGTCGGGCGGGCAGCCGGCGGTCGCCGCCCGGCGCAGCCGACCGCCCTCGGCCAGGTAGACCGCGGCGAACGGCACGTCCAGCGGAGCGCCGGCCAGCGCGCCGCCCAGTGCGGTCAGCACGTCGTCCTCGTCCCCGGGCGGACCGCCGGCAGTGGCCAGCTCGCGCAGCAGCCGTTCCCGGCGCTCGCCGAGCACCTCCGCGGTCACCTCGGTGCAGACCGTGAGCACCCCGGAGACCGCGCCGTCCGCGCCGAGCACCGGGGTGGCCGAGGCGGTGAGGTGGACCTCCTCCCGGTAGCCGGCGCGGTCCAGCAGCATCGGGAGCCGGGGCAGCCAGGCCGGCTCGCCGGTGGCCAGCACGGCGCCCGCCGCGCGGTCGACGTCCGGGTGCCCCTCGCCCAGCAGCAGCCGGTGGGCGTCGTTGCTGAACTGCAGGCGCTGCGGCCCCCAGGTGAGCACCGCGGGCAGGTGGGCGGCGAGCACGGTGGCGACGGCGGAGCGCAGGGTCGCCGGCCAGGTCGGCACCGGCCCCACCGGGGTGGCCGTCCAGTCGGTGGCGGCCAGCTGCCGCCCTGACTCGCCGCCGGCGGCGAACGGGTCGTCGAGCGGCGGACCGCCCGGGGACCCGGACGGGAGATCGGGGGCCATGCACACCTCCAGGAGGGTCCACCTGCACGAGCGTGGGGCCGTGCCGCGGCGCTGCCGTGCCGAACCGGGAGTCGTCGTGACCGCCCGCCGAGGCAACCTACCGTGCACGACCGTGTGCGTTGAGTGGAGGTCGCGGACGGCGCTCGGCGGACCGGGCGCTCTGGGGTTGGATGGACCCAGCCCCGCCGGGAGAGCCCTGGCGGCGAACCGAGGAGACCACCGTGGCAGAGCTGACCCGCCCCGACGTCGAGCCGCCCAGCGGCCCCGCACCGGACGACCTGGTCATCGAGGACCTGGTGGTCGGCGACGGCCCCGAGGCCACCGCCGGCAGCCTGATCAGTGCCCACTACGTCGGCGTCACCCATGACGGCGGCGAGCAGTTCGACGCATCCTGGGACCGCGGCGACCCGCTGGAGTTCCGGCTCGGCGTCGGCATGGTCATCCAGGGCTGGGACGAGGGCATCGTCGGCATGAAGGTCGGCGGCCGCCGCCGGCTGACCATCCCGGCGCACAAGGCCTACGGCGAGCGCGGGGCCGGCGGCGTCATCAAGCCCGGCGCCACCCTGGTCTTCGTCGTCGACCTCGTCGGCGTCCGCTGAGCGCCGGCCCCCTCCCGGCACCCGCCGGGAGGGGGCCACCGCTCAGCCCGCCTGCGGTCGGTGGAACTCGCGCGGGTCTGCCGCCAGCGCGGCCTCCACGTGCCGGCTCGTCTCGTCGACCAGCACCTCCCAGGCGCCGGCCTGGACGCCGTCCAGCGCCGCTCGGGCGACGTCGGCGGGGTCGAGCACGGGGCCGGTGCAGCCGGCCATCATCTCGGTGTCGGCCGCACCCAGCACCCCCGTTGGTCAGGCTCCACTCCGCTGCCTTCGCCGCGGCGTAGGCGTTGGCGCCGCCGTTCGAGAACCAGGACAGCACCGAGAGCACGTTGACGATCCCGCCGCCGCCGTTGCGGACCAGCACGGGCGCGAACGCCCGGACGACGCCAGCGTGCCGTGGAAAGTGCGTGTCCATCTCCCGCCGGACGTCGGCCAGGTCGCCGGTGACCAGGTTCGAGCCGGTGGTGATGCCGGCGTTGTCGACCAGCAGGCTCACCTCGCCGGCGGCCGCGGCGGCCGCCGGTGACGAGGGCGACCGATCCGGTGATGTCCATGGTGTTCTCCTTGCGCTCGGGATGTGCCGTCCGGGACGCTCGTCCAGCAGCTCTACGCGGCCGGGCTGTCCAGCAAGGACGTCGTGGAGCTGCTGCCCTGCGTGCACACCGGCACCGCGACCCCGGCGATGATGGCCCGGCTGACCGAGCAGCAGGACCGGATCGACCGGCAGATCGACGAGCTCGTCCAGGGCCGGGAGCGGCTGGCCGAGATCATCCGGATCGGTGCGGAGCACGTGCGGCCTCCCGCCGCGACCTGAGCCCTCCGGGCGGTGTTGCACCTGAGCCCTCCGGGCGGTGTTGACCTGGGCCCTCCGGGCGGTGTGTCGTGGCCGTCACCCGGTCCGGGATTGTCGATCTACGGGCCGGGGCACCGGGCGGTGCATGACGCAACCGGCCCCCACCAACGAGCACGCCCTCGTCCACGAGGCGGAGAAGCAGGGGGCCGGCGGTTCCGGGAGCGAGTCCGGCGGTGAGTCGACCGGCACCGTCGTCCTGGCCGGTGCGGTCAACCTGGCGATCGCCGTCGCCAAGCTGGTCGGCGGTCTGATCAGCCACTCCTCGGCGATGATGAGCGAGGCCGCGCACTCGCTGGCCGACACCGTCACCGAGGTGCTGCTGTTCGTCGCGCTCAAGCGCGGCACCAAGGCCGCCGACGAGCGGCACCCGTTCGGCTACGGCCGGGAGACCTACTTCTGGGCCTTCCTCGCCGCGCTGTGCACCTTCGGCGTCGGGGCCGGGTTCTCGATCTACCAGGGCGTCACGACGATCATCGGGGGCGAGGAGCAGGGCTCGCCGACCATCTCCTACATCGTCCTGGCGGTCTCCTTCGTGCTCGAGGGCAGCTCGCTGCTCAAGGCGGTGCGCCAGGTCCGCAGCTCGGCCCGGGAGCACGGCGTCAGCTCGCGCCAGTACCTGCAGCACACCACCGACACCACGGTGAAGGCGGTCACCTTCGAGGACAGCGCGGCGCTGATCGGCCTGGTGCTGGCCGCGCTCGGGCTCTTCCTGGAGCAGATCACCGGCGACCCGCTGTGGGACGGCATCTCGGCCATCCTGATCGGCGTCCTGCTCATCGGGGTCGCGGCCTCGCTGGCCGGGGCCAACATCTCCCTGCTCATCGGCCAGTCGCTCCCCGGGGCCACCCGGCAGGGCCTGGAGGACGAGCTGCGTGCCATGGAGCTGGTGGACGACGTGCCGTTCCTGCTCACCACGGTGATCGGGCCGGGGCAGCTGCTGGTCGCCGCCAAGGTCGACTTCGCCGACACGGCCACCGTCGCCGACATCGAACGGGCCTCCGACGAGGCGGAGCGGCGGTTGGTCGCCCGGCACCCCGGCGTGCGCTACGTCTTCCTCGACCCCACCCCCGGCGACGGTCGCGCACAGATCTCCGCCCGCCCCGCGGAATGAGTTGAGCGCGCAACCGGTTGGCCCGGGGCATGCAGGTAGAGGTGTGGTCCGACGTCGTGTGCCCGTGGTGCTACATCGGCAAGCGCAAGCTGGAGGCGGCGCTCTCCCGGTTCGCGCACGCCGACCAGGTGGAGGTCGTCTGGCGCTCCTTCCAGCTCGACCCCGGTGCCCCGGAGGGGCGCACCGAGCCGACCCTGCCGGCGCTGGCCGCCAAGTACGGCCGCAGCGTCGAGGAGATGGCCGACCAGATGCGCCGGGTCGAGGAGGTCGCGGCCGGTGAGGGGCTGGAGTACCACCTCGCCGACGGCGTCAGCGGCAACACCCTGCTCGCCCACCAGCTGATCCACCTCGCTGCCGAGCGCGGCCTGGGCGGGGCGGTGAAGGAGCGTCTGCTGCACGCCCACTTCCAGCAGCAGCGGTCGGTCTTCGACGTCGACTCGCTGGTGCCGCTCGCCGTCGAGGTGGGCCTGGACGCCGACGAGGTGCGGGCCGCCCTGGCCGACCGCCGGTACCTGCCGGCGGTGCAGGAGGACATCGCCACCGCGCGGGCCCTCGGCGCCACCGGCGTCCCGTTCTTCGTCGTCGACCGCACCTACGGCGCCGCCGGCGCCCAGCCGGCCGAGCAGCTGCTGCAGCTGCTGGAGCGCGCCTGGACCGACAGCCACCCGCTGGTCACCGTGCCCGCCGCCGAGGGCTGCGCCGACGGCACCTGCGCGGTCTAACCGAGCAGCCGGGGCGCGCGCTCCAGAGCCCTCCGGGCGTCGGCGGTCAGCCGCCGGACGACGTCGGTCGCCGACTCCTCCGCGGTGACCAGCCCGACGGACTCGCCGGCGTACACCGGCGCGTTGGCCAGGTCCCCCTCCGCACGGGCCCGGCGCACCAGGTCCGCCGCCGCGGTGTCGCCGCGCAGCTCGGGCTCCCGGCCGTGCCAGGCCTCGGTGAACTCGTTGACCAGGGCGCGCCCGGGCCACCGGGCCGGCCACGGGACCCCCTGGGCGATGTCGAACGCGCTGGTCAGCACCGTGTCGTCGCCGCCGGCGGCCCGCACCCGCTCCCGGATGCCGGCGGTGTTGGTCGCCTCCGGTGAGGTCAGGAACGGGGTACCGAGCCAGGCGCCGGCCGCACCGGCGACCAGGACGGCGGCCAGCCCGGCGCCGGTGGCGATGCCGCCCGCGGCCAGCACCGGCCGGTCGGTCGCCGCGAGCACCTCCTGCAGCAGCGGCAGGGTCGCCCGCTGCCCGGTGTGCCCGCCGGCCTCGGTGCCCTGGGCGACGATCACGTCGGCGCCCGCGGTCTGCGCGCGGTCCAGGTCGGCCAGCGAGTTCACCGCGGTGGCGACGGCGATGCCCGCGTCGTGCAGCGGACCGACGAAGGGGCCGGGGTCGCCGAAGGAGACCGACACCAACACCGGCTCGGCGGCGATCGCGGCCGCGAGCAGTTCGGGCCGCCGGTCGACCGCCCAGGCCATCAGCCCGACGCCGTAGGAGACGTCGGCCCCGGCCGGGATCCGGGCCTGCTCGGCGATCCAGCCGGTGGTCGTGTCGGGCCCGACGCCGATCATGCCGAGCCCGCCGCCGAGGGAGACGGCCCGGGCCAGCTCGCCGCCGGCCACCCCGGCCATCGGCGCCCCGAACACCGGCGCATCGAGGTCGAACCACCGGGTGAGCGCAGTCTTGATCACTCGGCCATCGTCCTCCGTGCGGGCAGCTGCCGCCCATCCGCCGAGACCGGGGTCGTCGGGCTCCAGGTGGACCACCCGGGCCCCACGACCCCGATCCCGGCGCGCGGGGTGCCGCGCTGGGGTCAGGTCCGGTCGGCGGTGGGTGCTTCCCCCACGGCACCGGCGAAGCCGCCGGTCACGTCGCCGCCGCCGGCCTCGTCGGCGGCGGTGCGGGAGCTGGCCAGCTCGTCCTCGCCGGTGGCGGCGTCGTCGTCCTCGGTGGAGGCGAGGTCCTCGCCCTCGGCGAGCGCGCCGGGGTCGGCCTGCAGGGTGCGCGGGTCGTCGAGCGGGTCCGGGACGTCGGGATCGGTGACGGTCATGCCAACCCGGTTCCCCCGCGTCCCGGTGATCATGCGGCTGCTGCTCGACGACACGGCGGGGGCGAGCGCGTCGGCGGGCACCTCCTGCATGATCACCGGCGGGGCGGCTCAGGCGGGGGACTGCACCCGCACCGGGTCCGGTCCGGTCCACGGGCCGAGCTGCTGCAGCAGCCGGTCGCGGCTGGCGAGCCGCGGGCCGGCCTGCACCGGGTAGGTGTCGTAGGAGCCGCCGGTCAGCTCCCGCGCCGCGTGCAGGGCGAGGTTCGGGTCGTCCTGCGCCTGGCGGGCGAAGGCGACCAGGTCGGCCTGGCCGGTGGCGACGACGGCCTCGGCCTGGCGGGCGTCCACGAGCAGCCCGACGGCCATGGTCGGGATGCCCACCTGCTCCTTGATCGCCGCGGCGAAGGGCACCTGGTAGCCGTAGCCGATCGGGTGCTCCCAGCCGGCGCCGATGCCCCCGCCGGAGACGTCGATCGCGTCCACGCCGCGGGCCTTCAGCTCGTGGGCGAAGGCGATCGTGTCCGCCAGCGTCGTGCCGTCGCGCCGGGCGTCGACCGCGGAGACCCGCACCACCAGGGGCAGGTCGGCCGGCCAGACGGCGCGCACGGCCTCGACCACCTCGAGCGGGAAGCGCATCCGGTTCTCCAGCGATCCGCCGTAGCCGTCGTCCCG
>Ga0210040_10009419_pt1 | contig 11370 bp, 6 predicted proteins | sample CryGeyCG12114_NA_FD_185462 | JGI IMG/M metagenome (GOLD analysis project Ga0210040, IMG submission 185462) | Groundwater microbial communities from aquifer - Crystal Geyser CG19_WC_8/21/14_NA (SPAdes) (version 2) | ecosystem: Environmental > Aquatic > Deep subsurface > Groundwater | place: USA... | reverse complement strand
CATTCCAGAAACATTTTTTTGCACACAATTTTACCTTGGAAAGTGCCGCCCTCTCCCGAATCTTATGCACAACATACACTAGTACAATCAAGAAAAGTAGGGTAATTGGTGTACCGATTCCTAGCACCAACTGTAACGCATATGTTCCATTTCCTCCTATCTGAGCAGAGGTTATCAGTTTCGGGCGAACTTTTCTTGGCTCTATAAAGTGAATAAATCCAATAAAAATGTGAAATCTAACTTCCTGGAGCTGGTGAAGTAAGCACTCTTTAAATAGACAACCATTGGAGAACCACCCGTCTTAACTGAATGAATTTGATTTATTTGTGTGTCATATATAAAGAGCATTTAGGAACGTTTCTATGAATATTTTTATAATTCAACGGTTCAACCTAACTAACTGACTTGCTTATTTGTTATTTTTTCAAAAAATCATACCATCAATTTTCTGCACATATCCGTCTTCCAACAGTGTTTCATTATTGAGCCTCAGATGCCACCACCCCTCATAGGCAGCATTAGTGGTCCATTTCTTCCAGGGATTATCAATAGCTTCAGTCATGAACACTAGAAACTCATTTTGCACAGCCCAGTCATTAATGCCCGCCCAATATTCCGCCATATTGTGAATAGTGTACCATTCCCCGCCATCACTAGCCCACACACTTTGTCCGAAAACGAGCACACTTGGTTGAATATCATGAATCCATTTGGTCACCTTGGTTAACATTTTACCAGCGGATTTCACCACAGCCTCCATCTCATTAGTGGCTGCAGCCACCGGATTGGGAGCCACAATGCAAATAATGAAATCCGAATGCATCAAAATATGGAAAGCTATGGAAGCATTCCCATTCCGAAACTCGCTACATCTGTCTGTCCGGATGCCGATCATCAAATTGTTCTCATCCGCTTCTGAACGATATTGGAGAAGAAGTTTGTCAATTTCGCTGGCTTGAGTGGGTCCTGTGACATAATCGCTGGAAAAAATTATCCCATGTACTGTCTCTGGGTATATGGCATTCGCTTTTTTGGCCACATCGAATGCATCATTCAATTCTGTAATGAAAATATCGTCTGCTGTATGGAATGCACCGATCAGAGTTCGAAATGCCAATGTGGACCGATCTCGGTTGATTTTTGCGACCGCTTCTGCCGTCCAGCATATAGGCTCGTGATTCGTCTCACAGATTGTCCTGTTTGTACCTGTCTGACGCTTACTCTGTGGGGCTGTAATTGACATGATCAAACAGTGGTTTGGTTTTAGTTGTTTTATATAATTGCGTGTTATTGCACAAGTGGGGAGATTTAAGTTACCGATTACACCCATGCCGTAGGTGGCAAGAAAATGAAATCGTGTATTTGTTACTTTTAGCATTACTTCCACTTCTGCGAACGTGTAGTCCGTCCTGGGGACTTGGAACCCGCCTTCGTCATGTTTTACAAATGGTGAGAAGACTATGCCCAAATGATCTCGGTTGAACGTTATGTTTGACGTCTACAATTTTTAGCATGTATATAGTGTGTGTTTGCTCCATATAGGAAATTGATTGTAGTTGACTATAACTTACCACAAATTTATAGAATTCCCCCAGAAATAGTACAAAAATGAGCTGGTATTTCATGGTTCCTGTGATATGATGCTACCATGAAGCCCAAAGAAGAAAAAAACTGTTTTTTTAACGTGTTTCAACACACTATTTAGTCATAGTTAGTTAGTTAGAGAGCTTTTGACTCCGTGTGTATGTGAATGGGAATTATATATATTAATATATTAACTAAATGACTAGAATTCAGAAACCACACAAATAAGTCATTTACTTTTGATGGGATACAACAGTTTAGAATAAACAATTAGCGAGAAGTTGAGCTATAGAAACTCATGATGTCATCCTCATTAACATTAGCACAATATGGAGATTACCATTTCCCACTTACGATATGCTAATGGAGAGTGTTGTGCACTACAATATTGTTTTGTGGGAAACCAAAACACTTTGTGCGTGTTGGGCAGTCGATGTGTGCGCCTACAACTACTAATAGCAAAGTATGGAGCTTTTGTATAAGTCATTTCGATTTCAGTGAAGTTTGGTCATCAACCTGAAAACCAAACCACCATACATAACTGCACATGGATAATTGGCTGCAACTTCCTTTGTCAGTTTTTAATTAGAATTCCATCAGCTATGAGCATGAAACTAGCGTGACTGTGTACAACATCGAAAAAAGTATTAAAAATAGCTAAAATTAGAATAATTTTTTTCTCAAAAAACTTGCTTTAGTTTATTCACTTTTGGAAATACAGAGAATCTAAAATATATCAACAAACATTTATTATAGCAGTTGACAAAAGAGAACATTTGACAATAAGAAGTACTGCCATCCGACTTTTTAACAACACCAAAGAACTAGAACTTTTTTCATTTTTTTAATTAATTCAAATACAATGCATTCATTATCAGTAATATTTATCGTTGAGGCAAATTCAAAATCCGCTGATCCACAGTGCGATTATTATAGTTTTTATGATGTGTGATTTAGACAATAACTTTTATGGCCGAAATGTATATAATAATAAAAATATAATATACAGTGACGCAGAGAGAAATATATTTGGCTTGTTCTGTGAATAAATTGATAATATAGCGAAATTGTGGATAAGGTCAGGATCATTTTCTGCAGGATCACATGCCCAAACGGTGTAATTTAGTGTTGCAACAGTGGATAAGAATTGGAGCTCATTTTCCATAATATTCCCAACTAACATGCTGTTCAACAGGGTATAGAATAGGTCAAATTCGATAAGTGAATAACTGGGCAATTTTTTAGAATCTAGCTAACATTTTAGACATGCTGAACGTGCCCACTTTCGTTTCTCAAGGCTGTCTATAATCATTGATATTAATTTGATGTTTTGTTGATCATAAAAATATCGTTTAAAATCTCCAAATATGGAGAACATGCTGAGAAATTCATGAGCGCGCGTATACTATGAGAAATGTCAAAAATGGCAATAATATTACTTATCAAGTGCTTCCTTTGGAAATCGTAAACATTTAATCATTGGAATTATTCATAGGGAGGAAGAAGACTACACTGTGGTTTGCCAACCATCAGCATTTGTAACTTAACTAACTGTGGATTTGCTGTTTAGGAATAAAAACAAGAAACAATTGATTGTACAATGCCGCATTAGTCCGTAGGAATCATCATTTAAAGACTGACGTAAATTTTCCTTAGCAGCATAGTATAGTATCTTTTTGCAGTAAGATGATTCAAGAAGCAGCAAATTCGTTGCAAAATTTCGTTAAATTTTGGGCCTACACATGCATCCTACCAATAAACTGGGAAGGTCGGTTTGTGGCCTTAGAAGGCTTCAAAAGTAACATAATTCCTACGCTATGTCAAATACGACTGATTCACAACAGCGTAACTTTACTTCTCCACGCAATTAGAGTCAAATCATTGGGATTATTCGGAGTTCATCTAATTCATTTTATTCTGGTCTTAATGTACGTTACATACAGTCGACTATTTCCTCCTACAAAAGTTGCAAATTTGTTAAATCAGCAAACGAATGTTGACAGATATTTATCAGGTCGGTATACAAAAAGAGTTTTTATTCCATTTCATAGTAGTAAAGTTCAACAAGCAGTAAAGTTACGCGCGGATTGTTTTAGGTGCTTTCCGCCATTCCTTGCTTTACAAAGATGATGACGTATGGTCCATTTGTGGACGAAGGATCAACATTGAATATGTTACATGGGGGGTACTTTTTGGAATCGGATCTCTTTTCCCATTCGTATATTTACACCGGCCAAGTAGTCACAAGGATTATGAGGACCCCCGACCACATTGTACACTACGTTCTGGAGCCGTTTTCACCCTCAACTTTGCATTTCTGGATTTTTGTCTTATTTTTAATTTGGCTACATAGCCCACCTACTCCGTATCTTTCCCTGCTCGTCATTGCATTCTTCAATCAAGGGTATTTAGAAATGAATTAGTTGTCTCATGGTCACACTATGTTGAAAAAGCGTTGCGCTAAGGGGAATAGCAAATGCGTTTTGTTTGAGCTGAAGCATTATAGAACACTACAAGTATTGCATCAGCAGTGCCAGAAATTATATGGATATCCGGCAACAATTTTTCACCACTTTTTCTTTTTCTTTGGGGTGGGAACATAGTGGGAACACAGTAAATAGTAACTATTGCAGATCCTGTAGTGTCGAATTTGAACAAAATTGGGAAATAAATTAAGTCCCAATTGGTAAATTAAAATTAAAGAAAATGACAATATGATCTAGGTCAAGTGACGCTATGAGTGACGTCACTACCACACACTAATCACTTGGGAATGGAAACGGAGGAGATACGCATTTCTTGGCTCAAACATAGAGGGCACTCCATGCCATGATTCAATTCCAGATCGTCGTTCATGCAATCCCAATTCAAAACACGTTTGGAGACTTTCTGATATCGAATTAAAAATCCTCATTCAATAATACGCATCAACCTAAAAAATTGACTAAATTACTTTATTTATGTACAATTTTATATCCTCCAAACATTGTATAAATTCTTACTTACGCAAAATTAAACATCATAAATTGAATTGTGTGCTACAAACATGGATAGCTGAAATGTTCTTAATCCTTTATCCAGTTGAAGTTTGTAGAATTTTCTACAAACATCAGTTGAAGACAAATTTTTGGAGTTAGACGCCAATGCGCGAAATCTTCATTACAAGTTACAAGATAGCACTTTCCCTTTAGAATATAGTCTACAGCGGAACGCAAATCCTCGAACGCGACCCTTATCTTTGGCCACTTGGCCTACCAGTGATGTATTATCAAAGCATACAATTTATATCATTACAAAACAAGTTCAAAAATAACCTCAAAAAGAAAATTAAATTACTGACGGTACCTGTGTCGACATTTTCCCACTACATTTCGAAGTTGTAATTCATATCTTCGGCCATATTTTTTTGTATTTTTGCATCATTTAGAAAAATTATTACAACTATGACTACAACCAAGGCAAAATATCTACATGATATTTGGTGCTTATGGTGCATATTGAATAAAGCGGACTATGAAAATGAGTTTAAAAGAGTGTGCTTATGGCTACTGACGAGGATGAAAATCGTATCTTACCATTGCTTTTAATAAATAGGTTAAGCTTAATGTGAGAGTTTTTTTTCCTATTGCTCGATTGGAGATTAAATTAAGTTCAATAATAATTATTTTCTGTTTCACTATATAAGAATAGCTATGTTGTGTAACAAACTCGTTGAAATGAATATACTTTAATAATTTATTGCATGATAATGCAATTACTTAGATATTACTAATATTTATTAGTTCTTATGTAACTTATTCATCTCTGATAAATTACTCTATACTTAATAACGTAATCATTTCCTTTGTTAGTTATGCGGGTGCGCGTAGAAAAATTTTCCTAAACCCTTCATCCTGTGGTCAGAAGTGCAAATACAAATATGTGTTTTGTTGTTTCATTTTGACGACGCTCAACCATTCTTTGTTCACAGAAAAGTGCTGGGTTGTGGTTGCATTTATATTGCACAAATTCTTTGCACATTACCTTGCCCAAGTTTCACGACACACGACCAATTCTACTGTCTAGGACCACTACGTCGTATTGAAGAAAACATTATGTACTGGTTGTAGTTTGCGCAGCACATGCACGCCTGCTGCAGCCTTTTTGATTTGCCTTGAAACGTATTATTTTATGAATTGTACGTATTCCTGTGATTCCTGTGATTTTGATAGTGCAGTACTTAATTTATACGGAATTATTATTTTTAAATAATAAATAATAGGTATTGCTTTAATGCTGAATAAAAGTAAAATTAGATAAATTTGGTTGATAAGTATTTAGTGTCGAGTTTTGTTGAGTCAAGTGGTCCATGATACGTCTTCTCGGAACCTGAGCAACTTTTTTAGACAAAATTATGGCTCTCCACTGCTACGAAGCTGAATCTTCAGCACGGTAAGTATTTTTTTGGTTTTTGGCTGAAATATGAAAAGCATCCACATCAATGGGGGGGATGGCAGTATTAGGGGCAGGGGATATGTTCAAATCGCCACCGCCAGCATCACCGCCTTCGGAATCCTGCACACAGTTTTCATACACTTCTTGAAAACATTATTGAATGTACAGCTTGACATTTGTTCAGCTCAAGTTGATCAGCAGACTTTGGCGAGTTCTTTAAATACAGGATAGCATTAGCATTTTCTAGTAGAGTGACCATGGGTCCCCATTGTGATTGTGACAAGGTGAAATTGATTGTTGCTACATTTTGCATACATTCATTTCGATCGCTGCCCAATCGTTCGTATACGTGTTGGTTCAGGATAATCATAAACTTTGTGTAAAATAGATCCATCACGTGCCAGCCCATTTAAAATCATTAAATTACTTCTTTAAGAATTGGTTGAATTTCAAAGTAAGGATGCTTATCGGATCTGCATTGTGTCATTGTATGATTTAACTTCCACATCAGGAAAAATCGCACTGTTGTATTGCGCAAAGCTTTCTTCTTGACTGAGCCCATATCATTAGGGAGTTTGGGAATTTGGGATTACTTGTCGTCGTAGTAGGACAGATCAGGTGAATCGTTTCATGTGTTGTACAGATATCCCATCTGTCCTATGAGCGACCGATGAGGCACTTGAGCGACAGATGGGGTTCATCTGTTCTGTTCTGCTACTTGCTACGTAAAATCCCTAACTCCCTATTATTATTCATGTTGTTATTCTTAATGCAATATAGGGTGAATATTTTCCTCTGTAATACAGTAAAAGCTATTTAATATTCTTATCGAAATCGGATCATTATCCGATCGCCTTCTTCGATTTCGGATCGGATTGGAAAGTGATCCGATCGGTTTGATCCGATAAGCATTCTTATTTTAAAAATCCAGAAAGAGGAGAAATGATTTGTTATATTACGTTGTCTCTGGGCTCTTTACTATTTGTGTCAATCATATTCTTTATATTCAATTCGAAAGCCATTTGACATATTGAATATAATAATTAGAAATTCGCGCTTAAAAAAAGTAATATGGACGCCATTTAAATTTAAAACGTGCAAGTGATGCAAGTTTTGTACTCCGTTTAGTTCGTTTTAGGTATAAATTTTTAGCAATGGATTCTGCATTGTAGTCTTCACTGCAGCTGCATTTTACTGCATTCAAAATTCAAACTTCAATGCAATGGAATGCAACCGGCGTACTAAACTACGTCGACTGCTAGCTACTGTAACCACTCAGATCAGTTAAAAAACGTTTTGTGGTAACGTAAACATTTTCTAAAGGGACACTTCAACATCTATTTTTTATTTGCTTTCTTAATCATTTTTTTTGCATGTAGTCCACTCGGGAAGTTAGTTAGTTAAAATTGTTTTCATCAGTCTGAAGAATCAGCTTGGAAATCAGGTACAATTTCAGAAGTAAAAAATTTATATACCTACAACCTACACAATATGAATTGCTTACGTAAATTTTTTTTCACAAATTACACCGTAACTACTCCATTTTGTGCCAAAAAATTTTCTTCATAGTTTAATACTAACATGGCCTTACGTTTCAATTTTAAGACACATGTTAGTTTTTTTGGAATTAAAATGAAGCTCGCTACACGTTTAGCTGGACCAGTTTTTTTGCAAGTGACTCATTACAATGCATTTGCCATATGTTAATTGCCGACTCTGTAGTTGTAAGTTGTTATATGGTTTAACTTGCAGTAAAAGTAGCTTGTAGGTTAGCAATTGAAAATAATAAGCGAATAATCCCATAAGCATATCACATTCGCATATAGAAAAATTATTTATTGCTTTTTCTGCTTTGCATGACATCAAACGGATTTAAACTTCATTTAAAAAATTTAAAAATTTAAAGTTTGAAGCTTTGGTCATACCACTTTATACCATGTAGTGATGCCATTTTACAGATTTTACAATTTCTACAGATTCCGATAAGGTCTCTGACAGATTATTTTGTTTTGCTTACTAAATATGACTATAGCTTGAGTAGTTTTTTATATTTGCAATAGGGGTATTCACGAGCACCGGGGTAACGGGGTATAAGGGTATAAGGGTAACTTTTCTCCATTTAAAGACATTACAAAAAGTTACCCTAATACCCTTATACCCCGTTACTCCGGTGCTCGTGAATACCCCTAATATTTTAACTTAATCTTCAGATTTTAATTTTTCAATCGGGATTTGGGCTAATTTAACGGCTAAAGATGCTGAACATTCTTTTTTCATTCAGCAAAGTCATGTCTGCCTTCATGTCATCATCCTGCTCCTGCATTTGGAAACATTAAATTTTGTTGATTGATCAAATACAAATATCTAGAGAATTCCATGCTATGATACATACAACTATTGCATTAACTCAATACTCGTAATTTTTTTACCTTAGCCAGCACCAAATAAAAATTAGGGTAGTTCTCAGGTATTAAGAAAGCCACCTTAAACGTTTACTGTGTAGCTTTGAAGCCAGCATTTGAAATCACTGAAATGTACTGACAGTGGCGACGCCAGGACCCCGCTAACGCCTGCTATAGCGGGCAAGATTTTTTGGAAGTTTACACTAGATAGAATGATATTTCGGCTGAAATTGTATGCATATTTTTTGCACTATTAGCGATAGCATATTTTGTCATTTAGCGGGCGGGCGAAAAAATCCTGGCGTCGCCACTGTGTACTGAATCAGAAAGGACCTATTAGAATCAGTGAAAGCGAAGAATACGCTTTACACCACTCTGTGCTGTAGAGTGGGTAGGTAGAGTAACTACAGGTTTCGTATTCATTGGTGAAAGCAAGTAACACCAACTAACTAACTAACTGCATTCATATTAGCCCTGAAAAAAGTCATTATAAATTGCTATCCATTAATGAATATTATATTAAATTTGTCAAACCGAAATACCGTTATTAAAAAAGTTGGTTGATTGGTTGGTTGGATGACATTTTGTTTATTTCAAGCTTACAAGTCTTTACAGTACCCTTTATCATGGACACCCGGAATATTGCGTGTAAATAAGACGGACATAACATAACATACTTGAGTGCTCTATGTCAGGGCCCTCTATGTTAAGTTTATGTGTTTATATATTGTCGGTCTCGGTAGGGCTCTTGGCAACAAGAAATTATTGATCTCGAAATCTAGAAAAAAGCTAACAATTCGAATGTGTAATCAGTACTTTATTTTCCGATGTTTCACAAATTCTTGTGTTCGTAAGTAAAGAATGTGCCATTTCCATTTTGAATCTTTTGAAATCAGGCAATCAAAATCAATAGTGAATTCAATGTTTTATTTCAATATTCAATATTTGCGTACAAAGTTGAATTTTTAACTGTGCATATTTACATTGATTATTCTTTTGTTTTTACCTTTTCCTCATGGTCATGAGTTATGTTGTCTTCGGAAATTCTGGCTGTAACTTGATTAATTGGTTTGTCGGTTTCTTGATCTTTGAATGAAAATCACAAGCACAGAAAATGTTGAGCTGAAAAAAAAATTATGTATTAGTAAAAGATGAATTTAATATAAGTACTTTGGACTTTGACAGGATTGAAACTAAATTAACTTCATGCAGAAAATTTAAAAAATGTATTGTGCTGTAGCATAAAATTCAGGATGCGAAATATTAAAATACTTCAATTGCCGAAAATCGCACTCAAATAGTTACTGACTCTATCTTTTGGTGCTCTAACGAAACAACTACTTTGAACCCAAATTCTCAATTTTTCTAAGCTTTAATTAATTGGAATTCAAAATGACTGTTACCCCAAACACAGTGGGTCTAACTAACTTTGAACCCAAAAACGAAATGTGTGACTAACTTTCAACCCCTAAACGGTGTGCCTGACCAGCTTTCATGCCGAAAACAGAATGTGTGATGATTTTTATCCCAAAAACAGAGCGTGTGTGACTAATTTGTAAACAATTTGTGAAAAACTTTATACTCAGAAACTGGGTGCCTAACCGACTTTGAACGTAAAAACAAAGTGTCACTAACTTTGAACCCCAAAACACGGTGCCGTTTAAACTTTCAACTCGAAAACATAATGTGTGACTAACTTTTAATCTCAAAACGGGGTGTAGTACCGACTTTCAACTCGAAAACATAATTGGGATACCCCCAAAGTCTTGTACTATGGTGGTAGATTTTTGCACGCGTACTTTTCCCATATAATCAAATCAGTCAGTCTCACAAAACCATTGTCAGTAGAGGTGGTAAGTATGCCCTGATTAGCTGGGAGAAGCACGCACGTAGAAATCTGCGACAGCATACGGTTTTGGGTGTACCTCTAATGTGTTAAAAACTTTTAACAACATTTTTTAATTTTTTGCTGGCTCTAAGTATAACTTACTTGGCAAAAAATAGAATTTTGGTTCAAAAGTTGTTAATTTTCCAAATGGTTGGTCCATCTGAAATTGCAATATACCTTTTTTAACCATATAATCTGACAGTATTCGATGTGTATAATTACAGAAATAATGATTTTTTTAAATTTCTTATTCTCACACGTCTTAAACGGGCCCAGGGTCGTTCCAAAAATGCAAAAATTTTGGTGGCTCTAACTGTATCACTACTTCTTTCTGACTAACTTAACTCTGAAACGAAAAGCAGGGTGCTTAATTAACTTTGGACTAAAAAAACAGAATGTGAGACCAACCCCAAATTAAAAAACCTGACTACCTTGTGCGTCTAGAACACTATGTGCTACTAGCTTTAAACAAAAATTATATATGTTTGGTGACATTTAATGGAATTGAAGTCAATTGTTAGTTGGACTTTAAGCCCAAAAACAGGAAGTCATTCAATGCACTATGTGTGACTAACTTTCAATTCAAAGCATTATGTGTATCTAACTTCTAACTCAAATGCAAAATGTGTGACTAACTTTCAATGCGAAAACCAGGTGCCGTAATAAATATCAACTCAAAACCATGATATGTAACTAACTTACAACCTAGAAGCAGCTACTTCTAGGTTGGTTCTAGATAGGTTAGTCAGACACCCTAGGGTGTCTGACTAACTGTAATCCAAAATTTAGAATGTTTGATTAACTTTAAACGCGAAAACAGGATGCTGTACTGTATTTCATCCCTAAAACAGTGTGCGGTACTAACTTTTATCCCCAAAAACAGGCTGCTGTACTAACTTTCATCCCCAAATTAGGGAGCTGTACTAACTTTCATTCCCTAGAAGGGTGCTGTACTACCTTTCATCCCCTAGAAGGGTGCTGTACTACCTTTCATCCCCTAGAAGGGTGCTGTACTACCTTTCATCCCCTAGAAGGGTGCTGTACTACCTTTCATCCCCTAGA
>Ga0210040_10009418_pt1 | contig 11371 bp, 11 predicted proteins | sample CryGeyCG12114_NA_FD_185462 | JGI IMG/M metagenome (GOLD analysis project Ga0210040, IMG submission 185462) | Groundwater microbial communities from aquifer - Crystal Geyser CG19_WC_8/21/14_NA (SPAdes) (version 2) | ecosystem: Environmental > Aquatic > Deep subsurface > Groundwater | place: USA... | reverse complement strand
CGTAGTGGGGGATGACCAGGCCGGAGTGGAACGCGGTGTGCACGCCGTGGCCGGTGTAGTCCTTGACGACGCCGTAGCCGAACCGCTTCGCGTAGCTCTCGATCACGCGGCCGATCACGTTGACCTGCCGGCCGGGCCGGACGGCCTTGATCGCCCGGGCGAGCGCCTCGTGGGTGCGCTCGGTGAGCAGCCGAGAGGCATCGTCGACCTCGCCGCAGAAGTAGGTCCCGCAGTTGTCGCCGTGCACGCCGTCCTTGTACGCGGTGACGTCGATCTTGACCAGGTCGCCGTCCTCCAGGGGGCGCGCGTCCGGGATGCCGTGGCAGATGACCTCGTTCACCGACGTGCAGCACGACTTGGGGAAGCCGCGGTAGCCCAGGGTCGAGGGGTAGGCGCCGTGGTCGAGCATGAACTCGTGGGCGACGGCGTCGAGCGCGTCGGTGGTCACCCCGGGCGCGATCGCCGCGGCGGCCGCCGCCATCGCCTGCGCGGCGATGCGGCCGGCGACGCGGATCCGCTCGATGGTCTCCGGCGTCTGGACGTCCGGGCCGTCGTAGGGCGTCGGTCCCGGCTGTCCCACGTACTCCGGCCTCGGGATGGACGTGGGCACGCTCCGGACGGGCGACACCGGAGCGGGCTGGAGGGCGGTCGGCACGGCGTCGATGCTACGTGCGCGGGTCGACGCGACGGGCGGTAGCGTCGGCCCCGATCGGCGGCGCAGCGACCGCCTGACGGACGTGGAGGCGACATGGCCGACGGTGACTGGTGGTTCGACCTCAAGACCAAGCAGGTCGTGCAGGACGACAAGGCGGGCAAGGCGGCCGACCGGCTCGGCCCCTACCCGAGCCGTGAGGCGGCGGAGCACGCGCTGGAGACCGTCCAGCAGCGCAACGAGTCCGCGGACCACTGGGACGACTGAGGGGCAGGCTCAGAGCCAGCGGATGGCGGCCCCGTGCTGGTGGGTCAGGGCGACGGCACGGCCGTCCACCCCGAGGACGAAGGAGTGCCAGTCGTCGGGCTCCTGGGTCGCGGTCGCGGTGACGCTCGGCAGGACGTCACGGCCCTCGTTGCTCACCCACCGGCAGGCGCCCGCGTCGACCAGAGCGAGCATCCGCTCGACGAACGTCTGCCGCTGGCCCCGGTCGAGATACATCGCGACGGCGCTGTGGAAGACGACGACCGGCCCGTACGCCCTGGCGGCCTCGACCTGGTCGGGCAGCACGTCGAGCAGGTCGCCCTGGACGACGCGCGGCGGTTCGGCGCGGGCGATCGCCACGGCCGCCCGGAGCCGCGCACGACGCTCCTCCTGCTCCGGCCACACGCAGGTCTCCAGCCAGGCCACCGCCTCGTCGTCGGTGACGTCGACGGGTGCGAGGTCGATGCCGCCACGCCAGGCGACGGGCAGCGGACCTGCGGGCACGGGCAGCGGTCCGCTCGCTGTCGCCGTGAGGGTCTGCGCCCCGTCGAGCGGCAGGGTGCCGAGCGGCGGCCAGGCGTAGCCGTAGCGGTCCGGGAACAGGCACAGCCCGGCGCTCGTCCCCACCTCGAGCAGGGCCAGCGGGCGGCCGGCCTCGGCGGCCAGCCGGCTCAGCAGCGGCACCAGCGTCGCCAGCCGGCCGACCTCGTTGGTCTGCGTCGCCCGGCTCAGGACCGTCGAACGGATCGTCCCGTCGTCGCCGAGCAGCGCGGACCGCAGGCCGGCGTACGGTCCCGGCGCGGGCACGCCGTGCCACCGGGCCGACGCGAAGACCAGGTTCGGCTGCTGCTTGCCGCGGGGCAGCGTCGCGATCCAGGCCAGCACGGCCGGGTCGTCGGCCACCCCGCGCGACCACGCCTCGAAGCAGGCCGACTGGCCACGGGTGGCGACCGCGAAGCCGCGGTAGTGCCGCGCGACGGCCTCGAGGTCGACGGGCAGATCGCTCATGGTCGAACGCTAGCCACGCCCTGCCGCGCGACGGTCAGGTGGAGGCCGGGGCCACCAGCTCGGGCTCGGTCGCGACCGGCACCTCGCCGGTGACCGCGACCCGGGACGCGCCCGGGACGGGCAGGATCCACACGTCGCTGTCCGCGGCGAGCTCCTTGCGGGCGGCGTCGGCGCGGGTGAGCGTGACCAGCACGGTCGCCGGCTCGCCGGGGACCCGCACGTCGAGGCGCACCTCGAAGCCCACCCGGGTCAGGCGCTCGACCCGGCCCGGGACGGCGTCGCCGAACGGGTGGGTCTCGACCTCCAGGTCGTGCGGTCTGACCAGGTGACCCTGCAGCGTGGTCACGGGGCCGAGGAAGCTCATCACGAACTCACCCGCGGGGTGGTCGTAGAGCTCGTCCGGCGTCCCCTCCTGCTCGAGGCGCCCGTTGTTGATCACGACGATCCGGTCGGCGACCTCGAGGGCCTCCTCCTGGTCGTGCGTGACGAACACCGTCGTCACGTGCACCTCGTCGTGCAGGCGCCGCAGCCAGTCGCGCAGCTCCTTGCGGACCTTGGCGTCGAGGGCGCCGAACGGTTCGTCGAGCAGCAGCACGGTCGGTTCGATGGCCAGCGCGCGGGCGAGCGCCATGCGCTGACGCTGGCCCCCGGAGAGCTGGGCGGGCAGCCGGTCGGCGAACTGCGAGAGGTGCACCAGGTCCAGCATCTCGGCCGTACGGGCGCGGACCTCCGCCTTGGGCCGCTTCCTGATCTTGAGACCGAAGCCGACGTTGTCGGCGACGCTCATGTGCCGGAACGCGGCGTAGTGCTGGAAGACGAAGCCGACGTTCCGCTTGCGGGCGGGCAGCCCGGTCGCGTCGACGCCCTCGATCTCGACGGTCCCGCTGTCGCCGAGCTCGAGGCCCGCGATGATCCGCAGCAGCGTCGACTTGCCCCCGCCGCTGGGCCCCAGCAGCGCGGTCAGCTGACCGCTCGGCAGGTCGAGGTTCACGTCCGTGAGCGCCGCGAAGTCGCCGAACGACTTGTTGACGCCGCTGATCTTGATGCTCATGACGTGGTCTACCTGTCTCGTTCCTGGGGCCGCAGGCTGGACACCACGACCAGCGCGACGATGGCGAGGAGCGCCAGCACGAAGGACGCCGCGTACGCCGCCGTGGTGTTGTCCGCGCCGAACTGGTTGTAGCGCTCCTGCACGAGCAGGGTCGCGGTCTGGGTGCGCAGCGCGACGCCACCGGAGACGACGTTCACCGCGCCGAACTCGCCGAGCGAACGGGCGAGGGTGAGCACGACGCCGTAGAGCAGGGCCCAACGGATCGCCGGCAGCGTGATCCGCAGGAACGTCTGCACCGGGGAGGCGCCCAGGCTCGTGGCCGCCTGCTCCTGCTCCGTGCCGATCTCGTGCAGCACGGGCACGACCTCGCGGATCACCAGCGGCAGGCTCACGAACGCCGTAGCCATGATCATCCCGGGCTGCGCGTAGATCACCTGGAGCCCGTGGTGCTCGAGCGTCGGCCCGAACCAGCCGGTGCGCCCGGAGTAGACCAGCAGCAGCGCGAGGCCGACGACGACCGGTGACACGGACAGCGGCAGGTCGACCAGGGCGGACAGCGCGCGCCGGCCGGGGAACTCGTAGCGGACGAGCAGCAGCGAGATGCCGACCCCGAAGACGGTGTTGACCACCACGGCCCAGAACGCGTTCGCGGCGCTCAGCTCGAAGGCGAAGACGACCTCGGGCTGCGCGAGCGCGTCCAGCACCGGCCCGACCCCGCGCTCGAACGTCTTGACGGCCACGATCGCGACCGGCCAGACGACGAGCAGCACGAGGTAGACGATCACGGCGATGCGCAGCGGCCAGCGCAGGAGCGACGGCTGGCGCACCGTACGGACGCGCCCCGTCCCGGCGGCCCGCTCTGCTCGGTCAGCCATGGCGCGCCACCCGGCGGGAGACGATCTCGAGCCCGACGATCACGACGAGCGCGACGACCAGGAGCAGCGAGGCGACGGCGGCGGCCTCGGTGAGCTGGTCGCCCTCGATGAACGACAGGATGCGGACGCTGGCGACCTCGGTGCGGTAGGGCAGGTTGCCCGACAGCAGGACGAGCGAGCCGTACTCGCTGATGGCCCGGGCGAAGGCGAGCGCGGCGCCGGAGGTGATGGCCGGTGCGAGGCTCGGCAGGATCACCATCCGGAAGACCGTGAAGCGGCTCGCGCCGAGCGATGCCGCGGCCTCCTCGACCTCGGGCTCGATCTCCATCAGCACGGGCTCCACGGTCCGCACGACGAAGGGGAGCGTGACGAAGAGGAAGGCCAGCGTCACGGCGTGCGACGTGTTGGCCCAGTGCAGGCCCAGCGGCGAGCCCGTGCCGTACAGGCTCAGCAGGACGAGACCGGCCACGATCGTGGGCAGCGCGAACGGGACGTCGATGACGACCTCGAGGACCCGCTTGCCGACGAAGGAGTCCCGCACCAGCACCCACGCGATGGCGGTGCCCATCACCACGTCGACCGCCGTGACCAGCACCGCCTGGCCGACGGTCAGGCGGAGGGCGGCCAACGTCTGCGGGCTGGTGAGGGCCGCGACGTACGTCGTCCAGCCGCCCGCCGTGGCCTGGACCACGATCGCCACCAGCGGGATGAGCACCAGCAGGCTGAACCAGATCATCGCGATCCCGAGCCCGAGGCCGGAGCCCCGGGTCAGGGTCGTCAGACGACGTCGGCCCGTCGGCCTGCGCCCCGGGCGGGGGTCGTCCTCCGCGGCGGCGGGACCGGCGAGCGCCGAGCTGACCGCCGTGGTCACGCCGGCGCCTCTGCGACCGGCGGGGCCTGCGCCCCGGGTGGGCCTGCGGTCACTTGCTCTTGCCCGTGGACTGCTGCACCTGGGTGACGATGCCGGTCTTGTCGTCGAAGAACTTCGAGGTCACCGCGTCCCAGCCGCCGAGGTCGGCGATCGTGACGAGCTTCTTCGGGGTCGGGAAGGGGTTGGCGGGGTCGTTCGCGCCCTGCACGGTCCCCGTGGGGCTGCCGGGCACGACGGGACGGAAGCCCTTCGCCGCGAACTGGGCCTGGCCGTCGGCGGACAGGACGTAGTCCAGGTAGTCCTTGGCCTTCGGCGTGGCCTTGGTGGTCACCGCGGCCGGGTTCTCGATCAGCACGCTCTCGTCCGGCACGACGTAGTCGAAGTCCTCGCCGGACTGCCGCGCCAGGATCGCCTCGTTCTCGTAGCTGATCAGCGCGTCCGCGTCCCCGCTCAGGAACGCGTTCGTCGCGTCCCGGCCGCTGCCGGGCAGCGACTCCACGTGGGTGAAGAACTGCGTGAGGTAGTCCTTCGCCTGCGCGTCCGAGCCGCCGTCGGAGATCGTGTGCTCGTACGCGGCGAGGGTGTTCCACCGCGCAGAGCCCGACGAGGCCGGGTTCGGCGTGATGACCTTGATGCCGGGCTTGATCAGGTCGTCCCAGCCGTGGATGTTCTTGGGGTTGCCCTTGCGGACCGCGATCACGACGACCGAGTCGGCGACCATGCCCTTGGTGGCGTTCGCGCTCCAGCTCGGGTCGACCAGCCCGGCCTTGACCAGCCGGGTCACGTCGGGCTCCAGGGAGAAGCTGACGTAGTCGGCGGCGAGGCCGTTGACCACGGCGCGGCTCTGGTCGCCGGACGGCCCGTACGCCTCCTCGAAGGTGACGCCCTGACCGGCCGGGGTGGCCTCGAACTTCTTCTCCATCGCTCCGTTGGCCTCCTTGGGCACGGAGTAGCCGACCAGGTGGATGACGGCCGACCCGGAGCCCGAGGCCCCCGACCCGGAGTCGCCGGAGGTGGTCGACCCGCCCACGCACCCGGCGAGCAGCAGGGACGACGCAGCGGCCGTCGCGACGACGGCGACGCCTCGGACGTGCAGACGGTCGAGGAGGGGGACGTTCACGATGGAGCCTGCTCTCTGAGGGTGCGGACGGCTTTGCCTACCGGCCGACTAGAGAATGCAGGCTTACTGTGCGCGCGTGGGACCGGCGACCGCATCCTGAGACGTGTACGCCTGCCCTCAGGGTCGGACGAGCCGTGCGAGCGGGAGCCGGGTGAGGGGCCCGTACGCGGCGACGAGGAGCGACGGGCCCTCCAGGACCAGGCCGGCCGTCGTGCCTGGCGGGGCGGGGGACAGGTCGTGGTGCAGCGTCAGCGCGACCGGGCCGACGCGCGCGATCCAGCTCCAGGTCATCAGGTCGGCGTCGAGGGCGGTGACCACGAACGGCACGCCGAGCCCGCCCACGACCCGTACGACGCCCGAGCGTCCGACCGCGAGCCGCGGCCCGTCGGCCTCGACGGAGCGGATCTGCGGCGACCAGCTCGACCACAGCGTCAGGTCGGCGTAGCGCTCCCACGCGGTCTCGGGACGGGCCCGGCCCGTGACCTCGATGCGGCGGACGGCGCTGCTCATCCGGGTGCACCTCCTTCCGATCCCGACCGCCACCGGCCGACGCCCGCGTTACCACCAGGTTTCGGGCTCGGGCTCCCCGGTCGGGCGTCAGCCGTCCACCGTAGGCTGCCGCCATCCCGCCTCACGGCGGACCAGCACGCTGACGGACGAAGGAGCACACATGAAGGTCAAGACAGTTCTGGTGGCCGCGATCGCGGGCAGCGTCGGCTACGTCCTGGGCGCACGCGCCGGGCAGGGCCGCTACGAGCAGATCAAGGCGAAGGCCAGCGACCTCGCCCACAGCCAGCAGGCGCAGGACGCCGCGGCCAAGGTCGCCGCCGAGGTCAAGAAGAACACCGGTTCGCTCCCCGACCCGGTCGCGAACGTCGTGAACACCGCAGCAGACGCGGTCGCCGAGGCGCCGAAGCCCGACGTCACGCCTGGTACGACGTCCTCCACCCTGCCGTGACGCCGGGGGCCTCCGGCACCCGCGAGGTACGGATCGGTTGCGAGTTCGTCCACTCCTCGGCCTACGACGTGCCGGCGGTCTTCCAGGTCGAGCCGGCACCCGGCCAGGACGTGACGGTGCACGACGAGTCGTGGACCTCGGTGCCGGACCAGGTCACGCACACGTACCACGACCTCTACGACAACCTGTGCCGCCGACTGACCATCCCGGCGGGGCAGTCCACGCTCACGTACTCCGCCCTGGTCACCGTGCCGGACGCGACCGAGCCGGTCGACGAGAGCGCCGAGGAGCTGGCGCCGGAGGACCTGCCCGACGACGTCCTGATCTTCACCCTGCCCAGCCGCTACTGCCTGCCCGACGTCCTCGGCGCCGAGGCGTGGAACCGCTTCGGGCAGCTGCCGAAGGGCTACACCCGCGTCCAGGCGATCTGCGACTACGTCAACGGGCACCTCACGTTCCAGTACGGCAGCAGCAACGCGCGGAGCACCGCGGCCGACGTGCACGCCGCCGGCTACGGGGTGTGCCGGGACTTCACGCACCTGGCGGTCTCGCTCTGCCGGGCCCTCAACATCCCGGCGCGCTACGTCTTCGGCTACCTCCCCGAGGTCGACGTCCCCGTGGCGGCCAGCCCCATGGACTTCGCCGCCTGGATGGAGGTCTACCTCGGGGGCCGTTGGTTCACCTTCGACCCGCGCAACAACACGCAGCGCAAGGGTCGGGTGCTGATCGGGCGCGGCCGGGACGCCGGTGACGTGGCCATGGCCACCACGTACGGCGCCCCGTGGCTGCAGCGGATGACGGTCATCGCCGAGGAGGCGGGCTCACCCCGGCCGACGGTCGTCGGCTGAGGTCGCTCGACCCGCCGAAGGTCAGCCGACCTCGAGCTGCCGGACGACCTGGTCGAGCCGCGCGGTGAAGGTGGCGTCGCCGACCGGCGCGCTGCCCCAGAAGAAGGCCAGCGCGTCGGTGGAGTCGAGGTCGACCACGGTGATCTGCACGGTGTCGCCCTGATAGCTCGTCCGGGCGTCGTAGGTCCGGATCTCCGACCGGACCGTCCAGGCCGGGTAGCCGTCCACCGTGGTCTCCTCGTCGACGAGGTCCGTGCGGCTGGAGACGTTGCTGTAGAGCGCTGACTCCGCCGTGCACCGCATGGCGAGCCGGGCGGCGGAGCGTGGGTCCTCGAAGCCGTCCGCCACCGAGACGGCGCCGACGGCGTACGACGCGTACCGGGTCTGCTCGAGCTGGATGTCGGTCTCGCCGAGGTCGTAGGCCCACGTGAAGGCGCTGGCCTGCGGCCCCGGGCTCGTCCAGCCGGGCTGCTGCGGGATCGACAGGCCGCCGCCGTGCACGCGCCCGTCCTGCGGGTGGTCCTGCCGGGAGAACGGGCTGCCGACCGGGCAGGGGGCCGGGGTGGCGGTCTCGCTCGTCGGCGGGTCGTCGGAGGGCACGGGGACCAGGCTGGGACTCGGTGCGGCGGATGGCGCCGCGCTGGGCGAGGTCTCGCCGACGCCGGGTGACGACGCGGCGGGGACCGGCGCGGGGTCCGCGGCCGTCCGGCGGTCCTGGTGCACCAGGGCGGCGACCACCGCCAGGACGAGGACGACCGCCGCGGCGACGAGGGCCACACCCCAGCGACGGCGTCGCGAGCGTGGCGCCCGGGGTCCTGCTCCGGTCCGCGGGCCTGGTGGAGCAGCGCCCGCCGGGTCGGACGTCGTCGTCGGTGCCCAGGTCTGGCCGTCCCAGAAGCGGTAGTGCCCGGCCCGGCCGCCGGGATCGGGATACCAGCCGGGGGTGGACACGCCTGCACGCTAGCGGCGGGGAGCCGTGCTCACGCCCCGACGCGCGCGGGAGCGTGCGTCCCGCAGGCTCAGCGGGGGACGTTCCGGTCGAGCTCGGCGAGCCAGGCTCGCGCGTTCCCGTCGGAGGGTGCCCGCCACTCCCCCCGGGGGGACAGCGCGCCGCCGGCGACGACCTTCGGACCGTTGGGGATGGCCGACCGCTTGAACTGGCTCATGCCGAAGAACCGCGAGCAGAAGACCTCGAGCCAGTGTCGGACGGTGGGCAGGTCGTACGCGGTGCGGACCCCGTCGAAGCCCGGCGGCCAGGCGCCGACGTCCGGGTCGGACCAGGCGTGCACGGCCAGGAACGCGATCCGGCTCGGCGGGAAGCCGTAGCGCAGCACGTGGAACAGCGTGAAGTCCTGCAGCGCGTACGGGCCGATCTTGGCCTCGGTGCTCTGCGGGCGCTCGCCCTCGGCGACCGGCACCAGCTCCGGGCTGATCTCCTGCGCCAGGATCGTGCTCAGCACGTCGTTGGTCTCGTCGTCGAACTCGCCGTTGCTGATCGCCCAGCGGATGAGGTGCTGGATCAGCGTCTTGGGCACGCCCGCGTTCACCGCGTAGTGCGACATCTGGTCGCCGACCCCGTACGTGCACCAGCCCAGCGCGAGCTCGGAGAGGTCGCCGGTGCCGAGCACGATCCCGCCCCGCTGGTTGGCCAGCCGGAACAGGTAGTCGGTGCGCAGCCCGGCCTGGACGTTCTCGAACGTGACGTCGTAGACGGGGTGCCCGCCGGCGAACGGGTGACCCATGTCGGCCAGCATCTTCTCCGCCGCGGGGCGGATGTCCAGCTCCTCGAACGTCGTCCCGAGGGCGTGCGACAGGTGGGTCGCGCTGTCCTTGGTCGCCGCGCTCGTCGCGAACCCCGGCAGCGTGAAGGCGAGGATGTCGGAACGCGGGCGACCGAGCCGGTCCATCGCCCTGGCCGCGACCATCAGCGCGTGGGTCGAGTCGAGGCCGCCCGAGACGCCGATGACGATCTTGGGGTTGCCGATCGCCGCGAGCCGCTGGGTCAGCGCCGTGACCTGGATGTTGTACGCCTCGTAGCAGTCGAGCGCGAGCCGGTCGACGTCGTCGGGCACGAAGGGGAAGCGGTCCAGGCTGCGGCGCAGACCGAGGTCTTCGCGCGGCGGGTCGAGCTCGAAGGTGATCGTCCGGAACGCGGTCGTTCCAGGAGCGCCGCGTGACGCCAGCGTGCGGCGGTTGTCGTCGAACGTCCCCTGCCGCAGACGTTCCTGGCGGAGCCGGAGCAGGTCGACGTCGGCCACCGCGCGGCGCGGTCCGTCGGGGAAGCGGTCGGTCTCGGCCAGCAGCTGGCCGAGCTCGTAGACCATGGTCTGGCCGTCCCACGACAGGTCGGTGCTGGACTCGCCCGGCCCGGCCGCGGTGTAGACGTACGCCGCCAGGCAGCGCGCGGACTGCGAGCGGACGAGCAGCCGGCGGTCCTCGGCGCGGCCCACCGTGATCGGGCTGCCGGAGAGGTTGAGCAGCAGGGTCGCTCCCGCCAGCGCCGCCTCCGCGCTCGGCGCCACCGGCACCCACAGGTCTTCGCACACCTCGACGTGGAAGGTCAGCCCGGGCACGTCACCGGCGGTGAAGAGCAGGTCCGGGCCGAGGGGGACGGTCTGCCGGGCGAGCGTGATCGAGCCGCCGCGCCGGTCGTCGCCCGGCGCGAAGTGGCGGCGCTCGTAGAACTCGCGGTAGCTGGGCAGGTAGGACTTGGGCGCCACGCCGAGCACGAGCCCGCGGTGGATGACGACGGCGCAGTTCAGCAGCCGGTTGCCGTGCCGCAGCGGGGCACCCACGACGCACACGGTCGACAGGTCCGCCGACGCGGCCGCGAGCTCCGCGACCGCCTCCTCGACCTCGTCGAGCACCGCCTCCTGCAGGAAGAGGTCCTCGACGGAGTAACCGGTGAGCGCGAGCTCGGGGAACACGGCGACCCCCACGCCCTCGTCCGCGCAGGCCCGCAGCAGCTCGGCGACCGAGGCGGCGTTGGTCCGCGGGTCAGCGAGGGCGACGTTCGGCACACACGCGGCGACGCGTACGTAGCCCTGGTCGTAGATCGACTCGAACACGTCCACAGTGTCTCAGCCGGGCTCCTGCCCGCGTCGACCTCGGCGCGGCGCGAGCCGATCCAGGACGACGGGGAAGTTCCGGCCGCGACTGCCCGGTCAGAACTTTCCCGTTGTCGGAATGCGAGGCCGGTTCCGACTACATCTGCCGGATGGCCGTGCACCAGGCGTGCCCGTCCTTCTCCGAGATGCACCTCGACGAGCCCGGGTCGCGGCTCCACGGCTCAGGCCGACCGCCGCCAACCAGGAGCGGTCGGACACCCGTCGTCGACGCCGAAGAAGGCGGCCGTCGAGCCTGCCCACGACCGTAACGTCAGTGTTACTGCGGGGCGGGCACACTGACCCGGTGGACAAGCAGACGGAGTTCGTGCTCCGGGCCATCGAGGAGCGCGACGTCCGGTTCGTCCGGATGTGGTTCACCGACGTCCTCGGCTTCTTGAAGTCGGTCGCGATCGCGCCGGCCGAGCTGGAGGGGGCCTTCGCCGAGGGGATGGGCTTCGACGGCTCCGCGGTCGAGGGCTTCGCGCGGGTCTACGAGTCGGACATGATCGCCCACCCCGACCCGTCGACGTTCCAGATCCTGCCGTGGCGCGACACGAACCCGGCGACCGCGCGGATGTTCTGCGACATCTCGATGCCCGACGGCTCGCCGAGCTACG
>Ga0210040_10009417_pt1 | contig 11371 bp, 13 predicted proteins | sample CryGeyCG12114_NA_FD_185462 | JGI IMG/M metagenome (GOLD analysis project Ga0210040, IMG submission 185462) | Groundwater microbial communities from aquifer - Crystal Geyser CG19_WC_8/21/14_NA (SPAdes) (version 2) | ecosystem: Environmental > Aquatic > Deep subsurface > Groundwater | place: USA... | reverse complement strand
ATACGAGCGAGCTTTTTGCACGACGTTGCAACACCGCAAAGCGACAGCTTTGCGGCTGTTGCACGTTGTGCAAATGCGAGTGAAGTATAATTGTGATTATGCGAGTGCCGGTAGGCTTTTTAGAAAAGTGCAGCACCGCTTACGCGGTGCTGCCACATTTCTACAAAAAGCCTCGGCATGAAGTATAATTTGTCTAGAATCTAGACTCTACGCATTTTTTAAATTCAAGTTATCAGGAAACTCAAATAGCATAAAGTAGAAAAAGTACCGTTTGAGCACGAGTTGTATCATATGCAGCAATACATCACATTTGAGAATGTTTACAACTATATCAAAATTAGATTCGAATGGCGGAAGAACAGGTGGAGGAAAGATTTCAGGCTGCTGGTTGTCTCTCTTTAGTTTTCTCTGCCTTTCTTCAGCCTTCGACATTTCTTCTCGCGTGTAATGATAGTGAAATGGATCATACAGCGCATAATATTCTACAAGGCAATATATGGGTAAGTAAAATATATGTTCTGATGGCGGAATGCTAGTCGTAATCTATGATATAAGTAAAAAGTACATTAGATTAAACACGTTACCTGGTTTTAGCTCATAAAAACCTGTACATCCAGGCGGTCTTTTAAAATCAGCCACTTCACCCACCACGGCTTCCATACCAGTCTCGTAGTTTACATTTTCGACCAAAGACTTATTGAGATTCGAATGTGTCATGGTTTCAACACACAGAAGCTGAATGATGTCCTTTTTTATGCAGTCATCTCGAGTAACCTAAATAAACAAAAGAAGATAAAAAAATTTCAACAATTGCTCTTGGATTTCACTTTAAACAGAGCTTAAACAAAACAGGTAAGCACAACATTTACTGGTTTTACAAGCATGATGGTATTGAAATATATATAGATGTATATTTCAAAAAACTTCACTGAGAAAATGTTTTACAAACTACTAGTACCTGACCGACACCAGGGACGTAACGTGCTGCAACCAAGTTAATTATGAGGGAGAAGAATTCGCTAAGAATTGTTATTGTATGCTTGTAAACTTCATCCTCAGATGATGGCTGAAAAATTAAAATATTTAGTTACATCCCTCTAGTACTTTCTAAAGCTTTCGGTTGCAGTTTTCTCGGTTAAGCAAAATAATGAAAAACCAACCTTTTCGTCATAGTCCCGTTCAGTCCAATGAAATAAACTGAAGCGATTTAGGACGTGTAACACAAATTCATTGCTCTCTATCAAAGAAGCACCAATTTGCAAGGCTATGATATCTTTATCGAACATATCGGCACGGCAGCGGACGTTTTGGTAAAAGAAAAGTTGATTCAGTAACGAATATCCATTTCTTTTCCACATACCAGCTTGGACCTACGAGTTGTACATAATATTATCTCAATCACAGCCGACCTGAAAATATACTATACGCAAATACGCACAAAAAAAAACATACTTGAGCCATTAAGACTTGAGCTCGTAGAGGTGTTTCGATGATGACTTCTGGAGATGGCTTGTTTGAGATGCAAAATTGCGAAGATGAGAACTCTAAATCATATGTTTTAAGGTGAAGATACAGGCACGCAAAAAATCTAATCAAAGGTAAGTGGACGGATACTGGTTTCGAGGCAACATCATACTCGAAACAACAAGCTGAATGGTTGGCAAGTTCCCTAGTTACCGTGTCAGTCATTGCAGTGTTGTACAACACTCCAATCAAAGTAAGAGAACTCCTACAAACAAGAAAATAACTTAGTGGATTATTTTCACAAAGACAGAGGCAGGAGTTAGTTATTTGAGGCGTTCAATACCGAAACGAGCGAACGAAAACATATTTATCTGAGCCACACCAATCCCCAACCAGCTGCATGGTAGGGGCTAGTTTAATATGCAAATTGAATGATGACTCCCATTCTGGTTCGTATTCCATGTGTTGCCCTACTTGACGCATTACAGAGTCCATTTCCTTGATATATTTTTAAAAAATTAGTAGACTCTAAAGTTTAGTCACATCAAACAGCAAACTATATCGCCAAAAGCCAGACTTTATTGTGACTCACCTGCATGTATCTCAGTAAATCTAAAAAATAAGTCATAGCTCGTAAAAAACCAGCTCGAGTTTTATCGTTCCAGTTTTCTAGCAAACTAGACAGCACGTATTTCAAGTCCAAAATCGTAAATATGGTTCGCTTGAAAAGATTCAGATGAGTTCCTCGACTAAAGTCCAATCTTTTAACTGCAAATGTTCAGGAATAGAGTTTCAATGTTTAAGTGTAAAGTGTACAATAATATACATAATAAATACACCTACGACTTACCATGATTCAATCTAAGTTCACATTCAGACATGAAGAACCTAATAATTGTAAAAAGCAAGTCGTGATGCTCGATCAAGTAGTGAGCAATCGTCGGAACCGTGAATATTTGCACAGACAGCGATGTTACGGAAAAGGCGTGATCATGGTCATCATTGATGAACTCTTTCATCAATTCAGCGTAATTCCGAGTAAACACCTGCAATACACAGCAGTCTATTTACTTCGCATTTACCAATTAAGGCCTAATTCGACTGTAGACTAGGTTTTCGAAACATATGTTCCAATCCACGCTACGCTATGTCATCCTATTAAAAAATATCGCTCGATTCTCCATCCAGTCAATAAGTCTTACTTGAAGTATACAATCAAGAACCGCATTGCCACTGACTCACCTTAGAAAACATCATTTTATTTTCGTACTCCTTTAGCATAGATGAGATAAACAAGTGGTGCCAAGCTCCGCGCGCTGCTTTCCATAAAATAGTATCTTGTAACATGACTTCCTCCAATATCGATTCCGAGTCAGTGTTTCTGTTTCTTGGAACCTAACAATAGGATACAAATAATACAGCTTTATAGTGTAAACATGATTTACTGCAGTACTAGCAATCATGTCGGTGACCCTATCGAATGAAATCACGTACCTTTCCATGATACAAAATGTCTGACAAGATACGACGGTAGTCGACACTGGAGGCAAGTAAATCATCTAACCAACCGAGGAGACGAAGGGCAAAGCACTGATGAGCTATCACATAAGCAGGTGCAACCAGAACTTTTAACGGACGACCACTGCCACGAGTTGTCTGCCTTTCTATCCCTCTCTTGACTTCCATACACATCTGTGCAATATGACAAACATGAACTGCAGCCATGAAAATTATTCCGGTCCAATATATTAAAATTGACTAAACTTTTCACTTACTTGAAAAGCTGAACATCTAATAACACTTCGACCCTCTTGATCAATAAGTGTAGCATAGTCGACAGCCTCCTTATGAGTACAGTCCGCTGATCTTGTGAGCGTTTGAATGACTTGGTCAAACGTGTGACTTTCATCATTGTACAGAACAAGGCAATATGTTTCCGCTTCTCCATACGGCGTGTCTTTGGAAGCCGTATCAATAAGATCATCCGAAAGACGAGAACTCATATCCAACAACAACACTTCAACACAGTAGTCTAATATGGTTTTGAATAATTGTTGAGCTCTGATTTCAATTTCTGCGGTGAACAGTTTGCTCTTTACAACTTCTTTGGGAACATGCATGTCGCAGTGTATACAATCTTTCCAAGCCTCTTTGTCTCCACAGTCACAGTACCCACCACCACTTGACGTTGAGATTTTGAATCTGACATTAAAAATAAGCATTAGTAAAAAGAATGGTAAAAATAAATCTAACCATATTAAACTCTAAACCAATGTACAGGAAAACCTCGCATCATTAAAATTAATGATAATCTCATAATTATCTCATATGAATGTCGTTGGTACAGGATTCTGCCTCTCAGTTCATTGGAACTTTATTTGAAAATGCAATGCAATAAATCTCAATTAAAGTTGTTTACCTATGTGTTTTGTGAGCGGACTTCTCAAAACAACTAACACAGAGAACACAAGTGGGATCCATTCCACAGTCTCGGCAGCTGTAATTGGGCTCTCCCATTTTGAAAACCCGACCGCAAACCGTAGACGAAGATTCAGTTTCCTGTAATCCCTGTAGATAAATCAAAGACTCGTTTATTTATTAAGTTAAGTGCACTGTGAAAAAAAATAATAAAGAATAAAAATATACAGGACGCATATCAAAATGAAGCTGAAGCCTATATACCTTCAAAAATTCATCCGGATCTTGGTTCCCTGACAAAAACATTCTCATGGGCTTGAACAATCGCTCCTCAGCATCCTCTTTATTGTACTCATATTCCACTCCTTTATTCTTTAATGGAGGAAGGAATACTGAAGGAACATTCTGTTTCCATATCTGCCTCCAGTATGCCTCAGATTTTTCAACCAAATCAGGATACATATCCAAGATTTCTTCACTCACAGCTTCGCCCAAATAATTCAGGACCATGGGAGGAAGACTTTGCTGCTCCTCCTCCATCTGACTTCTAAGGAGCTGACTAAAAATTAACAAAAAAACAATGTTAATTACGGTAAAAATTTAAAACCACTACCGCGAACAACATCAACATCATATAGATGCAACTAATTTCTGCAGCTCATTGAAAAAACAAAACACAAAGTCCTATAGCTTTATGTCAGTCGAAGTAGATTATTATGCCAGAGTGAACATCAACTACTTAATGTGCAATTTAGCAATCGCATTCGTCACCATAAACATACTTTAGAAACCAATAATACAAAGACAGCACTACAAGTGCCAGCAACATTTATAGTCCAGTCTAAGACAAATTATCACTTCCGTTACAAATTTTAATGATTATTTTAAAAATAGTGCAAACACTATTCAAAGACGCTATTCACGATTTCAAAACTTGCCATGCAGTCATTTAATAAAATAACTGCCCTAATGGAGCTAGTCTAACGTTTTTCTCAAATGAAGAACACACCGAGTAGTAGCAAAGGCAATTCTTATTGCATACTGGTTGATGTCAGAGGCTCATGTTTCATTGAATTGTTTTTCTCCAAAGTATTTGTTTACACAAAGAAAGGAAGTTTAATGTATGCGTACAAAATAGTGCATGGCACGATTTAAAGAGAAAATAGTTTCAATATTACAAACATAGGTTTGCAGTACACAGTCATGTAAGAAACTGTAATGAGAATGACATAAATCATCATGGAAAGACCAAAGTTTAAGCTACTATCGCATACAAAAATACAATAGAAATACAATGAAACGTTACACTACAACTACACACACCTAAAAGTGCACATTGAAATGAAAATAAAATTAAAATCCATTAGCCTAGATCAACGTTTCATTACTGAACTGAAACAGACCTTTCAAATTGACAGAATATATAATTTTTTCAAACCCTGGGTTAGCTTCTCTGTAGTTCTGTTTACATAAGTTTGCAGGGTAATTGATAGCCTGTATGACAGTAAAACGATAGGATAATTTCATAGCCTACTATTTCTCGATTTCTTTAATGGGCCGAATTCAGCGAATTCTAGAACATGATTTATAAAATTTCCATCTTCACCAGTAGAAAATGGAATAAAACACTCCCTTTTATCAACGATTTGACAAAAACACACCTTCAGCAAAAAACTGCGTTGGAATTTGGAATCTAGCCTAGTCACGAATTAAAGTTTAAATCGATTAACTGAAAATTATTAATCTCGAAATTATATACTGCTTGGAAAAAAATCAGACCTGGACACAGCTTATGAATGTACTGATACTTGATACCAACAAAACTTGCCACAAACGAGGAGCTTCTGATTTGACTGAGATGAACTGATGATGAACAGCAGTGATATCTGGTAAGAGTGCAACGTAACGTGAATCACAATTAATCAGCCATTTCTCAAAACGGGTTGGGAAAACAAAGTCCAACACATCAAAAATCTCGCGGTTTGGATGTAATTTATTCCTTTTTACTTAAATAAATAAAGCTGTCATTGTTAACGTCATCACAAAACCAACTCCTCTCATGGTAACTATAACTACACTCTGTCCCAAAAAAGCTCTGCACCTAGATTTTCGGGGTGTACAATAAACTATGGAAGCAGAGAAGGTAATTTTCATGAGGTTTAAAATCATATGGTTTGAACTCAAGAAGATACACCCTATGAAAAAAGGATACTTTAGTCTCCCATTTAAAATGCATGTAAATTTCGGATAAATTCTTTTAAAAAGTTTCAAATTGTGTACCTTTAGTTCTAGCTATAGGATTTTCAAACTGTTTGCAGTGCATGATAGTGCTTGACTTTGGCTACCATGTGACACAAAAGTTGTCGAAATCACTTCAAGATATTAAGAGAAATTAGCAAAAAAAAATGAAAAAACCGCTGATTCTCGCTAGTAGTAAACCTACTCTAAATGTTTTCTGACTTAATATCCTTAAACTGCGATAGCTGATCGATAATCTAACACCAACCCAGTGCGTCAAGTAGTTGTTCACTACCAACAATTTAACCAGCGACAAAATTATTAGATTACACGACACATACCATACACAAACTTTATCTGAGATAATAAACTGTTTATTTTTGTCAAAACTCAACATTCGTCTAGGTCAATCCGTCAGTCAGTAAGCCTGTTCTCAACAGCTCGAGTTAATAAATAAAGAAAACGGACAATGAACAAGAAATTTCAGGTCTTACCCGTCTTATCACACCAATGGACACTTAAATTGCTTGCACCGCAGTCAGCAGTATAGTTATTTAGTGCAAAATCTGCAAACCATTGGCAAAACAATACCATATGACTATCGATTTATTTACACAGTCAATAAAACAAACTGGACAAGTTATTCAAAAGCTGAATAAATAGAATTATTTCGGCCTTAATGCAACAATGTTTTCCTTTTACTAGTAGATTCAGCATAAACTCCAGGAAAGAGGATTCTCGTTCTTGTATAACTTTGTATTGTACGTATTTATTTTCAACGTAGTTTTTTTACCAGCCGATGAGTGTATGACGGTAGAAGTGAGAAAGAAATACGAGTATAGGACATTATATCCTATACTTCTTTCTACGAGAATACTAAAAGTGCATAGTTGCCTATCGTTTCATGTTTCTCTAAAGCATAGTATTATTATGGTATTACCATCCAGTTCTTTCTCACTTTTACCATTTTAATTCAAAGTTTTTAGCCAAACCACTTTAATTACTCGGCATTAGTCATTAAATCTGATTACTGCTCATGTACAAGATAATCTTGCAAACTGACATCAATCAGATTAATTACTAAGGTTAAGTCAGTCCTACATTTACTGAGCCGCTGCCGCATATAAACAAATTTTTAAACCTCTTTCTGACCTTGTGTCACTCTTTTTAGCTATTTGATCCTTCGTAACTGCCTGATCAAATTACTAACCAAACCGATCCTTTCATTTCAAATTGTTATTACCTCGGCTGAAGGGAAATAGGACATAAATAGTTGAATTTCACGTTCAATCAACAAATAATCAGCTGTTTTCTGTTTTTCACTTTAATTTCAACAGTTGGCTTCATAAAAAACAGAGGGCGCTAAATATTTGTTTGTCGCAGATTCGATTGGCGGAAGTTTAGGACGCTGAATGGCTTGGTTAGTGAGCATCCATGTTAGTCAGTCAAAGGATAACACAGTTATAATATGTTAATACGATCACATCAAATCTAACGTATATTATCGATAAGCACCAAATGGGCGGATATAGAGATAAGAGACAAAAACAATATGATGACTGACTGAAACCAAATATTACTCACAGTTTCCGTCATGATTTGAAAAGGAAAAATCTGATAACAGCTGCATGACTCGTATTTTGACATTTTTGCATCAAATGAAAGGGCTTGACCGGTTTATTCTAAACATATAACTTTATTTTGGACTGACGCAGATTTAACTAGCAACTAAATTTAAAATTAAACACTATGAAATACAGTGATATGATTGTAAATAATAGTTCTAGAGTTATGCATCCAATACCCGCCTTGAAAAGGACGGATAACTCAAATGAATCGTCGGGTGATACTAACGAGACTTTTGCTTCGTTTGCAGGAAACGGAAAAGTTCCGTCACAACTTTGGTGATCGATCACAGCAGCCTTTCCACCTCCTGCAATCGGCAATGTGCTCGAAAAGCCTCCCCCACTCCCCCCTCAGCCAGAGTGGATATTATCGCTTTGTCCAGAGTCTCCAGAGCTCCTACATATCGGGGGAGCTTTACGGTAGCCCAGGAAAATTTTGAGGTACCAATGGCAGACAGGAGGGGGAAGCTGTAATAATGCAGTCCACTACAGCGCTCAACGAAGAGAGGACAAATTAATGAATGCAACAGGCGAACTTAATTAAAATTTTGCCGTATGGCCATTCACTTAAAAGTAGATGCAGATCGTATTTGACTAAAAACTGATAAAGGAAATGAAAAAAAATTGGAGGAAAACAAAAGGAGGGATTGCAGTATTTGGGGAGATGTTCAAATCGCCACCACCGGCTCCACCACCGCCACCTCAAAACCGTAAAAAAATTATTAAGATTTCTGCTCGCAAAAGAGCAGCATGTGAGACTGTGAGACCTATGATTTCATTTGAACCGAGAACTGAGAACTGGAACGCAACAAGGCTCCGCCCATACTGGAGGATTATTTATAATCAGGCCGAGAGGGGTGTGGGGGGAGTGGGGGGAGGCTTTTCGACTACAGGCCGGGGTGCCAAAGGAAGCTGGAAAGGCCTTGGGTTCGGAAATCGCCAAACACGATTTCTGACGGGCCTTCCCAGGTTCTTTCAAACGAGGGGTTGTGCGAAGCAAAAGTCTCATCAACGTTTTACACACGGTATTATTGACCAAGTTGTTATTTACAACGATGTTATTGATAAGTTGTTTTCACCTAGAAGCGTTTCCTACATTTATCATTCAAAAAATTAAAATTTAAAAATTTAAAACGCGGCGTGAAAAGGCCGAAAAAACCGCGTCGACGACGACGTGACACGACGGCGCACAGTTCTGCCTCATCTCTTCAAAAATTAACAGTGAGTTAGTGAGGGCAAAATAAGCTTAAAACCGAACTATTCATCCCTATACAAAATATATCTCTTGAAAACTAGAAAAGCCATTAAATTGGAAGCATCACGAGTGTTTTTGAATTCATTGTCACCATTATTACTCGAGGACTCACTCATGACGAATCTAAATTTTAAAAACTACTAAAGTTTGCACGCATTGCATTGTAGATGCTCGTAAATCAGTAAGTGGAGAGAAGTTAGGATTCCCTAAAAAACAAAAATTGGAACTCAGTTTGTTTCATTTGATCTTATGCACTTACGTTTATATGCTAAAATGCTAATATTATATAATGTGAATTGTATGGTCAGCGTCAGAAGAAATAAAGTTCTTTGTATTCATCATTTACGTTTTTGTCAGCTACAGCTACTAGCTTCAACAAAATTTTATTATATCTTTAAGATCAGGTAAATGGGATCACTTTGAAAACACAAGCCATTGTACAAGCTAAAACATTGAAAACTATTCAGAAAGAATTTCAAGTATTATAAAATCAAAAAAGCTTCATCAGGTGCAACTTCACTTCCTCGCTCATACATTTATAATCAAATAGGAACGTACTGGAAAACAAAACACTCATTGATTATCATATTATATATGTTTATCATGCATACATGATTTAAAAATAAGTTGTTTAAGTAATTAGATGCTTCATTGATACATGATTTAACATTCTCAGTAACTCAGATTATCAGACAATGTGGCATCAACTAGAGCATTACATATTATGTGGTACTAGTAGTGTGTTATTGTAAACCATTCAGTAACTCATTAAATCTTTTACATTTCTTTTTGAAAATCACAGCGTGGATAAAAACACACTACACATTTATGATTTGTTTGCTTAAACATAATGAATGATGAGGATTTATTGTGGATAGCTAATGCGTTTGCGTTTGTTTGCAGTACAGTTTGACATTTTGTCATCTTATAGGGTTATAGTAATGACAATCTTCAATCCTGGTTCTTGCAGTTGCAGTCACACGCACATCTTTTGACACGTTTTTTATCTTCCTCCGAACTGACTGAACGAGGGCGGATCACTGGAACAAAGACAAAATTCAATCATTTCTCACTATTGCTTTAAATTTACTTTAATAGGAACAGATCCAACATTTGTCTGCTATGATGTTTTAGTCACAGAGCTTTTAGTTACATTAATGGCCTTTTATGTTAAAAGTGACTCAAGACAGCTCGACCAGCAATGCTGTTTGTAACGCACGAGATCAACCCAGTGCGACACACTTTTTATGTGACCGTACAGTACACTCATACACTCCACTATATGTTTGGAATAAAGTTGACTAACTAAGCTAAAAAAGTTCCCTTCTTATTTGCAATTCATAAAGAGTAGCTGGCACAAATTAGCATGAAATTGGACATTGCGGTCAATGTTTTTCTTTCGTGAAACCTTTAAACTAACATCTAAACTAAAACAATCAAAAACTGTCTTCTGAGGAAATAGATAATTTAACACAGTACAAAGGGAAGTATACAACGATTCACAAGTAATAATTATTTTCATTGCTAAATAGTTATCAGTGGTATGCGACGGCCTTTTGATTCAAACGATAAGCATAGTTTACTACAATCGTTAAAAAAATTATAACGGTCAGCTCACATTTCCAGTCACTCTGAATTCCTCTGAATGTCATTAAAGTTTTGGATAGGGTATTATATTTTTTTTACTTTCTACTGTGCTAATATATACATAGCTACTGATTAAAGATGATCCTTTTAAAAGTCAGCTGCGACGCTGCGAGTTCATCATTATAATCCAAGTTTGGTCACCCTTTGGAAGAGCACACTTTCTCAATCATATTTCTCTCCACTGGTATCAATATGACTTTACAGAAATCAACCAAAATCAAGTATCATATACCAATGTTGAAATCGCCAATAAATCAGAAGGAGAGAGCAGGAAATATTCAATCGAAAAAAACTGCATGAGGTAGCCGCTTTAGTAAGCGCGTTATTTCTACTCTCACCATATCACATGTGCTCAAATAATTTAATCAACCCAACATCCTGTTGTTGATACAAATAAAACTCAGCAAGAGGGTATACCGGCGAAGCCGAGTTATAAGGAATTATTTATATTAATATTACAAAAAACCAGTAATAATAATTAGGGGTTTTTATCGTTTTTCGGTAGTCTCATCAGCTAGTCTTTCTCTGTTCACCAACTTGCAATCGCAAATTGAATCATCAATCAACATCATTTTGATTTTCGCGCCAACAATAATACTACTACAAGTTATTCCAGTAAACTGATCAGATGACCAAAAAATTACCTTAACATTTCAAATTGAAACATTTAATTACAAAATTAAACCATTTTGGTCACGGTTGGGGTTATTCTAAAACCTGTCTG
>Ga0210040_10009416_pt1 | contig 11373 bp, 12 predicted proteins | sample CryGeyCG12114_NA_FD_185462 | JGI IMG/M metagenome (GOLD analysis project Ga0210040, IMG submission 185462) | Groundwater microbial communities from aquifer - Crystal Geyser CG19_WC_8/21/14_NA (SPAdes) (version 2) | ecosystem: Environmental > Aquatic > Deep subsurface > Groundwater | place: USA... | reverse complement strand
TCTATCGAATGGCGTCTTCAGTTTTTCCAAATTCGTATGCACTCATGTCGAAAAATTGATCTGAAAAAAAGTTGACTCCCATAAGGCCCTGTATAATGTTTTTCAAACAGCGGCGGCTACGCCCGCCGTATAGCCGATTTTTCAAAAATTCAAAGTAGATTCCTATACAACTTTTTACGCTCTACAAAATGGCTATCTCAGTTTAAAACTTTTTTTTTCAATGTTAAGCTGATACAGTCCTTTTTGCATGTTCAGTATTATATAGTTTACGTAAAGGCCAAAACAATCTACAGGTTAGGTTACCAGCTGCAAGTGAAATAAAAATATCTAAATATCCCAGGATGTTAATTTACGGTAAAAATTACAAAATGAAACAATGAAAAACATACTAACAAACGCTTAGAGACGATTCAAAATGTTAACAGATAAAAGTTTCTGGAATCCTTCCATTCTTCTTTGTACTTTGTTGTTGTATATGCGATAATGAAAACAGTTTGTGATGATTTGTTGCTTGGGAATATTATGCTGAGAAAATTGTAGAGGAATTGAAGTAGTATTAAGTAGAGTTATTTTTTGTATTCCTAAACTTTTGTTGCTGCGAAAAAGGGCTTCTTTTTTTTGTGCACTAAACACAATCACCACAAGCCCGAGGAAAATCCCCCAGGTGGGGCTCGCACTTTGATAGTAGAGCGAGTAGCGTTAGCTTCCGCTTCTGGTTCTGCAGCTTTTTCAACAGCTACTTCTTCATGTTTCACTTCCGCTGTACACATAGACAAAGGGGAAAGGGAACAACAAAAAACAATAAAATAAAAATACGTGCGATAAACAGAACCAAAATCATAAAACGAAATGAAATCAAGAATGAAATTCAAATCGAAATGCACTATGGACAACATCAAAAGGTATGAATTTATATGATGAATGGCATAAACTTACCGGGAAGCTCTCCAGCGCCAGTAAATGAAGACTCAAATTGATTTCTCACAGGAGTAGTAACTGACTCGGTGCCACTTGGAGTCAAACTTGGCGACACAGTATTAGAGTTGAAACTTTGTGGAAATTTTGAAGGAGCATTGGCATTGACATTAGCATTTGCATAATGATTTCCGTTTCCATTATCAGTATTGATGCTCATTTTCTCGACACCGTTTTGCGCCATGGATACCATTTCACCGTCATAACCATCTCGAACTACAGGGAACATCTTTGAATTCTTTTTCTAATAGCAAATAAAAGTAACCTATATAATCTATGAAAAACAGATTATCACTTATACGAAACGATATCAGTCAGTACAACTTACAATATCCAGCTCCTTGATAGGATCATACACATAAGGTGCAAATGGAAGATTTGGAACAAATTTCCCGAATCCTTGGAGAACTTTTACTTGCCCTTCATCAACGCAGACTCGTCCACTGCAGATTACATACTCGGCAACTCCATGACATGTCATGCCCTACAAAAACAATGAAATATTACAATTCCTGGTCAATTCTTCAATCATTCGAATTTCGAATTCATACCTCAAAAATATTGTTGTCAGTAGCATGATGGTGAGTTTTAGCAGAAATTGTGCGTGTACTTTTAGGATCCCAGATGACAATATCGGCGTCTGAGCCAACAGCTATAGCCCCCTACAATGACAAAAAATCCCTAATTAGTACCAAATCCAATCCTAGGAATCCAACTCAGCTCCCACCATACCTTTTGGGGGTAAATATTGAAAATCTTGGCAGCAGTAGTACTAGTGACCGCAACAAAACGGCTAGGGTCCATTCGTCCTGCATGTACAGCCTTTTCCCACAAAACAGACATTCTATCTTCCACACCATTCACACCATTAGGAATATTTCGGAAATCCTTACACCCCATTTTTTTCTGTTCATGAGTGAATGTACAGTTGTCCGTTCCGGTCAATTGCAAGTCATCCCTAAAAAAAGACATGCAGTATTATAAGCATTGTCTTATTGTCTATCCAAATTACCGGATCCTTTTACACCAATATAAAAGAAATAATACCTAGCTAGAAGATCCATAAGATATCCAGGAGTACTTGGATCAGGTCTCAATGGGGGACTCAGCACATGGGCTGCAGCATGTCGCCAACTTTTATCCCAGTAAGCAGTTCCATCAGTAGCTAAACAAGCGGCAATGGGCTCTCCAAACACAACTTGACCTTGTTGACGTCTTTCAGCCACAACATTGGCAGAACTCTTACTCATTACGTGGACCACATAGAGGGGACAATTTACTTGGCTGGCTAACATGCATGCCCTGTTAGTAGCTTCAGCTTCAACTTCTTCTGGTCGTGACATTTCGTGACCTTCTGGGCCAGTGATGCCGGCTCCGAAAATTTTCTTACAATTCTACGCAAATAAAATAAAATAAAATAATTCTGCACTGGAGGGGATTTCATAAAAGACATTTTAAGTAATCTGACCTCAGCAATGACATCTCCATTCTCGGCATGAACTTGAGCAATAGCTCCAATCTTCCTGCAATGCTCAAATGCCTCGTACATTTCATTGTCTCGTAGCATAAACACATCCTTGTAAGCCATGAACATCTTAAACGAGTTCACTCCATGGTCCCGAGCTAACACTTCCATATCTTTTTTTACCTACAGGAGCACCAACCAGTGATAATTGAGTTTAGAAACCACTCTATAGAAAATGGTCTCCCCTCAAATGTAATTATAAAGTAGCAAAGTAGTAGATGAAATGCTCAAATCAGTGTACCTGTTCTGACCACCAAGTGATTGCCACATGGAGAGAGTAGTCACAACAAACTTGCCCATCAGCCCATCCCCGCCATTTGTGATATGCTTCCAGAATAGACTCCCCTTTGGCTGGGATGACAAAATCAACTGCGATTGAAGAAATAAACATGGCATTCATTTTTGATTTTTAGGACAGTGCGTGAAATGAGAATTTTAAGTGCAAGAACAGAAGAATTAGGTGATTAGATATCTTCAATAATAATACAAAAATAAACGTAAAAATTAGGGTGTAAGGAAGTTCTAAAATTGTTTTGGTGCCCATGGGAGTTTCCAAAAAAAGTAGCATTATTTTGGATCTTTTGTTTTTGTCACACCAAGCGGATAACTTTAGATATTGGATACAAAAAAAAATCAAAATATGGCATCTGAGGGTCATTTTAGTCCGAAAAAAATAGAGCTGCTACTGTATTTTACATTTTAAGCAACAGAATTAGCTGAAAATTGAGGAAATGAGTAATTTCATAGTCAGAAAAAAGATTGAACTGAAATTAAAAATAATGCAAATGACAGAAAGACAACAAACAGCACCATGTCAAACCTTAACCATAACAAATTGAATGAAAAAGAGCATACTGATCATAGTGGTTCCTCCAGCAATGCCAGCTTTCGTTCCGGTGTAGAAATCATCCACAGATTTGGTTCCCATAAAAGGCATCTGCAGATGGGTATGTGGGTCAATACCCCCTATTGAGTCGAACATAGGAAAATAAGAGTTGAATTCAATCCCAGTGTGGGGCTTTATGCACAGCAAAAAGCCATCTCATCCAATCTAGCTACATAGCTAACTTTTAATTGATTTCCTGCTTTATCCCATCATCATCATGATGATGATATTTCACATGATACTCACATTGACAAACTTGAACAGAGTACTACAAAACATTTTTAACGCAAGCAAACAAATAGCTCACCAGGCATAATATATTTGCCACGAGCATCTATGGTCCGAGTACCCCCAGGAATAATGAGATTCCTGCCAATTTCCCTGTAAAACAAATAAAAGTATTGCTTAGCACTTTTCTTCATTTTCATTTTAAAAGCTTTATTGTACAAGCGCAGTTGCAGTGCACAAGAAAACTTTATTCTAACTTATCAGCAAAGTTTACCATATAAGCTACTAATAGTTGCACATGAAAAACTTCCAGCTGAAATTATGCATGATAATGCCTTGTTACCTACTCACCTACCATGTAATTTAAGCGGTGCTGATTTTAAGTTCCAATACATCAACAAATCATCCACTAATGCATAGTTAGTATGTAGATATTAACTGACAACTGACTAACTTAAGTTATATAGGCAAAAATTTTCTCCACCGGAGTGAAATGTCATTCCATAACACGCAAGGTAATTAATTAGCATGAAATGTTTGAGCACCTCATATGTCTGCTAGTAGCCACTGTAAGTATTGTGTGCATGCATGCACGAATGCCAGAATCAATATAAAACTTACTTGATGGTTCCATCTTCAATGAAAACTTCTCCATCTACCATGCCATCTGCATTCACAATTTTGCCTCCTTTAATTAGGAGACGGTTTTGAGAGCTCTGCAAGATACAAACCACAATTTCTTTCATTTTCATTATCCTATCCATCATATTTACTCTTCACTGACAGTTTTGCATGCATTACATTATTATATCTACATCTCAATAGAAATGCAAAACAATCCTTTACCTGCAAATGGATAGGAACCTTCTTGCCACTTTTTCCATTATTCGCCATGATGGTCCAGGTATTACGAGAAACTTATCTGCAAACAATATGAAAGAAACACATTAGTTTCTGTTTTGTTGGCTACTAACTTTAGTTGCTAGCTCTATATGTACAAAATGCCAACAACACTTTATAGGAATCACTCGAGAGCGTACCCAACTAATAAAAATGAGTCACTTGTGGTTAAGTAAGCAAGTTGTACAATAAGTTTTCACTACTTGTGTATGGAGCACGTCTAACCCGGCTCAAGTCAAGTAACAAACTGACAAACTAACAGCAAATGACAGACCACTATGTGCAAATAAACCTAAAGTGAGCAGCTATAAGTAGTGTACATAAAACCCAACCAAACAAGAGCTCCCTAATGCACACCAAGTGCAGATGGATAGATAATGGATATAATAATAATAATATTACCCAGGCAAAATAGAGTCTCACACCGCACACGTACACACACGGGATCAAATAAGAAAAAAGAGGAAGGAGGGTGGCTTGACTTTGCTAACAGGACTGGCTAACTACACACTAGAATAGGAGCCTACGGGTATCTTGTGCATGGTAAAAATGACCTATCCATTTGGCAGTATAGTAGACAGTTAGTTAGTTTCACGAGAGAATACCAACAGAGAATTTTCCTTAGATCGTTTCCGCCCTGGATCCGATTTCTCCCGAAAGAGAGATCTATTCTGTCCCTACTACCATTCTATGCATGCATGCATGTGGTACTGTATGGGTGTTGCTGAGTCATCTTTTCATTTCACTCAACTTCTTTTACATTATGGTGTGCTTTAGTTTGAATTAAATGAAAAAAATTGAAGAGCTAGAGGATGACAAAAGAACATAAAACTAATGCTGTAGCTAGCACCTACTTGTGTGGATGAAAAAGAGCATTAACTAATCCACTATAACCACTGCTGCTGCAATAATGAGCGAAAATCCACAAAAAGTGTACCCTAGGGTTTCTTCTGCGGTACGTGAACCAAGTGAAATGGGGAAAAAACCAAGTCATTTTATCCTTTAGGTGTCATTTCGAGGGAATCGCTGTAAATAATATATGAGATGGGGAATAATTGAATGCGTAGGATGGAGGAATGAATGATCTTCTCCAGCATCTTATATGAGATAGCTAGCTAGTTCAGGTTTTCCGTAATGTAATTTGGAGTTAGTTGGTTATGTAACCAAGCCAAAGGAGAGAGCTCACATGCTTATGAATAAACAAAGGCGTACTGGTTACGTTGGTGTTCTGGGTGCCAAACAATAACAACTTTTATCTTATAGCATTACATAGCTGGTTTCGCTCCATATGAAAATGTACGAGACAAAGGGAATTGGCTATGACATTGGCAGAAATTGCATAACAGGTGTTTGGGAGAGGCAATGTCGTACAGCTGGCTAAACTACGACTAGTATGAGTGTGGACATCAAAAAAGTAGAACTTCACTGAATGAAAATGTATTTGCGACTTAAATGGTGCCTACTATATTACCGTGCCACCTCAACTCAACGATAATATACTCTTCGAAATAAAACTCACCGAAAAAAACTCAACGAAATATAATTTTTCCGCTTGTAAAACTCTCCACATGTAAAATTTGTCGCCTTGGAAACTCACCGCATGTAAAACTCTCCGCAGGTAAAACCAATCGCATGTAAAACTCACCGCAAGTAAAACTCGTCGCATGTAAAACTTTCCGCATGTAAAACTCACCGCATGTAAAACTCTCCGCAGGTAAAACCAATCGCCCTCCGCAAATAAAAAACATTAAACTTACCGCACAATGATCTCACAAAATGTCAAACCAGCAAAATAACAATAACAATGTACAAAAAAGTGATGTCATATAACACCCATGCGGGGAATAGAACCTAAGATTTATATTTGCTAAGGTTAACGCACTATCCTTTTCTCCACTGTCGTTTCATGCAGAATAAAATAAAATAAACGCTTTTCACTTCTTAAAGACGCCAAAAACATTGCATACATAATATTAATAATACATGTAGAAGGCTATATTACACTGGGATGGTATTTTGCAAGAGACTCTGATTAGTATTAATTATTAATGACTCTATCATGAATGGGAATTCTAGACAAGTGTAAATGCATATGATTCCCATCTAGGTAGTCCAGCAAATGATGTGGAGGAGTAGACTGTTAGATTCAACCTGTACATTACAACAAAATATGCATGAGTAGCCTGTGCATGAGAGAATTAGATTAGATTACCATATCATTAGAGATAAAGTAGAACTACGGATAAATTAAGCCTGAAATCATTGCCTGCTTATCATAAGTTGCTAGTAATCTCTCACATTTCAAGGTTATTGAAACCTCAAAATTTTGCATTTATGAGTTCTACAGGTTGGAAGGAATCTTAATGAGCACATACATTCATCGTACTTGCAGATAATTTAGAGGCACATAAAATGTCAATGAATTGAGATGAGATAGCAACAGGCAGGCAGCATGAATATTCAGTTTAGTCGTGAGAAATATTTAGGACCTATTTCCAGTTACATACCTCCTTGCGTTTACTTTTTGCAACAAACTATATGTCAACTAATGCCAAAAAAATCTTTTAGATGCGGGAATAATTTATTGGTTTTCTGAGCCCCGGAGACTGGAAAATCAGATCTAGATTTGAAGTCACCTAATTTGATGTCACTTGTCATCAACTTTCATTAACATGCACAATTCAACTCAAATAGTTTAACATGATACTGATGATACCACAAAAATGTGCTTAATTCGTGTGGCCAAAACATGTTTTGGTTCCAGATTGTCAGAAAAAAGGTCAAAAATCGGATCAAGGTCAATTTGATGTGGCGGTCAAAAAGCGATAGTTGCGATAGCCTTGCAAATTGGCTTTTGGCTTACTGCAAATCATACATTAGTTGATGAAAACCAAATATAGCATTATAGCAATCTTGAAAGCCTAGGATTCCAAAAGTAAGTGTAGTTAAGATTCAGATGCCAAAACATAAGCCTGTTGCCTGTCTGTACCGACGATGTAACAGCGATAGCAATCAAGAGTTCAACGTGGACGAATTAAGAATTAGCAAGTGTCCGCAAATCCCAAGTGACGATATAGAATTCGATCATTAAAATTAATAGAAATATCCATCCTTTATTGATGAAGACCAAAAGACCATAACCATGCTTCATCAGGATATAATATTATAATCCGGGATGCTCTTGCTGTTTTAAATGTTTATGATAAACCACTAACTTTTCGTCAAACAGTATCAGTCAAATGACCAACCAACTAATTGCTTTTCTAACATTTCTTTGATGGGTACCAATCCCCTAGCCGCTCAGAGACAGAATCTTAAATGGTCAGATGATCTGACCCCAGATGCGTAACACATCAAAATATTTCTAAATCATATATTCCTTAGTTACTTACCTGAAAATATTAACTAGTTATCAACAAGGACGTCCCAATGCCTAGGAAACTTAAACAACTTGAAAGGACACAGTCAAAATCAGAATCAACAAAAAACGAAGAGAATTCTACGAGAAGGACAAACTTATTTAAGGCACGGAAATGTCCAAAAACAATACTAAGGAACGAAAGCACAAGATTTCACTGATGCCGGGAGCCGGGAAAAGTAGACAAAACAACTGAATAAAATGCGTTGATCTGTCTCACTTTTATGCAAGACTGTCCTTCAGTTCAGTCTTCTGTCTGTATGGTAATTGTTTAAATATATACGACCGATGCTTGGGTGAAACTTTGCATACAGTTAAGATAAAATCAAAATAAGTACTACCTATCCTAATTTTTTCGAACCAATTCATTTTAAAAAGATTGAGACATTGATACTACACACTTTATAAGTACATTTCTTTAACAATCAAAGCAATAAAGCATCAAGTAAAACTCAAAAATGAATCATATAAGAAACAGTGATTCCTATAACATGCTAGATATACGGTACACGAATATCCATATGTTGGTGGAAAATTGCGCTCTTTTCATCACAATCACAATGGCTCACTTCACTCACACGTTCACTGGTTGCATATTCGATAGCAATAAGAAGCATGCGATGAAAATCAATGGTTTCAGGAATCCCAAAAGCACACGTCAAGACGCCGCACTATGATTAGTTCTGCATGGAGAATGGAGACTAATATTTGGCTTTGATGACTGGTGTTAATCAGTGTTGAGTGCAACAAAATGTAGGACGGTATTAAAAAATAGCAATCCGGAATCCGCTCTGGAATAAACAGGCGGTTAATTTTATTCCAGCTAAGTAAGAAATAGTATTTAAAAGTAAACAAAGGGATACACACATAACGCAGCAGTGAAACATCCGCTAAAACTTTCCAAGAAAAATTCCAAAACAATTACAGAAGAAAGGAGAATAACCAAATTGCAAGGAATGAATACAACACCACTACTATTACTGTTTTTAATAATCAATCAAAATACACTGGGTACTGACTATAATAAACAAGCTATAATTCTACAAACGATTGGTTGCTAGTTGTCTTCACTCTCCGGTACTTCTTTAATTCCGTCCCCATGTTCGCTTTTTCCGAACATATCCCCAAGTTTATATCTGTAATACTCCTTCAGCGATGTTTCGTCCTCTTTTTTCCTATTTATTATCTGAAAATCATGTTATTACAAAAAACAAAAAGTTTGTACAAATTTTACATTATATAAAGAGAAATTGCGTAGTTTTTCCTTGATTTTTTTTACATCTTTCACCAATTCTCGGGCACTCAAGTTTTTTTTGTTGAAAGATTCCGCTTTCTTTGCCATTTGCAATCCCACCTCAGCATCTCCTAAGTCAAACTTTGCCTTGCCAAACCTGTAGGATGAAAAAACCAGAAATAATATTTGATGTCCAGACTGACTGATTTAGGAGCAAAACAATAAACAAATTTTGTAAACTGGTGAGAGAACGCAAATTTTTTTACTTGCCTGTAATAAAGCTTTGACATCATAACATTGGATTGACCATCCTGGTGTCGCAGAGCCAGTTTACATTCAATACATGCTCTTGCCGGCTTCTTGGCTTTCAAATGGCATTGAGACATATTTAGATGCAAGGCAAACAATGCATCGGACCTTGTCTCATCGTCTTGTCCACAGCTGACACTATATTCTTCCAAAAAACGAACGGCTTTTTGATAATAACGGACTGCACGTGAATAGTTGCCTTCATTGTATTCATAGTTTCCATTCTCTTTATATGTTTTAGCAGTAGATACAATGTCTTGAAATGGCTTTCTATTCCGCTCAGCGGCTGACATATGCTCCACCTTTTCCATGTCTTCTTCCGTGACATATTCGATAATTTGGAAAAAATAAACTAAACTTCTATCTGCAAGAGCAAAGTACGATGATATGATAGTATAAGCAGACGACTGCATCAAGATTGGACTAATAAAAATTATACATCAAATGTTAAAGTCGTATAGTTACCAGCCGGAATTCTAGGGGGACATCCTTTCCTGCCCAAAGCATATTGTGGAGAAATGATAAACTTTGAAGTTTCATTTTTCTTCATTGAAAGCAAACCAATTTCAACCCCACGCATTATGGATATTTCTTCATTTCCCAAATACACGGTTTCATTTTTTCCTTGCAATAATGACATGTCAAAGGGCTCGTCCTCTCCTTCAGCTATTCCGTACACATTGAAAATCACTTTTGATTTAGGAGGAATAGTGCGCCCAAATCCAGGCTTCAGGATCTAAATAAACTCGGCACCATATAGTAAGTAAGAATATAGAACTCAAAATACAATACTATGCGAAACAAAATAAATAGAACAACCGTTTTAAGCACACCACCATCACCAGTAACATCAATCTGTTCTTCCTCTTCTGGATCGTCCGGATCTGCTTCACTGTCCTTGTCCTTGCACCACCACTTGGCATTCTTTTTAAGCTTTCTCTCATAAGGAGCGATAATGCTACAAAATTCCTCCGACTTGAACACATTTTCGTCCTCCTCCTGCTGCATGCAATCATCATAGTTGTCGTCTTCATTATCCCAAGGGTCTGTTTCAAAGCCGACTGTGTCGCCGGATAAAAAATTCCTAGTATACAGCAAAATATGACATTCTTACGGAAATGAAGAGAGCGATCTTCAAATTTTTTAGTAATTATGTAAGAAATTCAAAGTGTACGATGAATAAATTAATCCATTACCCCATCGAAAACCCATGCTTTAAGCGTAAAGGTCTTGGTAGGAACCTATCACAAGAGCCGGCTACTTCTTTTGTTACACAGTCGTTCAAAAGCTCGTCCATTGTCGAGAATTTGAAAGGCAGCAAAACGCTCGCCAGTTAAAAGCAAACTAAAATGATAACAGCCAGCAATAAGCAAGCAATCCACAGATTTCAAAAAAGCATAAAAGTATGTATGTGCGTATGGGACGATAATATTACAACAGACAATATTAACAAATAAATTATATCAGCAAGCTACCGCCAGATATGCTATGCTATAAACAAGGCTTGGTTTAGTAGTCAAGTCAAGAAACTGGACTGGACTATGGGAACGGTCGAGTTTCTCATTGTCGGATGTCGCATATCAAATTTGCGACACCCGACAATGAGCAACTCGACCATATATATCAGTGCTGCTCAGCAGTGCTGATTCCGTGAAAAAATGGAACGGGGCAGCTTAACCTAGAGGTGCGCGCCGTTCAAATACTCAGCGGCGGCGGCGAAAGGGCGTTTTTGTATCGGCGGCGGCGGCGCGCCGCCGTGCGCCGGTCTTTCTCGGCGGCGGCGTGAAATCATAGAATTTAACCCTAGCAATAGAGTGAAGTTGGAATACGACATGATTTTCAAAATGGGTTTTGAAAAAAATGGGCGTGAACCATATTAATTATGCAGTCTTCAAATA
>Ga0210040_10009415_pt1 | contig 11377 bp, 11 predicted proteins | sample CryGeyCG12114_NA_FD_185462 | JGI IMG/M metagenome (GOLD analysis project Ga0210040, IMG submission 185462) | Groundwater microbial communities from aquifer - Crystal Geyser CG19_WC_8/21/14_NA (SPAdes) (version 2) | ecosystem: Environmental > Aquatic > Deep subsurface > Groundwater | place: USA... | reverse complement strand
TTTAAGTTTACTTCTACCGGGCAAGCCAAAACCTAATCACTTATTTCAATATTAAACCAAACCCCATGTCATCCCAAATCACGAGTTATATCCAGGAAAACAAAGACCGCTTTATAAACGAATTGTTGGATTTGTTGCGTATTCCATCCATCAGCGCTGATTTATCCTACAAAAAAGAAATAATACGGGCGGCCGAATATATTGCCCAAAAACTGCGCGATGCCGGTGCCGATCAGGTTGCTTTATGCGAAACTGCCGGTAATCCCATCGTGTACGGCGAGAAAATAATTGATCCGAATTTGCCCACGGTACTGATGTACGGCCATTACGACGTACAACCGGCCGATCCTTTGGAACTCTGGACATCACCGCCGTTTGAACCCGTAATAAAAGATGATAAAATATATGCCCGCGGCGCTTGCGACGATAAAGGCCAACTATATATGCACATTAAAGCTTTTGAGTTAATGATGCAGCAAAATACCTTGGCATGTAATATAAAATTTATGATAGAAGGGGAGGAGGAAATAGGCTCTAACAACCTGGATACTTTTGTGGCCGAAAATAAAGAAAAACTGCAGGCCGATGTAATTGTTATTTCGGATACCGGCATGATTGCGAACGATATTCCGTCTATTACTACGGGTTTGCGGGGCTTAAGCTACCACGAAGTGGAAGTTACCGGCCCCAGCCGCGACTTGCATTCTGGTTTGTACGGCGGGGCCGTAGCCAACCCCATTAATATTTTGTGTAAGATGATCGCTTCCTTACACGATGAAAACAACCACATTACCATTCCGGGCTTTTACGATAATGTAACGGAACTCTCGCCAGAAGAACGGGCCGAAATGGCCAAAGCACCTTTTAACCTGGATGAATACAAAGCCGCCTTACAGTTAGGCGACGTGCACGGCGAAGCTGGCTATACCACGAACGAACGTAATTCTATCCGGCCTACTTTAGATGTAAATGGTATTTGGGGCGGCTATACCGGCGAAGGAGCCAAAACCGTAATTGCGTCTAAAGCATACGCCAAAATATCTATGCGCTTGGTACCTAATCAATCTTCGGCAGAGATATCCGAAAAATTCCAAAAGCACTTTGCAAGTATGGCGCCCGCCAGTGTAAAAGTAACCGTGCGGCCGCACCACGGCGGAGAACCAGTAGTTACCCCCAGCGATTCGGTAGCTTACCGGGCCGCCAGTCGCGCGTTTGAACAAACGTTCGGTAAAAAACCAATTCCGGTACGCAGCGGCGGCAGTATTCCTATTGTAGCTATGTTTAAAACCGAGTTAGGATTGGATTCAGTATTAATGGGTTTTGGTTTGGATTCTGATGCCATTCATTCGCCCAACGAACATTATGGGGTATTTAACTTTCTGAAAGGAATAGAGACTTTACCTTATTTCTTTAGCTATTATGCCGAAATGAGTAAATAAGATTTTAAGTAATATAACTGTTTATAAATAAAAGGAGCAATAAAAAAGCCCAGCTTTCCTGAAGCCGGGCTTTTTTATATAATTGCTAATTTAGGGTTACTGAGCAGCACCACCCAGCATGTAGCTTAATTGCAGTTGGAAAACCGAATGACGAGCATTAGTTAATTCATCACTGTTATCTTTTGCTAAAGCGTTTATGCTACCATTGTAACGAAGTCCAATGCCAACACCCATTGGGGCTTGAAATCCAAGACCAGCTACGTAACCAATCTCTAATTCAGAAAGATTATCTTTCTCAACTTTGGCCCAAGACTTATCATCTATCCCATTTAGTTCTCTTTCTCTATTATCCCGAATACCCAACAAATAAGAAGCTTGCGGACCAGCTTCGAAAAATATAGGACCAGCATTAATTTTTAAAAGAACCGGTAAGTCCAGGTAATTAAAGTTAAATTTTCCTTTATAATTATACATCGCTCCAGCTATGTTTACCTCCTCATCTTGGTACTGATATCCTTTTTGAGAATAAAGTAATTCGGGCTGAATGGATACAAAATTATCGCTTGATAAAGGGAAGTTAGCTATGATTCCGCCTAAAAGGCCAACTTTACTTTGGTTAGCATCTTCATCAGTTAAATCACCGGATAAATTGGAGTAGTTAGCACCAACCTTTACCCCAAATTTAGCTTGCGCCTGAGCAAAAGAGATACTTAAACCTAAAATCATTAGTAATGCAATCTTTTTCATAGAAATTGTAGTTTTACAGTTAAAAATTATTTGTTTAGAATATAGAATTTGTATTTTATATACATTCCATTTTTTGGAATACTATACGTGCAGGAAATAGAATGTTGCGTTTTAGAGTTTTAATTTCGTTATGATTTTTAAAAGTGCTTATAATCGCTTGTTTTACCTAGTTGTACGGCGCTTCTTAAATAATGGCTGATAAATTTTAGGGGCATCCGTATTCATTCTGTTGGTATCCGTATTTGTACTAATTTAATTCTGCTTGATCTATAATACTTTAGCGATTTAGGATAGGTAAGTAAATGGCCCAAATTATTTATAACTTTGTTCATAAATTTTTTGTCCATGCCCCGGCTGTTTTCAGGTTTAAGTTTTTTCATTTGTTTAATTATTACCTTACTAGGTAGCAGTGGCCCGGCAGCCGCCCAGGAAATTCCAAAACTAGTTTTGGGAGCAGCTTTTCAGGGCGGAACAATTATTAAGCATTCAACTAAAATTAAGCACTTTGCCAGCACTAACCCTACTGGTTTAGAGCTGAATTTGCAATATCAAACCAGGGGCAGAAAATACTGGCAGCAGCTTTATAAATATCCGCGTCTGGGCCTATCGCTTATTTATTTAAACTACCAGCAGCCGGTGTTGGGGCAATCGTTCGCTTTAAGTACTTATATGAGCCTGCCGGTTCTCCAAAAGAAAACTGATCGGTTGCACTTCCGGTTTGGCACCGGGTTAGCTTATTTATCGAATAAATTTGACCGCGTGGAGAATCCCGGCAATAATGTTGTTAGTTCAACCTGGAATGCGGTTATTCAGACGCGGTTAGAATATGAATTTCCGCTGCATTCGCAGTTGTCTGGGTTAGCGGCCATTGGTATAAATCATTACTCCAACGGTGGTAATTCAAAGCCCAATCTGGGTATCAATATTGCTACGGCCACCCTCGGGTTTAATTTCACAACGTATTACAAGCAACCCTTGATGGTACAGGACCCGCCCTTTTTAGGAAGGCAGAATTTTTTAACGCTTAGTAGTAGTCTGGGCTTTAAGCAACGCAGCGATTTTGATACAGTCCAATATGTGGTAAAATCAGTTGCTTTAACGGCTCTGCACAAAATTAATCATAAAAGTACCTTGCTCTTGGGTTTAGAAGGGTTTTACGATCCGTCTTTGGTAGCCCGGCGCGCCTGGGACCCGCGGGTTACGCCCGGAACTACCCCCGATATTCGGCGCCTGGGCCTTAATACCGGCCATGAGCTAAACTTTGGTAGCGTTGCTTTTGGTACCCAATTGGGTTGGTATGTGTACCGGCCTTATAAATCGGATGCCCCTTTTTACCAGCGCCTGGAAACAAAAGTGCACCTGCACCAAAATTTTTACCTCGCCGCTAGCTTAAAATTACACGATTTTATAAAAGCAGATATTATTGAATACCGGATCGGGGTTAAGATATAAATTTCGTTAGTCGTTATTGGCCTACAAAATTTAAAACAGGCTTTAAACATTTTTATGCCTTTAAAATCAATGTAATATGTTACGAATTTGCTACCGATGCACCTAATTAAATTGTGAAATTTATATTATTATTCTTTTAAGGTGCTTTTAAATATAGAAATTTTAATATATGGTACTTTAATTGTAAAAAGATCAAGTGTTACGAAACAGGATACATTGTCCTTGTAGTTACTAAAAATATAAACGTAATTTCTTATGCTTATAAACATTTAAAAGAAAAATGCCATGAGAAAGAATTACATTACCTAATTTTCTATACTATGATGTTAGGTATAGGAGTATTATTTAACAGTTGTGAAAACGACATAGATGCAGAATTGAAAGAACAGCCTTTAGATAATATTGAAAGCAGCAAGTATTGAAACAATCAGACAGAAATTTATTGATCTGAATTATGAAGTTAAGTTAACCACTACTATTAAACGACACATTAAATTTACTCCGTAAACCCGAGTGGAATAATTCTACGCAGCAAGTTATCCAAGATTCTATTACTTATACCTACATACCATTAACGCTAAACCTACAATCAAAAAGAACCAATGGTATAGTAGGCAACATAACAGATGAATATGGAAAAGAATATATTATATCAAAATCATATGGCGAAGTAATAGAATTCTTGCGGGCAACGTACGTTTTTGAGAATACAACTGCTAATAAAAGCAGACCGTTAACAAAAGATTTTAAATCATTTACCGGAAGGGTATTATTGACTAATCTGAAAGATGATGTTACAACCAAGTTGACTTATACCAATAGTAAAAGACAAGTGGATGATACTGATTTAACAAAGAAGAATAAAATAGGGGATGTAACTACAAGCGGTTATGTTACATCCTGCTATTTAGAATTTGAGTGTTATTTTACCAGAGATTGTGATCAATCAGATGGGTCTGTTTATATTCAAGGTGCTATAACCAGGGGAGTAGGCTCATGTTCCTATCCAAGTGTTCCTGGTGGTTATGGATGTAGTACATGGAGGCAACAACAACCCACAGTTACTCAGGTTTGCACATATACATATGTTCCAGATCCTCCAACTACTACTGATCCTTATGTTCCGCCAACTACTGGTGGAGGAGGAGGTACAGGTACCTGGGCCGGTCAAGAATACGGATATCCTAGTAATTGGTGGCTGGATGATGCCTGGTTAGATCAAAATTTCTCATTTTCATTGGTAACCGATAACCCACTAAATGACTTATTTCAATTAAATCCACAGGAAAGAGCCTTAGTAAGACAATATCCTTATGAAGCACTTAAAATCAAACTTAATAAAATGGCTACTGAAAAAGAAACAACCAGGCGCTTTGGAACACCTTGGACAGACAATGTTAAACTTAATGCTTTCAAACACGCGTTTTTTGTTGGATTGAATGCTTTATATGTTGGACCGGGTTTAGCTGATCAGTTTGCCGATGCGCATGAAAGTGTAATTATACCTGGACAGGAATTGTCAACCCAAATGGATTTATTTAATAACGACGCAGGGATAGTATTAGCTCGTTATTTTACTACTGAATCAGGTATGTCGAATGCTGTCAACGATTTATTATTAGCAGGTGATCTAAGGTATTTAAACCCTCTGACTTCAGAAAACAAAATCATTCCTAATGTTACCGTAATGAAACCAACAAATCAATAAGCCCTTATAATGAAAAGCTACTTACTATTTGGTTTATTGTTTTTAATAACATCTTGCGAACGTGGTTTTAACGGGCAGATAGAGATTGATGATGTTTCTAAAAAATCTAAATATAAGGTTGTTTCTGAATACAGCAATAGGTCGAATATAAGGCTTCTCATTACTGGAGAAACGGATGGGGCTTTTAGAGTTTTCGGTATTCCTTTCGAAAAAGGCAAAGTTAATAAGGAATATATACCAGATGCTTATGAAGATACACTTATTTTAGATTATGAACCCATAACAGCCAAGAAGGGAAAGATAATAATTAAGTATGATTATTAGTTTTCAATTTCTACCACTTAATTAACAATCGTAGCTGAGATAGTTTAAAATAATTTTTTCTGCATATTCTTAAATAGCCTCTCACAATGGGAGGCTATTTTATTGTTGTTAAGGAACACTTTTAATTTATCTAATTATAAAAGCTATTGATTAAAGTGGCTTTTATAATTAGATAAACTCCTCCTGCTTTTATATTTTTAATAAAATTTCTATAAATTCCTAACCATCAGGTAAACCGCTAAGCTGGCAACGCCATCATCCTGCCCAACCTTCCCGGTCCAGGCTGCGGTACTGAATAGCCTCGGCCAAGTGCTCAATTTTAATATCCGGGCTACCGGCTAAATCAGCAATAGTGCGGCTTACCTTTAGAATACGGTCGTAAGCCCGCGCCGAAAGCCCCAATCGTTCCATAGCCGTCTTTAATAATACTTTGCCCGCAGCATTTATTTCGCAAATATCTTTCACCATTTGGGAAGGCATCATGGCGTTGGAGTAGATTTCTTTGTAAGGCTCAAATCTTTCTTCCTGAATAGCCCGGGCTTTTACCACCCGTTCCCGAATGGACGAACTATTTTCGGAACGCCGGGTTTCGGTCATCTGGTCGAAAGTGACCGGGGTTACTTCCACGTGCAGGTCAATGCGGTCGAGTAAAGGACCGCTTACTTTGTTCAGGTAGCGCTGTACAATACCAGGGCCGCACACACAGTCTTTATCAGGATGATTGTAGTAGCCACACGGGCACGGATTCATGCTGGCAATCAGCATAAAATTAGAAGGAAAATCGATGGTGAGTTTGGCCCGCGATATAGTTACCCGGCGTTCTTCCAAAGGCTGGCGCATTACTTCCAGTACCGTGCGTTTAAATTCCGGCAGTTCGTCCATAAACAAGACACCATTATGCGCCAACGATATTTCGCCGGGCTGCGGAATACCGCCGCCGCCAACCAATGCCACATCCGAAATAGTATGGTGCGGGGCCCGGTAAGGCCTCGCCGATAGCAAAGAAGCCGCCACGCCCAGTTTGCCCGCTACGGAATGTATTTTGGTGGTTTCCAGGGCTTCCTGCATGGTGAGCGGCGGCAGGATAGAGGGTAAACGTTTGGCCAACATGGTTTTACCAGCTCCCGGCGGACCAATCATGATAACATTATGACCACCGGCGGCGGCTATTTCTAAAGCTCTTTTAATATTTTCCTGGCCTTGTACGTCGGCAAAGTCGGCTTCGTACTGATCGACGGAGTTCTGGAAAATATCGCGGGTATCAATTACCAACGGAGCTATATCTTGTTTTCCGTCAAAAAAATCAATGGCTTGCCGAATGTTCTCAATTCCTAAAACATTGAGTTTATTTACAATGGCGGCTTCCCGGGCATTTTCGATGGGTAAAATGATCCCTTTAAAACCTTCTTTCCGGGCCTGAATAGCAATGGGCAGTACTCCTTTTACGGGACGCAAAACCCCATCCAGCGACAGTTCCCCCATCATTACGTATTCGGCTAACCGCTCGCCGCGCATTTGGTCGGAAGCGGCTAATACCCCCATGGCAATAGGCAAATCATAAGCCGAACCTTCTTTCCGGATATCGGCCGGGGCCATATTTACAACAACTTTCTGGCGGGGCATCCGGTAGCCGTGTTGCTTTAAAGCCGACTCAATTCGTTGTTCACTTTCTTTAACCGCGTTATCGGGTAAGCCCACCATGTAATACTTGGTACCCGGGGTTACATTTACCTCGATGGTAATGGTATAAGCATTAACGCCGTGTACGGCACTGCCGAAAGTTTTTGTAAGCATGTTAAATAGCTGTTAGCAAGTAGCATTTAGTTATTAACCGAACAATCATTATGAGCCACAAACAATGGTTGATTCGATAAAATTAACAACTTAAATTTAAAACAGAAATTTAGGTATATAGCAATATAGAAGTGCAACATGCCGGTTAGAAAATAAATTCCTTTGCGCAAGCAAAGCCAGCAACGCTAAGACTTTTCCCCAAACAGTTGCTGCTCCATCAATAATATAAGAATATGAATTACTTTAATATGTACTTCCTGAATCCGGTCGGCAAAACCAAAATGGGACACTCTTATTTCTACATCGCTTAAAGGAGCTAAATGGCCGCCATCTTTCCCGGTAAGCGTTATTATTTTTAGTCTTTTGCGGCGGGCAGTTTCAGCAGCTAGCAACACATTTTTCGAGTTTCCGCTGGTGCTAATGCCTAAAAATACATCGTGGGGTTGGCCGAGGGCTTCTACGTAGCGCGAAAAAACGTGGTCGTAACCATAATCGTTGGCAACGCAACTCAGATGGCTCACATCCGAAATAGCAATAGCCGGAATAGCCGGACGGTCCTGGCGGTAACGACCGGTTAATTCCTCGGCAAAATGCATGGCATCGCACATAGAGCCACCGTTGCCGCACGATAATATTTTACCACCGCCTTTTACGGCCGCTACCATTATAGTAGCGGCTTCCGCAATGCGGTGTACATTCTCCTGATTATTTAAAAAGATATCTAAAACAGTTTGGGCCTCGGTCAGTTCGGCGTGAATAAGCGTAGTGAGTGGGTTCATGTAAGATTAAAAAGAATTGCTATTGTCGGAGAACCGGTTATTGGTTTTGGGGGCGCTTGCGGTCTGAGCAGGCGTAATAACAACGGGTCGGTTGGACTCGGTTGTATTCGGATTAGCTACCGGTGGCAGCGGGTCAGAACCAATGGGGGCAGCAGTAAGCGGCGTATGGGTAATCGGAACTGGTTTTACCGGCTGGGGATTGTGGGTAAACTGATCTCCGGAAGAACCATAATTAATGGGGGCTGCGGGAGGAATCACCGTCGGTCTGGTTAAAATAGATTCCGCCGTTTGTTTCTTTCTAAGGTCCTGGATTTCTAGTTTATGATCGTATAAATGCGCCTTTAATTCGTTTATCTTTTGTTCCGAACTCTTGAAGCCGCGTTTTATGTATAATATGTACAGGTTTTCAATAAATAATTCCAAAAGCATAATCGCCCCGCCTACCAGGAAAAAAGTAGGATAGAAACCAGGATTGGAATGCTGACCTATATTGAGAATATCCAGATAAATAAGGGCGGCGGAGACCAGGTATACCATTACCACAATATTCATAATTTTTTTTATTCCTTCCATAGCAATGTATATTAATCTCTGAATATTAGTGTTGTACGCAAACTGGGCAACGAAGATAAAAACAAACCCGGGTAAAATGTATACAGTAGGATGGCATATTTAACCGGGTCACCATACCGTTTAGATTAAAAAGCGTTTTATTGCTTTTTAGCTTGTGTTAGGCTCATGTTATATTTTCTTCTTCTTCAGGTAAATCATCAAAGCTTCCTTCTATTCTTGCTTCACACGTTTCGAAGCCTAAAAGTCCTTGTTCTGAATATTCATCAAGTTGGTCAAATACAGCTTGATAATCTCCTTCAGGTTTCATATCAAGAGCTACATAAATATGGTTAGCCCGTTCATACGAAATCCCAAGATTTTTCATTGAGTCTAAAATAGCTTCTTGTTGAGCTTTGTCTATTTGTTCCTTGAAAAAGACCCGAAATGTCCTGTGACCGCTTGCTATTTTAAGCTCTCTAATTTCTAGTATTTGATTTTCCGATTCAGGCGTTGCACGAACAATATCTTGGAAGCTTAAACCATAGACGTAAAAGGGAACATTCTCAATTTTATATAAATCGTTCCCGAGTGGCTCAGCCCAAAGGGACTCACCTCCAACCGCCCAATGGTTCAGCAAATCAATGTGAATTCTTACTAATCCTTCTTCGTTCATGTGAATGGAGCCTGACATTTAGGTAAGCTGAACGGCGCCTTGCATCTGGGTTAATTTAGCGTACAAACCATTTAGAGCCACCAGTTGTCCGTGACTTCCGCGCTCCAGTATTCTGCCTTTTTCCAACACCACTATTTCGTCGGCATGCTGGATGGTGCTCAGGCGGTGGGCAATTACCAGCGAAGTACGATTTTTCATTAAGTTGATAAGGGCTTCCTGCACAAGTTTTTCTGATTCCGTATCCAACGCCGAAGTAGCTTCATCCATAATTAAAATAGAAGGGTTTTTTAAAATAGCCCGGGCAATACTAATCCGCTGCCGTTGCCCCCCGGACAATTTACCGCCCCGATCCCCAATAAAGGTTTGGTAACCATGTGTTGTTTGCAGAATAAATTCGTGCGCATTGGCAATTTTAGCCGCGGCAATTACCTGTTCTTCGGTAGCATCGGTTTTGTTAAAAGCAATGTTGTTAAAAATGGTATCGTTAAATAAAATAGATTCCTGGGTAACTACGCCCATTTGCTCCCGTACGGAGTGGATGGTATAATCTCGAATATCGTGCCCATCAATTAAAATAGCGCCGCTTGCCGGATCATAAAAGCGGGGCAATAAATCGGCCAGGGTAGATTTGCCACCACCCGAAGGCCCCACCAAAGCAATAGTTTTACCTTTGGGAATAGTTAAGTTAATGTTTTGCAGAATTGGCGATTGCGCGTAAGAAAAAGAAACGTCCTTAAATGCAATCTCCTCTTTAAAAGCGGGCAATACCGCGGCATTGGACTTATCCCGGATTTGCGGAACCGTATCAATAATTTGTAAAATACGGCCACCCGAAACCAGGCCCCGCTGAATATTGGTGAAAGCATTAGAAATAGCTTTGGCCGGCACCAGTACCTGCGAAAAAACAATTAGATAAGCAATAAACTCACTCGGCGATAAATCGGAGGTGCCGTTCAGCACCAGGTTACCACCAAAATATAAGAGGCCGGCCACACTGCTTACGCCCAGAAACTCCGATATGGGCGAAGCAAGGCTCCGCTTTTTATGCATCGATTCCATATCGTGCGCATACCTATCATTAAATTGCGTAAACTTAGAAATAACATAATCCTGCGCATTAAAAGCTTTGATAATGCGCATACTGCCTAAAGTCTCATCAATGACACTCGCAATATTGCCTAAATTCTGTTGGCCTAATTCGGCGGTACGGCGGATTTTTTTATTTATAAAAGCGATTAAATAACCCGAAACCGGTAGTACTAACAGCGTAATAAAGGTCATTTTTGCCGACATGGTGAACAACACCACAAAGTAGCCAATTAAGGTAAAAGGCTCCCGGATAACCACGTTTAAGGTACTTACCACGGAATTTTCTACTTCCAATACGTCGTTAGTTAGGCGCGACATGATATCGCCCCGGCGTTCGTTCGAAAAATAACCTAATTGAAGTTGCGTAATGCGTTCATACACTTCCTGCCGCAGGTTGTGCACCAGTTTTGCGCGGACTAAAGCTTCGATGCGCAAGCCCAGGTATTTAAAAAGGTTGGAAAATAAAACCGAAAAAATAATTAAGATACAAACAAACTGGAGCGCTCCGGATTTGCCCCGGGTAAGGATTATTTGCCCAAAGTAGTAATTAAAAGTTTTAATAACATAGTCGAGCGTGAGCGAAAAAGCTGGTTTTTGCAGCATGTTTGTAGCTTCTGCCGGGCTCACGGTATCGAACAATACGTTTAAGAGCGGCATTACCAAGGCAAAATTGAACAAACCGAAAATAATGCCTAATATAGTGTAGACAAAATAGAAAGGAACAAAGGTGCGAAAAGGCCTGGCAAATTGCAGAATGCGGAGATACGTTTTCATAAAGTGCAAAGATACAAATTGCTAGTTATATAGTAGCGCAACTAAA
>Ga0210040_10009414_pt1 | contig 11379 bp, 11 predicted proteins | sample CryGeyCG12114_NA_FD_185462 | JGI IMG/M metagenome (GOLD analysis project Ga0210040, IMG submission 185462) | Groundwater microbial communities from aquifer - Crystal Geyser CG19_WC_8/21/14_NA (SPAdes) (version 2) | ecosystem: Environmental > Aquatic > Deep subsurface > Groundwater | place: USA... | reverse complement strand
AATATTCAAGTGCCTATTGTCACTTAAACTACTGGACATCCATGTCTACAAATTTTATCAGTGATGTAAAACACAACAAGCGTTACTTTATGTTATAAAACACCAAAATCGCAACGCGCAATAAATTTTGACATTGATTTAAAAAAAAGCATAGCTCGCATGTTATCTGTGTTGCAACATGCACTAAAAATATTCAAGTGCCCATGGTCACTTAACTGCTGGAGATCCATGTCTACAATTCATATCAGTGATTTCAAACACCACAAGCGTTGGTTTAAGTCATGAAACACCAAAATCCCAACGTTCGTTAAATTTTGACAGGGGTTTAAATAAAGCATTTGGAGTTTACATGTTAACCGTGAAGCTACTGTACTAATAATATTCAAGTACCCATTGTCACTCAACTACCGGAGATCCATGTCTACAAATCTTATCAGTGATGTAAAACACAACAAGCTTTAGTTTTAGTCATAAAACACCAAAATCGCAACGCGCGATAAATTTTGACACTGGTTTAAAAAACAGGCATAGCTCACATGTTATCTGTGTTGCAATATGCACTAAAAATATTCAAGTGCCTATTGTCACTTACCTACGAATCTTTTCATTTTTTAATTATAAGATTGTATGATGATGCTTAACTCCTGTACCGGGCTCAGCTAAGTTGTACGAGAAGTTTTTCATTTGAAGTCCTGAACTTTATCGAAATTTATTCACAGCCAATAATCATCGAATTTCCACAAACTATGCAGATATCTGCGTCATACAGCCTTCGAAGTAGCAATAATTGGCGTGCAGTTGAGGGTGCTCGAATTTTCATACACAAAGGGTTTTTACAATTTGCCCGTTTCCAGAAAACATTTTCCATTTGCACGGAGCAGTTTGAATACAACTGGTCTGGGTTTTAACGGTTGTCAGTATTGAAACAATTACTAACTGGATGAATTGTTCAACAGTACGGAATTTTAGTGATTCAAACTGATTGAACGAGATATTTGGATACAGAGACAGACATTCCAGCCAGTCACCCTGGCAGACAGACAGACAGAGTGACAGGATTACATTGCTATAAAGTAGCTTCGCTTTGCTCACTACTATTAATTACTAATCAGCATAGAATCCAAGGTTTCCTTCATTAGAAACTTCGCATCATGACTTTAGAATCTATAGAAAAAAGACTAGACGTATAATTTGCATGGAAATTTTAGTGTGCTTTATCTCTGTTTGCTCTTCTACAATATGCTGACAAAGAATGAACACAAAGTATGAGATTCTGAAACTTGTGTAATTTTGTGCTACTGCTATTGTTATAGGTCTTTCTTTAAGTTTAACACTTGGGTGAAATCTGAGTATTCTAGAACTGTATTCAACTCACTCAGGGTTGTGTAAAGAAAGACGCTGCCTGTCTCAACTCAAGGTGGTAGAATAGAATTCTCTATTCTACCACCTTCATCTCAACTTACTAAAGAATCGGGAACAATGAGACCTGTAAAATTCCGCAGCTTCTATTTAAAGTTTAGATTTTCTTCGTTTATCCACATATAGGAATGAATGGAATGTAGGAATGAGTGAAAGCGTGTAGTCTGCTGACTAAAACGAAACTATATGGAGAGAATCTTTGCAAATCGCACTTTTCTCAATGTCAGTGCAGCTGGGTGCACGAAATTTTCACAAGAGTTTATGAGAGACGAAATGCATGAGTGTATAATCGCTTGCTTAGGTTTTTTTTTGTATTTGTGCTGGGAAGCATGAGACGAAAAAAAACTGAGAAATAACTGTGAGTTCACTGTACATGCCAAATGATTGCTTTTCAAGGTATGAAGAAACTTTAGCTTTTAGTATTTATTTAGACAAGTTGCAAGTTTGGAAGCATATAATGAGTCTCCTTAAAGTTTTGTTTTCTTTCAAGTCATCATTAGTAACGAAAGTGTAAGTTTGTATGTGCTTAAATTTCGCAAAGTTGTCAAGTAAAGGTGGATTCTTTTAGCCTACATGCAGTGTACAGTTTTTTAGTTTCGGTATGTAGAAAATTAAGTTTTAGTATGTTGAGCTGTTTTGAAGAGCGATTTTCATCCACTTTGATGGCATTTTTGCATGCTGTAGTCTTTGGAGCTTGCTTGATTTCATTTTTAGTTTTTTTTATTTACATCACAAGGGAACTGGAATGATGATATGCAAAGGTTGTCATTTGTGTTTGCTATGTGGAACTGAATGTGCATGAGAAGTTCTATTCATAAAGTATAGGTAGGATGCGTTTATTTGCGATCTAACTAAGCTGTTTCACTACAAAGATCAAACTCAAAAGGATCCTTCTTGATGAACTCTATAATGAACAGAGTGAGTCAAGTGCTGAATAATTCTTTAAACAGAGATAGAGCATAATTATAAGGTGCACATTAGCATTTGAAAAGCTAAAAGTTAAAAGTCAAAATGCGTTTGTGTTGCAGTATTTTGTCCTTTGATGATTTTAGGCAATGTAGCATGAATTGAAAACGCTTTGAGTCTAGACAGAAGGAGTTGGGGCTCCAAAAAAAATGATCATAATTATTTATTTTATTGTTTAGAACTTGTTTCGTGTACTTAGTCACCGCAAAATAGTATATTACATAATTATATTTAGTTAGTATTACATTCACTAATTAACAGGGAAACTTAAAACTAACAACCTCTGCAACATTAATAAAATATAAGTAACGCCAAAATAAATCCAATATCACCAAAGATGGCTAAAAATTCAGAAGAAGGCATCTGATAATTAAATACTCAAATGAAAAATCCCTCTAATCTTTTTTGACTCCAAAGCACTTTCAAAATACCATTATTGCCTCTTAAAACCCAAATTCTCTTCCATTCGTACCAATTACTGCAGTCTATGTCATCTCAAGTATACTCCCAAAAGTCTTCCTTTTGTTCTTTGCCAACATGCAAAAAAACTGTTCTATATTTGTTATAAATCAAGCAAAAACTACTTAAGTAATGACACAAACTCCCAGGATTCCTATCGGCATGTCAAAAAAACAGTAGTTTGCCTGTGACTACATGGAAGTAAAAGTTGTGAAAGCAAATTAATTTCCTCAAAAGTTCAGTCCATCATCATAATCCGACAATTCATTCAATGTAACTACCTACCACATCACATACATAGTATAGTTTTTACATTTGTGCTTTGATGAGTTCCATGTGGACAGGAAAAACAAAAGTTCCCAACTTTCACAAACGTTTACTATGCTCGTTCATGTCCATGCACCGTACTGAATGTACTAGGTTCACCTTTTCACAGATCACGAGACCACATACATTTTGCGAACCGCTGATGAGAGAGTTTTCGAAATGTATTCAACCCAAATTCTTGGGTCACAAGGACAACCTGCTTGTGACATGGGTCTTGGTGGAGACAAGTGCAAATCATCCTCTTCACCTGACAAGCTCATCTGATCAATGCTCAAGTTGTCCGTGAGCACACCACGTGCTTTAGAGGCTGGGAAAAAAGAAAGTTCCTCCTCGCTGTGTGCATGTGAAAATCAGAGAGAAAAAATAACAGAGGTGTCCAATCAGTGTCCATAGTTTTATGTGTACACAATTCGTGTTATGGAGCAACCAGCATGGTGTTATATTATGAATATGTATGGTCTATGCTGTCATGATGATACTACGAACTAAACTTTTCATGCATAATTCATCCTGTCATGTCATGCACTCCAACTACTACAAATTTGTGATCTTACATGTGTTTTTAGTGATTTATGTGTTAGTATGGTTATGGTGTAAGGCTGACAATGGATATGGATGACAATAGGGTGAAAAAGATATTAAAAAATAAGCCGGATTTTCACTTTACAGAAAAATTCAATAAATTGATCATTTTACAGTATAATGTAGTACTAAATTGTAATGCTGAAAAAGCAAAAAATCCATATGTTTATGACTGCAGTAGATGCCCTTATAATTGCACCATATTGAGGTTTTGATAAAGCTAAACTCTAACGTAAAATGAATCACAAAAAATATAAAAAATGCATGGAATGACTATGAAAACCATTTGGTAGTTTTTCTAATATTTTCGACATTTCTGAATCATGCAAAAACACATACAAAAAAAAACAATACATTTAAATCAAATCACCTATCATCCGACGAATCCCATTGGACTAGCGGTTTTTTCTCTGCGTCATTACCAGTTATGCCAGTATTGTTGCAATTAGGGAATTTATTTGGGATAGCCATCCTTTGTGGTGGAATCAACGTTTTCTTCACGTCACATCCAGTTGTAGTAGACGTGGCTTCAATCACAGCTGGAGAGTCCACACAAATACTATAGGACTTGATGGGAGCGGCCGAATTATTTGCAGTGGCTGCACTCTTGCATTTGCCTCCTCTATTTTTTCTTCTGGAATGTTTCGGTGAGTTTGGAATTACACATGAAACAAATTCTGCAGATTCTTTTATTACAAGGTGTGATCGGTCCGGACTAATGCTTTTCACTTGTTGAGTACACTCTGAATCTTTTGGCAACAGACATTCATTTTCTGTTGGATATCCTTTACAATCTTGTGAAATCCAATCGTCCAGTTCATTTCCCACGTCTGGTGTGGGCGAGGTGCTGATTAAGTTCTCTTCTTGATCCGTCCCATTTAATGATAAGACGTTCATACAGGCAACACTGGGTTGAGATGTGGTCATATCCTTGACAAAGTTTGCATTAGTGTGTGCATTCGTTTTGGGTTCAACTTGTAGAGCACTATTAGCTTTTTTAGCGTGTGAAATTTGCTTTTCCAGTTTCAGTCTTAAATCACTGCTTACACTATTTTTTGGACTTTTGATAGCTTGTCCACTACTATTGCTTTTGGTTGGTTTTCCTGATATGAAATCCAAGTCAAGTGTAGTTGAGGAAGATTCAGGAATGGGAATGTTTGTGCTAAAACTAGGCGTGGAAGTAGTTGGCACAGGAAGGGAGAATTCGTTACTTAAAAGAGAGTCTAGCATGTGGTCATCAGATTTTTTAGTATCTAAATTTTGAAGATCCACTGCAAAATCACTTGATGTGCTGGATATGCTTTGTCTTTGCATTCCTAAATCTTGTGCAGAGTAACGGGAACGATCTGGGCTGAATGTTATGATAGCGGGTTCACGTACCTAAGTTTAATTATAAGGTAATTAATCATGGTAATTCTGATTTCTGCAAACAGATAACTAGAAAAAAGCATGAATAATCTGAATCTTACTTTGGATACTTCGTCAAATTCCTCTTTCAATGATTTGCTTTCCAAGACTTTTAATGTGCACGTATCTTCAAAAGGCTCCATTTCATAACTCACCGATAACTAATCAACAAGTACAATTTTCGAAATTTTTTAGTTTGTAGTGATTACTAGACCACTTCAAATATTGTAGTTTACTGACAAAGCTAATATTGACATTCAGAGAACAACTACAATTTTCTTAATTGTCAATTTTTGTTTTAAACCCATATTTTTAAATTCTGAGGGAGTTTTCTACCAGATGTACAATTATCTACACATCCCGCTTCGTATGCCAGAATTGACCGACTTTCACCGACAAGTGAGAAAGTGGCACTCGGCTTTTACTCTACGTACGCACACAGCTTTATTTTACAACACTCCACATTGCCACTCTGCTCCACGTAATGTACATGTATGCAGAAGGTGAAAGGAGGTCTTTGGGATTTAATGAAGTTATTCGTTTCATTACTGGGAAGCCTACTCGAGAATTGATAAGGGAAACTCAATTTTCCAAAAGCCCATGCGACTCATCTGGCTGGACTGTGATTTGTGTGATGTGATGGAGCATAAATAGCATACATGCAAGCAGGCGTGAAAATGAGAAATATTATTGACGTTGTCTTGGAAACTGAAACTACCTGGCTTAATATTGATAAAACTTCCTGGAAATATGAATGATTCTTAGTGAAAAGGCGCTAAAATAGTAAAAGAGAGGAAAAAGTTGGTAAATAAATCATTGGTGATAGTAAATATTTCGTACCCAATACCTTTATTGTACAAATTCGGGAGCACCTTGTAATTGAGCTGACGAGAGGACTTAATTGAAAAGAGGGAGCATGCCTAAAGCAGTAGTAAAAGGGAAAAAAGTCATTAGGAAAGGAAAGAAAGGAGATTTTGATGATGAGTACGGTTATGGGCGAAGAGATCAGTTATCTAAGCCTCCAGATCAGGAAAAACTTACTGAAGTGGTGAGTTCTTCCGCACTGTTCATGAGAATGTGCCCACACACACATGCAATACATTTGTCAAAGGTCAGATTACATGAGTCTCTACTCTCTCATACAATGTAGCAATTGAAAGAGGAAATCATTCGTACTCTTACTTCCACGGATCCACTCAAAACAAAGAATTCATGCGTTTGGAGTTTTAAGGAAAGGTAATGCTTGGGACTAGAGAGTATAAAAAAAAATGCTTCCTACAAGATTTCTGTCCTTGCAAATTATAAAATTTGCACTGCATTCTTCATATAGAGAATTTGTTGGATTTTTGGATGATGACCCTACTGTGACTCTACTCCATCTCGACTCTGAGTTGATTTTCAAGGATTCTGAAGACGTTCACGAGTACAAGGGAGAGCTTTCAGAGGATATAGAGGACCCTGAGGCAGTTGAAGAGGTGATTGTTGAGGAAACAAATGCAAGGAAACTTCCAGCTTTGCCTTCATTAAAAAAAGAGGAGCCAAGTGGAGCAGCCAAGCCTGAGGAGAAAAAAACTGATCCTGCTGATGATGAGGAGAAAGGTGTGCCAAAACGGGAATTTCCTTTCATTAGTCAAATTTGGATGGACTAAAGTTTCTGATTGCAACTTTTATTTGAAACTTTTTGCATGCACAGATGAATCTGCTCCTGCAGTAAAATCAGAGAAGCCTAAAAAATTACTTAACCAGTTCAATTTTTGTGAGCGAGCATCCCAAACGCAAAATAATCCTATGCGGGTAATACTTTAATAATATAATGTGCATCCATATAAAATATATTGAGAACTATAAATAAGTTATGCATCCTTGAATTTTTACTCCATACATCGTGTTTACACATGCTAATACGTATTAGAAATTAATTTCGTATTCATTTAGGACCATCATGCTCAAACTCAACCTCCACCCAAAGCAAATTACAAAGATTATTGCAACGCTTGGATAATTTACGATGCGTATGAAGCAATAACGGAGTCTGCCCCAAAGGAAACCACAACTGGTCCTGGTAATGAAAATGTTGATGAAACTGTGTCTACACAGAAAGAAAATGAATTGGCTCCGCTTCCAGAAGGTGAAGAAGTGGAAAACGAAGCACCCAATGAAGAGTCAGACTTACAACCGGTGGTGAAAGAGGGCAGGTATGCTCACTGACTGAGATCAATTATAGAGAATGTTTAAAGCTAGAAGATCATGCATGTGAATAGTGATTATTTGATAAATTTTGAAGAATTCCTGAAAAAGAGAAAGTGAAAATGAGGAAACCATCAATTTTGGAAGGACAGGCAGCACAAGATTCCGCTTTGGCAAAATCCGTGGAAGGCCTGAAAATATTGGAAAGGCTCATCATGCAAAATGTTCATAATGAAATTCTTTACGGTATGAAATCATGCTTGATTGAGAATGATGATTTTCATAATCAGTCTTCCTGTGGGAAATGTAATTTTTTGCTCTAATGAAATATGCTGTTGATTTGTATTTAATTTGCGACCTGATTTCTACAATCAGTAGCAAACAATAAGTACAATAGGGAAAATTCTTGGAAAATCAGTCAAAGTAAATATTGCGCCTTTTGCAATGGAATTCTTATTTCCGATGCTATTTCCAGCAACAAAAAACATTGTAGATTCAATTATTGATGGATTGTATAACTTTTTTTACATACTGGAAGCAAATGAAAGGGGTAAAAAATTTCGCGCACTGATGAACACAATGTTTCCTTTTTCCATCGTTTCCCTGACGGACGCACGTTTTCTTGTGCAAAGAGCATCTTAACTGCAACCCCGTAATCCATAATTCATGAAAGTAACCATGTGTAAATTTTCTTGATTACCACACAGATTTCAAGTACTATGAAGACGCTAGTGATGAATTTAGGTATGCTTCAGCTTCACAAACTTCCTGTGTATAGTAAAAAAATCCATTCTCCCAGTTTTATGCAATCCCAAATGCTCTACATTTTATCGCATTGTTCAAACATGTCTGAGAATCTACTTATTCATCATGATTTGATAACAACTTTAATTCAAAGCAGTTTTTTTACTGCCTTAGTGTTTTTTACACATGCTATATCAAACTGTATAATCTAACTTTCCCCATTTCCCTTAGCAAAAACATATTATTCAAATGACTTTCTATGTATTCATTTACAAAGGCGAAATAATATGTACACAGGGAGACAGGTGAGGGCACACTTTTACCATTGTGGAAATTCTCTTTTGACAAAGCCAAAAAACTTCACGTGACGGGTGTAAGTTGGTCAAAAACAGAACCTGACATGTTTGCTGTAAGCTATGGCTCTTGTAAGTACACATTACACTATCTAAAGTGAATGAACGCACTTTCTTTTACTACCGTATAAAAGTTCCCTAGCAAACTTGTACTCATTGTGCTACTGTACTTTACACACATGGAATTCTCTATTTACACAACCCACTCACTCAAACATTGTCAAGTGACTTTTATATCTTTTTTATTTGCATTTCCCATACACTGCTACTGCTATTGAGGAAAGTTTAGTATGTCTTTATTCACACTTTCCACTTTTGTGTGTGTGCTAGACTCTTTCATTCATCCTATTGTGGATGGCCTAGTTGTTATCTTCAGTTTACGTAATCCTGCATATCCTGAGCAAGTTTGGACCGCTCCAAAAGGTGCTATGGGTGTTGACGTCCATCCAGGGTATTTTGCTGATTTCCTTTTATTGTGCTCTTATATCGCTGGCTTGGTGTAAAAAATTGAGTATGTGTATTTATTATGGGGCTAATAGGAACAACTGCTTGGTAGCAGTAGGCCTTTACGATGGAAATGTAGCAATGCTACAGCTTCAAAAAGATGAAGAAGGCAGCTCTGGCTCGGTGCTGAGAAATGTGCATACTGTAATGAAGCATAGGGCCCCTGTTTGGACGGTAAAATGGGGCACGGATGACATGGATGGAAGTCCAAATTTTTACTCATCAGGCATGGATGGACGCATTATTTATTGGAGCGTAGATTCTCCCGATGAGAATAATACTGGCGGATTATTTGGCACTGAAGTGGCAACTATGCATCTCCCTGTGCCTCCTGTACAAGGGCCGGATGGAACTACATACAAATTATTTGGTAATTTTGTTGCATTGTGATGGAGAGGAATGGAAAGAACGGAGGGAGGATGGGATTCAAGGTTTTCCATAGTAACCAATTAAGAATTTGTTTGTTGGTTACTATGGAAAAAGCTTGGTTCCAATATTGTAGCGATTCAAATGCGTAGGTTGTGCCAGATGCTTATCTTTTCATCCGAAAGAGGAAACAACTTTTTTAGTGGGAACATCTGAGGGAAATATTTTCCGATGCTCATCACAGTATGGATCTCGTTTTCAGCAGGTAACCCTTCAAAGAGTTTGGGAGAATGACTTTGTATGAGAGAGACTATAGCTATGTTTAAATTTATATATTGTTGTGTTGCATTCACATCAAAGATTTATAATGCTCACTTTCTGCCTGTGGCGGCTCTTCAATGGAACTCGTATCATACAGAAGTTTTCATATCTTGTTCTGAGGATTGGACTATCAAAATATGGGACCGGAGAGATCCGTATAATAATCTTGTCGTATTCAGTTGGTTGAATGATTTTCATGGTGGGTAATTTATGTCATATTTTTTATTCAAAGGAACCCAATGTACGTGTTTGAGATTGGAGTGGCAGTATTAGACTGTTGTTGGGCTCCATATTCGTCCACTGTTTTTGGTGCAGTGACAGAAGAAGGAAAAGTATGAGATTCGATAATGATATAAACGATTTGTTTGCAGTTATTCCAAGCAAACTTTAGTTTGCTACTACTTTGCTACTAAAAGTTAATAGTAATAGTAGTTCGTTACTACTAAAAAAGGATGGCGATAAATAAATTGAAATGCACTATTTGTTTTTAGGTGCTAGTCTATGATCTGAATGTCAATAAAGAAAAGCCTATTTGTTGTCAGCAAGTTGTTACCAAGAAGAAAGTAAGGCCTCATAGGATTCAATTCAATCCGTCGTATCCCGTGATAATTGTAGGAGATGACAGGTAGGCATTTCATATTTTTTACATGATGAATGTTTTAAAGGTATCAGTATAATACTGTATGCAATTTCACAATGCATAGGGGGCAGTTAACATCATTAAAACTTTCTCCGAATCTTCGCTTACTACCCCGTGACACAAGAAGTATTCTGCTAGAGGGCGATATACGAATTAATTTCGAAATCAACAAAATGACTAAACTTTTATCACTTGTTCGAGACCCTGAATCTGTGACTAACCCATTCCTCACTCATCGTCACAAACTTCAAGATAATGAAGTGAAACAAGTATTGGAATCAGTAACTACAACTAACTGAATAACAGTCATTTAATGATTTAACTACATTGTGTGCTAGCAAACTAATGCTGCGTCATGAAAAGCAGTAACGATTCTAAAATTTCATAGAAGTGTCAGTAAAGAAAAACTTACGTTCTCACCCATAATTCAATACATGATAGTGATAATTTTATTTCAGTTAGTTCGATCCATAGTTCGCTTCAATTTCAATGCATTCATTTTATCTTAATCTACATGAAGGTATTTACAGGTTTATAGGACAAAGCACATAGGCTACTATTCCTTTTTGCTACAATGTCTTACTCGGATTTGACGCTCTATTCTTCAGGTTTGAATTTTCCATTGTAAAATGGAATATAAGCAACAATAACTTTCCAATCAGTAAAGTAGCATAATCCGGCTCCAGCAGTAGCACCAAAAATTGCTAATGTTGGGATCCTGCATTCAAGATTCAGCAGTTTTAACACGATAGTCACAAACGCTATTACCTGCCCGCTGCCCTATTATAAAACTTAAATTACCAGTTTTTCAATTGTTCCATTTGGCGTTTGCCAGGTGGGAATGGGATTCCTGGTCCATGAACCTCAGGACCGCCACCAGCTTGTCTTACGAGCCAAGGAGCAAATTTTTGTTTATGTGACAATGCTGAGCGGAGGGGGACCAGTTTTTGAATAACGTTGGCAGAATTCATTATTATTACCTTTGTAACAAATGACCATACCATATTACATGCGTTTGAAAATGGTTCAATCAACTATGGATGGAGTGTACATTAATCTCTAGCTAACAGAGTTTCATACAATACCGATTGGTTATTAAGTTGT
>Ga0210040_10009413_pt1 | contig 11379 bp, 10 predicted proteins | sample CryGeyCG12114_NA_FD_185462 | JGI IMG/M metagenome (GOLD analysis project Ga0210040, IMG submission 185462) | Groundwater microbial communities from aquifer - Crystal Geyser CG19_WC_8/21/14_NA (SPAdes) (version 2) | ecosystem: Environmental > Aquatic > Deep subsurface > Groundwater | place: USA... | reverse complement strand
ATTCAGTTTAGCTAAGGTATTGCCGCCCACGACGCCATCCTGGGCCATGCCATTCAGCATCTGGAACTGCTTTACCTGTGCCATGAGTTTGGCGTCATATGTCCGCATGTTCGGGTCGCTGGCGTTTATGGTCTGATCGGGGTTCAGGCGCTTGCGAAGCGTCAGCACGGCCTCGGCAGTATCGCCCTGCTGCAGTACCTTTCGGTCACCCAGCTCAATTTTGGGCCAGCCGCCCTTCTCCTGGAGGGCGCGGTACTCCTGCAGCTTGTCTCGCAGCCGCGTATAGCCGGCGTGGAGGGCCTCAAACTCATAATAAGGGTACGTACTCTCCCGCTCCTTTAAAATCGTCTGAAGGGCCTTATGCAGCTTTATGTTGTTCTTCTTCACATCCCAAGTTACCTTATTATCGGTGCTAGGGTCAACGCGGCCGCGGTAAAAGTCCGAGGCGTAGTTAAAATAGGAAGCCGTGAGCGCCACATCTATTTTTTGCTGCAGTGCCAGCCTTGCGGTATCGCTTGGCTCCAGTTGCTTGTACTGCTGCAGCATTTTATCAATATTAACGATACGATAGTTCTTCGGATCAAGCCCCTCCTTCGACGCATTGTCAATGGCAGTCAGAAAATTTTCCGTTTCCGGTACCAGCTCATTGTCACGGAACCAGGCCAGTTTATAGTCGCGATCGCCGTAGAACAGGTACATCAGATCCTCCTGCTTCTTAAACTCCGGCTTTTGCTGTATGTAGTTGTGCACAAAGGCACTATCCGTGGTTGCCTGCTTCAACGCTTTACCTCCGAACAGACCGGAAGTGCCGCCTTTTCCGTCTCCAGAAGAAGACTGGTTACAGCTAACGGTGGCGAAAAGTCCCAAGGCCGCGACAAGCGGCAAGGCAAAATATTTAGTTATATAAGGGTTCATGTTTTAATTTTGTTGGTTAAGGTGCTGATTCGCTCAAAATCGACAATAGCTTTGTACTGCTATGGCAAGTGCAATAGCAATCTTGAAAATATTCAATCGCAGAGCTTCTGTATATGTTTAATCAGGCATTTCATCTCTTTGTACTTCAAATCAACACAAAATGTTATAAGCTACAAGTTGATCATGCACCACTGCCATCACAGCATCTGTATGCCTGCAAAAAGCTTTCCAAATTTAACCTGAAGCAGCCCCTGTAGTAAAAGGTTAAGAAGCGGAAGTAAATAAAGTGGCCGGGAGATTGCTTACGCTAACAGGACAAAGCTCTAATGCATATCTTTCACTTTTAATGATTCCGGACAATCCATGAACCTAAACTATCACTATTTACTTGGGCTGAGTGTGGCAGCAAGCCTGCACCTTGCCTCCTGCTCCACACAGCCCGCTAAACAAGAACAGACTATGATAAAAGAACAAAGCACAGCGGAGACAGTCTCAGCCGACGTGCACAGCTTTGCCCGGCCTGCAGAAGCTGTGGCCAAACACCTGGAACTTGATATCTCTGTGGATTTTGACCGGAAAGTCCTCTCTGGCCAGGCAGCGTACCTGATCGAGAACAAAACGGGTACAGATGAGATTGTCTTCGATACCCGCAACCTGCAGATCGAGCAGGTGTTTTTGGGTGAGAACCTGGAGGAAACGGCTTTCAGTTTAGGGGAAGCTGATCCGGCGCTGGGGCAAGCGCTCACTGTCAGGATAAAGCCTGACACAAAGAAAGTCACCATCCGCTACCGTACCTCGCCGGAGGCCGCCGCCCTGCAGTGGCTGAACCCGCAGCAGACAGCCGGCAAACAGTACCCGTTCCTGTTTACCCAGTCGCAGGCCATACTTGCCCGTACCTGGATCCCGATTCAGGACAGTCCGGGAATCCGGATCACGTATAGCGCCAACATAAAAGTGCCCAAAGCACTGCTGGCGGTAATGAGCGCTTTGAACCCAACGGAGAAAAATGAGAGCGGTGTATATACCTTCGAGATGACGCAGCCGATCCCGTCTTACCTTATGGCGCTGGCGGTCGGGAACCTTACCTTTCGCGCCATTGGCCCGCAGACGGGTATATATGCCGAGCCCGCTACCATTGCTGCCGCCGCATATGAGTTCGCAGAGATGGATAAGATGCTGGTGGCTGCAGAGAAACTTTATGGCGATTACCGCTGGGACCGTTACGACCTGCTGGTGCTGCCGCCCTCGTTCCCGTTCGGCGGGATGGAGAACCCGCGCCTCACGTTTGTGACGCCAACGGTGCTGGCTAAGGACCGCTCGCTCACCAGCCTGATTGCGCATGAGCTGGCGCATAGCTGGAGCGGCAACCTGGTGACCAACGGCACCTGGAACGACTTTTGGCTGAACGAAGGCTTTACCGTTTATTTTGAGCGCCGCATCATGGAGGAGCTATATGGCAAGGAGTACGCTGACATGCTGAACGTGCTCGGCTACCAGGACCTGACCAACACCCTGAATGACCTGGGCCGCAACAGCGAGGACACGCGCCTGAAACTGGACCTTACAGGGCGTGACCCCGATGAAGGCCTGACAGACATTGCCTACGAAAAAGGAAACTTCTTTCTGCAGCATATAGAAAAGGCGGTAGGCCGGGAGAAATTCGATGCTTTTCTCAACAAGTATTTCAGCACGTTCGCCTTCCAAAGCACCTATACCGATAAGTTCCTCAACTTCCTCCGCAGCGAACTCATCAAAGGAGATGACGAACTGGCCGCGAAGATTAACATAGATGGGTGGGTATTCTCGCCGGGGCTGCCCGATGATTTTGTGGCGCCAACTTCTTCGCGCTTCGCACAGGTGGCGGAGACGTACCAAAGATGGGAAAAGGGGAAATCTGCCGCCGAACTGAACACAAAGGACTGGTCGAGCCACGAGTGGCTGCACTTTATGCGGATGCTGCCCGCGCAGATGACGCAACAGCAGTTAACGGAACTCGACGGGGCTTTTCATTTTACCGACTCAGGTAACTCTGAAATTCTGGCAGCCTGGTTGCTGCATGCCATCCAAAACAACTACACCACAGCGGACAAGGCCTTGGAAACATTTCTGACCCAAGTCGGCCGCCGCAAGTTTCTGGTGCCTATCTATAAGGAACTGATCAAAACACCGCAGGGAAAGGACAAGGCACTGGCTATATATGCCAAAGCAAGGCCAAACTATCACGCCGTGTCTACGGTGACACTGGATGAGCTCCTGAAATAGAGGGTATAGAAAAGGGGCAGCTAAAGTGTAGCTGCCCCTTTTCTGTTTAAGTGAAAAGCTCTGTTACCTTCTTACCTGCTGGTTGGGCGAGGCGAAGGTACAGAGCTTTTCTTATGCGTTACAAAAACTGATGCTACTCAGCCTGCTTGTTTACTGTTTGCTCTGCGATTTTGGTTAACAGGGCATCGGTCTTCTTCTCTTCTTCGAGCGTCTGAACCAGCTGCTTCATCACATCCTTCAAGCCCAGCTGCTTTGCATAAGTACTAACGGTACCGTATGCAGCAATTTCATAGTGTTCTACTCGCTGTGCGCAGGCAATCAAGGCGGCATCCATTACGCTCTGATCAGCTTTCTCGCTCATCATAGACTCGGCTTCTTTGATAATGCCCTCCATTGCCTTGCACTTCTCGCCTTTAGCCTTTTCTCCCACCAGTTCGAAAACACTCTCCAGACGCTGAATCTGCTGCTCTGTTTCCTGTAAATGCTGCTCAAACGCCTGCTTCAGTTTATCGGAAGAGGCTGCTTTGATCATCTTTGGAAGTGCTTTGGTGATTTGGTTCTCAGCACTGTAGATGTCTTGAAGTTCGTGGATCAAAAGGTCGTTTAAATTATTAAGTTTCATAGCTTGGAAAGGTTACGCGTTAAATTTAAGTGGCTTTGCAGCCTATGTACATCCTATACGGCGCACCTCTTCCTGAGTTTAGATATATAATTTTTTATTAGCGATATGATTTAATTTTCCCACTTCCATCACTATTAATATAACATTATCCATATACTAAAATTTAGAAGTACATGATTTTCACTATTAAATTAAACGTTAGTTATAGTATCTTTGAAACGATTTTGCCAGATACCGGTACTTTTAATACAAGGGCGGAGCAGCAAGTCTTTGCAACCCAATTCCTACAACCAGTCACTTTACAGCATCAGTGGATATACCCAAAGGAAAACTTATTGCCATCGGCGGAAATGAAGACAAAGGAACCTACCCCAATCCCAAATCCAGGAGAAAGTACTACCTTGATTTTTTTGAGTTAGGCATCCTGAAGCGCTTTCTGCAGGAGATACCGGCGCAGAAACCCCATATAGAAGTGATCACCACCGCCTCCATGATACCGGAAGAGGTCGGTGAGCGCTACCTCAGTGCCTTCAGCATTCTGGGAGTGGAGGATGTTCGCCAGATGCACATTAAAACAGAGGAAGATGCACGGCTGCCCGAGTACCTTGAGCGGCTAAAAGAAGCGGATGGCGTCATGTTCAGCGGTGGCGACCAATCGCGCATCACGCGCATGTTCCTGCATACCGCCTTGTTGGAAGTGCTCCGTCACCGCTACTGGCACGAAGATTTTATTATCGCCGGAACCAGCGCAGGCGCCATGGCCATGTCGCGGGTGATGATCAAGGGAGGCAGTGCGCCGGAGTCGCTGCTGCGGGGATCGGTGAAGATTGGGGAAGGCCTGAATCTGATTTCAGGCGTGATCATTGATACGCATTTTGTGGTAAGAGGCCGCTTCGGCCGCCTGATGGAAGCGGTAGTCACCTACCCGAAAACCATCGGTCTGGGTTTAGGGGAGGACACCGGTGTACTGCTCACTGCAGGGCACATGATTGAAACCATCGGCTCCAACTTAGTGGTGATCGTGGACGGCCACAATGTGCAGTACACGAATGTGCATGAGGTAGAAAAAGGCCGGCCAATCGCCATCGATAACATGACCATGCACGTGCTGGCCAAAGGCAACGTGTACGACTTTAGCTCCCGCCGCTTCTTTACAAGTGCCGAAGCTTACCAGCAGGCCCAACTGCAGGAGGCAAAGTAAAGCGTTATATATAGAATGCCTTTCAAAGCTCAGGATATGCCAAACAGCAGCTACTGTTTTGCCTCTTCCGTTGGCCCGCTGTCAGGTTTCTTTGTATATCCCTATATACGTCGGTTCGCTGTTCTTTTTGCTCGCGCGGTACATGCCTTCCGAGTTGAAGGGCATTGCCACCTCCCCTGCCGCGTTCACCGCGATTAATCCGCCTTCGCCGCCAAATGCAACCAGCTTCTGCAGCACCACCTCGTCACAGGCTTCCTGCAGGGAGTATCCTTTGTATTCGATGAGGCAGGAGACATCGTATGCCACCACGGCGCGCATAAAGAACTCGCCGTGTCCGGTGCAGGAGATGGCGCAGGTATCATTGTTGGCGTAGGTACCCACGCCTATTAGCGGAGAGTCCCCAATGCGGTTATAGCGCTTGTTTGTCATGCCGCCGGTGGAAGTAGCTGCCGCTGTATTTCCCTCCCTGTCCACGGCTACCGCGCCGACTGTTCCGAACTTCTCGTCCAGGTGTTCGGTGTGGTCCAGCATGAACTCATCCGAGTCCCGCAGATCAGTCCATTGCTTAAAGCGGAAGGAATTGAAAAAATAGCGTTCCGGGGCAAAAGGGATGGAGTGGTTTCGGGCAAACTCCTCTGCCCCGTGCCCGCTCAGGAGCACATGGTCAGAGTGCTGCAGCACCGCCCGCGCCAGGGCAACCGGGTTTCGCACCCCCTGCACGCCGGCTACTGCGCCGGCCTCGCGGTTCCGGCCGCACATGATGGCCGCATCCATTTCGTGCTTCCCCTCTTTTGTGAACACAGCACCACGGCCTGCATTGAACAAGGGGCTATCTTCTAGTAGCGTCACTGCCAGTTCTACGGCATCAAGCGCGGATTTTCCTTCTAGCAGCAAGCGGTGCCCCTCCTCCACTGCCTCCTGCAGCGCAACCCTGTAAGCTTTTTCCTGGTCTGGGGTGAGCGATACCCTTGTAATTGTTCCGGCTCCTCCGTGTATGGCAATGGCGATGTTATGCATGGATAGGTAGTGTGTCTTTGGCTTCGCTACTCTGTACGCCGATCACGCGCTGGCTGTTATTTAGCAGCCTTTTTTATCTTTTAACTGGTCATAAATGGACCAAAAGCAGCAGAAAATTCGTTATCTTTGTTCTAATCAAGATAACTTATTTTAACAGATTCATTATGTCGTTTGATATCCAAGGTAAGCTGTACGAAGCGTTTGAGGAGCAACAGGTAAGTGATAAATTCAAAAAGCGCGAGTTCGTGCTCGAGATTCCTGATGGCTCTTATACCCAATATGTGAAGTTCCAGTTAACGCAGGACAAGTGCAACCTCTTAGACTCGTTCAAGAATGGCGACGAGTTGAAAGTAACTTTTAACCTGACGGGCAAGCCTTTCACCAAAAACGGTACGACCATGTACTTCACCAACCTGCAGGCCTGGAGAGTGGAGCCAGCTGCTAACAACGGAGGTGCACCTGCCGGTGGCGCCCCAATGCAGCAGGATGCCCCTTCGTTCTACAGCAGCGATGCGGATAACGATCTGCCTTTCTAATGCATATATAAACCATTATGTGAAGGAGCGGGCTGCAAACAGTCCGCTTTTTTTATGCCCGTTCCGATGCAGAATATCTCTAAGAGAGCTTTTGCATCTACAGGCGCATAAAAAACATACTAGATGAAAGACTACGATTATAGCGGGCTTTCGCTTTGAAAAAATTCTTCTCCGGCGGTATAACCTAAGCCTCAAAAGGGAGTTTATTAGCATAGCACCGCACTTTTCCTATGGACGAACTACAGCGCCTCATTCTACAGGGCGAGAACGACCGGGTTGATTTCAAGCAACGCGTCAGGCAGCCGGAGAAAATTGCCCGCACCCTTGTCTCCTTCGCAAATACCCGCGGGGGCGTTATTCTGATTGGGGTGAAAGACAACGGCACCATTTCGGGCATTGACCCTGAAGAGGAGAAACACACTCTACAGCTCGCCGCTGACTTCTACTGCGACCCGCCGGTACAGGTGCAGTACGAGGAAGTGGAGGAAGACAACCTGACCGTCCTAAAGGTGATCATTCCAGAAAGTATCCATAAACCACACTTTGCCAAAATAAAAGAAGATGACTGGCGGGGGTATGTGCGGGTAAAAGACACCAGCGTGCAAACAAGTAAAATGGCTGACAAAGCGCTGGCGATGGAGCCGGAGCAGTTTGAGCCCCTGCCCCTCGACCGGCACGAAAACGCCATACTCCTCTACCTGCAGAAGGCCCCTCGCATTACCCTGAGGCAATTCATGCAACTGGCGAACCTGTCCGAGCGCCGCGCCTACCGCACCCTCGTAAAGCTGGTCATACACGGCTACCTGCGGCTCCACGACAAAGAAAAAGAAGCCTACTATACCCTCAGTTAAAATTAACTATTGGTGTCAGCACCCTTTCCAATAAAGCTACCTGCAGATGAGTAGCAGCGGCTTCTATATACAGCACCTGTTTTCCTGCTGGATGCAAGAATGGCAATCCCTATACAGCACCATGTTATAGAACCACTACTTTACTCCCCTTTAGTTTCTGCTACATTTGGCCCAGACAGTGCTGCTGCATCGGCAAAGCCATTATGCTCAACCACATACCTGATTCATCCATTAGATTCCCGATAATCATCGCGTGCAGCAGGTAGGCCTTGAATAAATAAAATAAATTTTGATATAGAACCGCCTTCATCAATAGGTCTGAATTCAGTAAAGTTCTGAAAATTAATCTTGTATAAATAAGGTGTAAAGTGTAATATAAAGCAGCGATAAAGTATCTCCTCCTTCCTCTGGGGCAGACGCAGCCGCCACTCCCTTTATCACGTAAGCAGTCTTATTCAGGAGCATCGAAAAAAAATCAGCTGATATTAGTTTCACCCTAAGCCCTTAGCCTATGGCAAGCCCTAAAACCTCCTCTGCCACGTCCGGCACAATGAAAGTCTCGAAACCAAGCACCGCCACGAAAAGCAAAACAAGCAAGGCAAATCCCAAAGTCGAGGAAGTGACCAGCAAGAAGATCTTCGTGCTGGACACCTCTGTTATCCTGTACGACCACAGCGCTATCCAGAACTTTCAGGAGCACGATGTCGCCATTCCGATCACGGTACTGGAAGAGCTCGATAATTTTAAGAAGGGCAACGATATCAAGAACTTTGAGGCCCGCGAGTTTATCCGCTTCATCGATCAGCTTTCGGCGGAGCACCGGCTGCAGGAGTGGCTGCCCCTGAACGGCAAAAACAAGGGTAACTTTAAGGTGCTGATGAACGAAAGCACTGCCGTGGACGCCACAACCATCTTCGGCGACAAAAACGACCACCGTATCCTGAACTCGGCCCTGACGCTGAAGGAGGAGAAGCCGGAGAGCAAAATCGTGCTGGTGACCAAAGACATTAACCTGCGCCTGAAGGCCCGTGCCCTTAATATCACCGCAGAGGACTATGAAACCGGGAAAATTCAGGATGTGGCCGGCCTCTACACCGGCAACGACACGATTGAAGACGTTGCCGCGCCAATTATCAGCGAGTTGTATGAAAAAGGCGTCTGCGAGACTTCGAAAGTACTGACGGATGCCCCGACAGATAATCACTTCTTTATCCTGAAGAGCTTTAAGAGCTCAACACTAGCATTTTATAATGCTGCAGAGAAACAGTTGGAGCGGGTTGATAAACTCACCGCCTTTGGTGTGAAGCCCCGCAACGCGGAGCAGGCCTTTGCGCTGCACGCCCTGCTGAACCCGCAGATCAAACTCATCACTGTGCAGGGTGTGGCGGGTACGGGCAAAACCCTGCTCGCGCTTGCCTCCGCCATTGAGCAGCGCCGGGAGTACAAGCAAATCTACCTGGCCCGCCCGGTGGTGCCGCTCAGCAACAAAGACATTGGCTATTTGCCCGGCGACATCAAATCGAAGCTAAACCCTTATATGGAACCGCTCTGGGACAACCTGAAATACATCCAGAATCAGTTTGCCGAAACAAGCAAAGAGTTTCAGAAGATCCGGGACATGGTGGACCTGGAGAAACTGATGATCACGCCGCTGGCCTATATCCGCGGGCGTAGTTTGTCTAATATCTATTTCATCGTGGACGAGGCGCAGAACCTGACGCCGCATGAGGTGAAAACCATCATCTCGCGGGCCGGGGAAAACACAAAAATCGTTTTTACAGGTGATATCCACCAGATCGACACGCCTTACCTCGACTCCCAGAGCAACGGCCTTTCCTACCTCATCGACAGAGCCAAAGACCACCCGCTTTACGCGCACATCACCCTGTTGAAAGGCGAACGCTCTGAACTGGCTAACCTGGCCAATGAGTTGTTGTAGTTTCTTATCACATCCTATATAAACAGAAGCGCCTGCGTTGAATTCGCAGGCGCTTCTGTTTATATAGGAGCAGTTCATCAATTTTGCTTCGCCTCCTGCCAGTGGATGCGTTGCACGCATCCAGCCGCTATAAACTATTTACGCTTCAGGTACCGTGTCTGCAGGATGTTCATGTGGTGCAGTTCGTGTGCGGCCATTACATGTATAAGCCCGCGGAGCGTCATGCGCCGGCCGTTGGCCTCGCCTATATTGTTCATCATCTCGAAGGTAAAGCTCCGGAACATCGCCATGTTGGAGCGGCGCGTCAGTTCATACTCGTCCAGGATGTTAGCCAGCGGGCGAATGTTAGCCAAGGAGTTGTAGACATATTTATTTTCGTCCCAACCGGGCAGCGGGGCTTCCTCGAGGCGGCTGAAGCAGAGGGCGCGGTAGCCAAAAACACGCTCCGCCTCAATCAGGTGCTGCAGCACCTCCTTCATGGTCCACTTGCCCTCTTCGTAGGTTTCCTCGGCCCGCTCATCCGAAATATTCTTGAACATATACCGCAGGTCCACGGCCTGCTTTTCAAGTAAGTACATGATGTCGCCTTCCGGCAGCTCGCTCATGTAGCCCTGGTATATATCAGGGTATTCTTCTACTGTCGGTCTGTTAATGGTAATCGGCATAAGCGGTTTTTGATTTAGATGCTTTCTTCTTACTGTTGTTCAGAAGTAAGGTTTTAAGGCCAAGCAAGCCTTTCTCCACTTCTTCCTGCTTCCGGTATCTCTGCACTGCGCCTAGCAAGCGCTCCCAGGGGTTCTGCCCGACTATCGCCTGCTGCCGCCATACCACCTGTGTGCCGCCCGCTACAGGGGCCAGCGTAAAAGAACCCTTGATGGTGCGGGTGGCGCTGTTCTCGTTTTGCTCATATACCAGCGTGGAGGGGCTGATGCTCTCGGTGAACAGCACAGCCCCATTGCCCACCCGGTCGCCGCTCCATTGCAGCCGGGCCCCGGTGCCAGACATGGGGCCACCGTACAGGTGTATCATCGTGGGATCTTCCTGCTTGTTCAGCACGCTCCACTTTTCCCACTGCGTCGGGTTGTCCAGTAGCGCATATACCTCTTCCGGGGTGGCTGGCAGCACCATGCTGTGCTGCACCTCCAACTGTGTGGGAAGCAGAAAATAAGCAGCACCTGCCGAGGCCGCTAAAAGCAGGGGCAGCGGTAGGAGCACTTTCGTGAGCAGCTTCATAGGGGGTCGTTTTAGGCGCCGCGGCCAAAGCCGTGCGCTGATTTTCAATACCAATTTAAAGGAGCTTTATGCTAGGAATCAAGCGGGAGGCTATAATTTTTTTTGGTGCAAATTACCCCTGAGCGGCAGAGAAAGCGTTTCAGGCAGCTTTATGGCGGCGATACACGTAGAGAAAAGGAAAGAGACTATATATACACTATAAGATCATGGTAAACGATTGGTTAACAAAGGGACTAAGATACTCCCAGAATCCTATATTTAAGAAGTTCCTGGGTAAAGCCGGAGGATATATGACGAAGCCCCTGAAGATGGGGATGCTGCTGACTTCGGCCTATGGCAAGCTGGTGGATGTAGACAGTTCTCAAAGCGGGCTGGACCAGTTAAAAACGTTTATGTTCACGTTTATCCGACTGATCAAAGCCTACGCCAGTGGCGAGTACCGGCACGTGGCCAACAAGTCGTTGCTGATCGGCGTGGCAGTTTTGCTGTATCTGGTTACCCCGTTCGACATCATCCCGGACTTTATACCCGTGATCGGCTTGCTGGACGACATCAGCCTGATGGCCTGGTTTGTAGACGCTTTCCAGAAAGAAATTACCAAGTTCAGAGAATGGGAAGCTGACCGTAATTTTGACCACGCGCGCATCGGCTCCTTGTAATGAGGTTGATTAGTTAGCCAGTTACCTCATGTAACGCACAGTACCTCCATAAAACGGCCCGCCAGTTATATAACTGGCGGGCCGTTTTATGGAGGTACTTAATGCTGATGGAAAGTGTCTGACACAAAAGCCAGCACCTTTGGC
>Ga0210040_10009412_pt1 | contig 11379 bp, 9 predicted proteins | sample CryGeyCG12114_NA_FD_185462 | JGI IMG/M metagenome (GOLD analysis project Ga0210040, IMG submission 185462) | Groundwater microbial communities from aquifer - Crystal Geyser CG19_WC_8/21/14_NA (SPAdes) (version 2) | ecosystem: Environmental > Aquatic > Deep subsurface > Groundwater | place: USA... | reverse complement strand
CGCGGTGCAGACGAGCGGGTGGATCTGGATGGCCTTGCCCTCGACCAGCTGGGGCTCGAAGGCCTGGATGCCGAGGCGGTGCAGCGTGGGCGCGCGGTTGAGCAGCACCGGGTGCTCGGTGATGACCTCGGACAGGACGTCCCAGACCACCGGGCGGGCGCGCTCGACCATGCGCTTGGCGCTCTTGATGTTCTGCGCGTGGCTGAGGTCGACGAGCCGCTTCATGACGAAGGGCTTGAAGAGCTCCAGGGCCATCTGCTTGGGCAGACCGCACTGGTGCAGCTTCAGCTGGGGGCCGACGACGATGACCGAGCGGCCGGAGTAGTCGACGCGCTTGCCGAGCAGGTTCTGGCGGAAGCGGCCCTGCTTGCCCTTGAGCATGTCGGACAGCGACTTCAGGGGCCGGTTGCCCGGGCCCGTGACGGGGCGACCGCGGCGGCCGTTGTCGAACAGCGCGTCGACGGCCTCCTGCAGCATCCGCTTCTCGTTGTTGACGATGATCTCGGGCGCGCCGAGGTCCAGCAGCCGCTTCAGCCGGTTGTTGCGGTTGATGACGCGGCGGTACAGGTCGTTCAGGTCGGAGGTCGCGAAGCGGCCACCGTCCAGCTGGACCATGGGGCGCAGGTCCGGCGGGATGACCGGGACGCAGTCCAGGACCATGCCCTCGGGCGAGTTGCGCGTCGTGAGGAACGCCGAGACGACCTTCAGCCGCTTCAGCGCCCGCGTCTTGCGCTGGCCCTTGCCCGTGGCGATGATCTCGCGCAGGTTCTCGGCCTCGGCCTCCAGGTCGAAGCTCTGCAGGCGCTTCTGCAGCGCGGCAGCACCCATGCCGCCCTCGAAGTACATGCCGAAGCGCTCGCGCATGGCGCGGTAGAGGACCTCGTCACCCTCGAGGTCCTGGACCTTGAGGTTGCGGAAGCGGTCCCAGACCGTGGCCAGGCGGTCGATCTCGGCGTCGGCGCGACGGCGGATCTGCGCCATCTCGCGCTCGGCCGACTCGCGCACCTTGCGGCGCACGTCCGACTTCGCGCCCTCGGCCTCGAGCTCGGCCAGGTCGTTCTCCAGCGTCTTGGCGCGCGTGTCGACGTCGTTGTCACGACGGTTCTCGACCTCGCGCTTCTCGACCTCGATCTGCGCCTCGAGCGAGGAGAAGTCGCGCTGGCGACCCTCGTCGTCGACCCACGTGATCATGTAGGCGGCGAAGTAGATGACCTTCTCGAGGTCCTTCGGCGCCAGGTCGAGCAGGTAGCCCAGCCGGCTGGGGACACCCTTGAAGTACCAGATGTGCGTGACGGGAGCGGCCAGCTCGATGTGGCCCATCCGCTCACGACGCACCTTGGCGCGCGTGACCTCCACGCCGCAGCGCTCGCAGATGATGCCCTTGAAGCGGACGCGCTTGTACTTCCCGCAGTAGCACTCCCAGTCCCGGGTCGGACCGAAGATCTTCTCGCAGAAGAGCCCGTCCTTCTCCGGCTTGAGCGTGCGGTAGTTGATGGTCTCCGGCTTCTTGACCTCACCGTGCGACCACGTGCGGATGTCCTCCGCCGTGGCCAGGCCGATGCGTAGCTCGTCGAAGAAGTTGACGTCGAGCAACGTGATCTTCTTTCTGTCGTGTGCTGAGAGGTCTGACATTCCGTGGAACCCGCCCGGGACGTCCCGGGGGCTCCGTTGGCCGGCGGTGGCGGGCCGCAGGTGCGAACACCCGCGGCCCACGCCCGTCAGACCTCTTCGACGCTGCTCGGCTCGCGCCGAGCCAGGTCGATGCCCAGCTCCTCGGCCGCCCGGAAGACGTCCTCGTCGCTGTCGCGCATCTCGATGGCCATGCCGTCGGAGGAGAGGACCTCCACGTTCAGGCACAGCGACTGCATCTCCTTGATGAGCACCTTGAAGGACTCGGGGATGCCGGGCTCCGGGATGTTCTCGCCCTTGACGATGGCCTCGTAGACCTTCACGCGGCCGAGGACGTCGTCGGACTTGATCGTCAGGAGCTCCTGCAGGGCGTAGGCGGCGCCGTACGCCTCCAGGGCCCAGACCTCCATCTCGCCGAAGCGCTGTCCACCGAACTGCGCCTTACCACCCAGCGGCTGCTGCGTGATCATCGAGTAGGGACCCGTGGAGCGCGCGTGGATCTTGTCGTCGACGAGGTGGTGCAGCTTCAGGATGTACATGTAGCCGACCGAGACGGGCTCGGGGAACGGCTCACCGGAGCGACCGTCGAACAGGGTCGCCTTGCCGTTGCCCTTGACCAGGCGCTCCCCGTCGCGGGTCGGCGTGGTCGAGGACAGCAGCCCGGTGATCTCCTCCTCGCGCGCACCGTCGAAGACGGGCGAGGCGATGCGGGAGCCGCCGGGAGCGCTGCGGATCTCCTCCGGGATGAGCTTCGCCCAGTCCGGCTCCCCCTCGATCTCCCAGCCCTGCTGGGCGACCCAGCCGAGGTGGAGCTCGAGGACCTGGCCGACGTTCATCCGGCTCGGGACACCGAGCGGGTTCAGGATGATGTCGACCGGGGTCCCGTCCTCGAGGAACGGCATGTCCTCGACGGGCAGGATCTTGGAGATGACGCCCTTGTTGCCGTGGCGGCCCGCCAGCTTGTCGCCGTCGGTGATCTTGCGCTTGTTCGCCACGTAGACGCGCACCAGCTGGTTCACGCCCGGGGGCAGCTCGTCACCCTCGTCGCGGTCGAAGACCTTGACGCCGATGACCGTGCCGGTCTCGCCGTGGGGCACCTTCAGCGACGTGTCGCGGACCTCGCGGGCCTTCTCGCCGAAGATGGCGCGCAGCAGGCGCTCCTCCGGGGTCAGCTCGGTCTCGCCCTTGGGCGTGACCTTGCCGACGAGCAGGTCGCCGTCGCGGACCTCGGCGCCGATGCGGATGATCCCGCGCTCGTCGAGGTCGGCGAGGACCTCCTCCGCGACGTTGGGGATGTCGCGGGTGATCTCCTCCGGCCCCAGCTTGGTGTCGCGGGCGTCGACCTCGTGCTCCTCGATGTGGATGGAGGAGAGGACGTCGTCCTGCACGATGCGCTGCGACAGGATGATCGCGTCTTCGTAGTTGTGGCCCTCCCACGGCATGAACGCCACGAGGAGGTTGCGGCCCAGGGCCATCTCGCCACCGTCGGTCGACGGGCCGTCGGCCAGGACCGTGCCCACCTCGACGCGGTCGCCGTCGTTGATCACGACGCGCTGGTTGTAGGCGGTGCCGTGGTTGGAGCGGCGGAACTTCGCGACCCGGTAGGTCGAGGCGGTGCCGTCGTCGTTGCTGACCGTCACGAGGTCCGCGGAGACCTCCGTGGCGACGCCGGCCTTCTCGGCCACGATCACGTCGCCCGCGTCGACGGCCGCGCGGAACTCCATGCCGGTGCCGATGAGCGGCGCCTCGGTCTTGACCAGCGGCACCGCCTGGCGCTGCATGTTCGAGCCCATGAGGGCGCGGTTGGCGTCGTCGTGCTCGAGGAACGGGATCATCGCCGTGGCGACGGAGACCATCTGCCGCGCCGCGACGTCCATGTAGTCGACCTCGGAGCGCTGCACGAACTCCGCGTCGCCACCCTTCGCGCGCACCAGCACGCGGGCCTCGGCGAAGGCGCCGTCCGCGTCCAGCGGGGCGTTGGCCTGCGCGATGACGAAGGCGTCCTCCTCGTCGGCCGTCAGGTAGTCGACGTCGTCGGAGACCTTGCCGTCGGTGACCTTGCGGTACGGCGTCTCGATGAAGCCGAACGGGTTGATGCGCCCGTAGCTCGACAGCGAGCCGATCAGGCCGATGTTCGGGCCCTCCGGCGTCTCGATCGGGCACATGCGGCCGTAGTGCGACGGGTGGACGTCGCGGACCTCCATGCCGGCGCGCTCGCGGGACAGACCGCCCGGCCCGAGCGCCGACAGGCGGCGCTTGTGGGTCAGACCCGCGAGCGGGTTGGTCTGGTCCATGAACTGCGACAGCTGGCTCGTCCCGAAGAACTCCTTGATGGAGGCCACGACGGGACGGATGTTGATCAGCGTCTGCGGCGTGATGGCCTCGACGTCCTGGGTCGTCATGCGCTCGCGCACGACGCGCTCCATCCGGGACAGGCCCGTGCGGACCTGGTTCTGGATGAGCTCGCCGACGCTGCGCAGGCGGCGGTTGCCGAAGTGGTCGATGTCGTCGACCTCGACGCGCAGCTCGATCGCCTGACCGGCCTTCGTGCCCGGCATGGTCACCTCGCCGGCGTGCAGCTTGACGAGGTACTTGATCGTCGAGGCGATGTCGTCGACGGACAGCACGCTGTTGGCCAGCGGCTGCTCCTGCCCCAGCTTCTTGTTCACCTTGTAGCGGCCGACCTTGGCGAGGTCGTAGCGCTTCGGGTTGAAGTAGAGGTTGTCGAGCAGGTTGCGCGCGGCCTCCTGGGTCGGCGGCTCACCCGGGCGCAGCTTGCGGTAGATGTCCAGGAGCGCGTCCTCCACACCGGCGGTGTGGTCCTTCTCCAGCGTCGAGATCATCGACTCGTAGTCGGCGAACTCCTCGCGGATCTGGGACTCGCTCCAGCCGAGGGCCTTGAGCAGCACCGTGACCGACTGCTTGCGCTTGCGGTCGATGCGGACGCCGACCGTGTCGCGCTTGTCGATCTCGAACTCCAGCCACGCACCGCGCGACGGGATGATCTTGGCGGTCCACGTGTCGCGGTCCGACGTCTTGTCGGGCACGCGCTCGAAGTAGATGCCCGGCGAGCGGACGAGCTGGGAGACGACGACGCGCTCGGTGCCGTTGATCACGAAGGTGCCGCGCTCGGTCATGAGCGGGAAGTCGCCCATGAAGACGGTCTGGCTCTTGATCTCGCCGGTCGTCGTGTTCATGAACTCGGCGGTGACGAAGAGGGGCGCGGCGTAGGTGAGGTCGCGCTCCTTGCAGTCCTCGAGCGTGTACTTCGCCGGCTCGAAGCGGTGGTCGCGGAACGACAGCGACATGGAGCCCGAGAAGTCCTCGATCGGGGAGATCTCCTCGAAGATCTCCTCCAGACCGGAGGTCATCGGGACGTCGAGCCCACCCGAGCGGGAGGCCTCGACGCGGTCCTGCCACCGCTTGTTGCCGAGCAGCCAGTCGAAGCTGTCGGTCTGGAGCGCGAGCAGGTCGGGAACCTCCAGAGGCTCCCGGATCTTGCCGAAGGAGTACCGACCGGAGACGGTGCGAGCGGAGTTGCCTGGTGCGGACGCTGTGCGCGAGGCGGCCAAGAGGGGTCCTTCCACGGGCCTGCGAACGTGACGTGCACTACCCGGTCCCACTCGGACGTCCCACTGGTCGACATCCGGCTATATGACGCTGGGCAGCGCAAAACAGCAGGGTACCCCACGAGGGCAGGACTGTCCAAGCCCCCTCCGGCGGAGCGCCGAGCGTCATGCCCGACGCGGGCCCCAGCCGGTGCGACGACGGTGTCGCACGGGGAGCTGCGGCGGATCGACAGCCGCTGATGAGGATGTCCCCCGCGGACCCCTCCGTCAAGACACGCGGCCGAGCTGTGGACGGCGGGTCGCACGTGCGCCCCGGAGCAGACGGCTCCCGGACGCGCGCAGGGGCGGCCGGGCCGCAGCCCGACCGCCCCTGGCGGAGCGCTCCGCGCCCCTCAGGGCGCGGAGCGGGGTGTCACTTGAGGGTGACGGTGGCGCCGGCGGCCTCGAGCTGCGCCTTCGCCTTGTCGGCGGCGTCCTTGGCGACCTTCTCCAGGACGGGCTTGGGGGCGCCGTCGACGAGGTCCTTGGCCTCCTTCAGGCCGAGGCTCGTGAGGGCGCGCACCTCCTTGATGACGCCGATCTTCTTGTCGCCGGCGGCCTCGAGGATGACGTCGAACTCCGACTGCTCCTCGGCGGCCTCGGCCGGGGCGCCCGCGCCACCGGCAGCGGCGACGGCCACGGGGGCGGCCGCGGTGACGTCGAAGGTCTCCTCGAACTTCTTCACGAACTCCGACAGCTCGATGAGCGTGAGCTCCTTGAACGCGTCGAGCAGGTCGTCGGTGCTGAGCTTCGCCATGGTGGGCGGTCCTTCCTCGTCAGGGTGCTTCTGGGGTGGTGCGTGCGGGTGGTGCTGTCAGCTGCGTGGACGCTCAGGCGTCCACGGTCTCCTCGGCGGCCGGCTCGGAAGCGGCGGCCGGCTCCTCGGCGGCCGCGGGCGCACCCTCGGACACCTTCTCCCGCAACGCGTCCACGGTGCGGACGGTCTTGGACAGCGGAGCCTGGAAGAGCGCTGCAGCCTTGGACTGGGTGGCCTTGAGGACACCCGCGACCTTCGACAGCAGCACCTCGCGGGACTCGAGGTCCGCCAGGGCGGCGACGTCGGCCGCGCTGATCGCACGACCTTCGAGGTAGCCGCTCTTGACGATCAGCTGGGGGTTGGCCTTCGCGAAGTCACGCAGGCCCTTGGCCGCCTCGACCGGGTCACCGGCGACGAAGGCGATCGCGGTGGGGCCGGCGAGCTGCCCCTCGAAGGCCGAGACTCCGGCCTCGGTGGCCGCGATGCTGGCCAGCGTGTTCTTCACGACCGCGTAGGTCGTGTCGCGACCCAGCGATCGGCGCAGCTCGGTGAGCTGCGCGACGGTCAGACCCCGGTACTCGGTGAGCACCGCAGCGCTGGAACCGTTGAACAGTGCCGTGATCTCCTTGACGGCAGCTGCCCTGTCACTCCGTGCCATGGGCCCTCCTCTCACTCATCGGGGGAGCCGGTCGGGCCCCGGACGCACGAAACGCCCCGGCGCAGGTGCGCGGGGCGTCGGGCCGGGCCTCACGGGGAGGACGGCTGATGCTCAAGCTCACCTGCGCGGGTCGCCCGTGGGTGCGGGACCTTCTGCGGCTGTCGTCCCGCGAGGGGCTCCAGCTGCGACCGGCGGTCTTCGGTGGCCCCAGTCTACACGCGGGCGGGCGGGGCCCCCACCACGCGGACGGGGGCGGGACCGCGGCAGCGGCCCCGCCCCCGTCGGGCGGTGCGGTGCGTCCTCAGACGGCCGCGGGGTCCTCGGCGAGGTTCTTGACCAACGCCGGGTCCACGGGGATGCCGGGGCCCATCGTCGTGGTGACGGTGGCCTTCTTGAGGTAGCGGCCCTTGGACGCGGACGGCTTCAGCCGCAGCACCTCGTCCAGCGCGGCGGAGTAGTTCTCGACCAGCTGGCGGTCGTCGAAGCTCGCCTTGCCGATGACGAAGTGCAGGTTGGCGTGCTTGTCCGTGCGGAACTCGATCTTGCCGCCCTTGATCTCCGTCACGGCCTTGGCGACGTCCATCGTGACGGTGCCCGTCTTGGGGTTGGGCATGAGACCGCGCGGCCCCAGCACCTTGCCCAGGCGGCCGACCTTGCCCATGAGGTCCGGCGTCGCGACGGCGGCGTCGAAGTCGAGGCGACCCTTGGCGACCTCGTCGATGAGCTCGTCGCCCCCGACGATGTCGGCGCCGGCGGCCTCGGCCTGCGCGGCGCGGTCACCGGTCGCGAAGACCAGCACGCGGGCGGTCTTGCCGGTGCCGTGCGGCAGGTTGACGGTGCCGCGGACCATCTGGTCGGCCTTGCGGGGGTCGACACCGAGGCGGAAGGCCACCTCGACGGTCGCGTCGTACTTCGTCGTGGAGGTCTCGCGGGCGAGCTTCACGGCGTCCAGCGGTGCGTACAGGGCGTCGGCGTCGATCTTCTCGGCGGCGGCGCGGTAGGCCTTGCTGCGCTTCACTTCTGCTCCTGGGGGGGGAGAGGGAGTCGTGGTCGGTCGGGCCGCGCGCGGCCCTGCCACTGGGTGCCCGGCCGGGCGGCGCCCGGCCGGAGGCGGTGCCTCAGTCGGAGACGGTGATGCCCATCGACCGGGCGGTGCCGGCGATGATGCGGGCCGCCATGTCGACGTCGGTGGCGTTGAGGTCCTGCAGCTTGGTCTCCGCGATCTCGCGGACCTGGGCCTGCGTGAGGTTCGCGACCTTCTTCACGTGGGGCTCGCCCGAGCCCTTCTCCACGCCGGCGGCCTTCTTGATGAGCTCCGCGGCCGGCGGGGTCTTCGTGATGAAGGTGAAGGAGCGGTCCTCGTAGACCGTGATCTCGACGGGGATGACGTTCCCGCGCTGAGCCTCGGTCTGCGCGTTGTACGCCTTGCAGAACTCCATGATGTTCACGCCGTGCTGACCGAGCGCAGGGCCGATCGGCGGGGCGGGGGTGGCCATGCCGGCCTTGATCTGCAGCTTGATGAGGCCGGAGACCTTCTTCTTGGGGGGCACGTCGTGTCCTTCCGTCGGGCCCCGGTGCGGGGCGTGCCGGCCGTATCGGTGCCCGCGGATCGGGCGACGAGGAGTTGAGGCCGGTAGGAGCAGTCTACGCGAGGCGCCGGGGGCACCCCGCACGCGAGAGGACCCCGGCCGGTGGCCGGGGTCCTCTCGAGGCGGTGGGTCAGATCTTGGCGACCTGGTTGAAGCTCAGCTCGACCGGGGTCTCGCGGCCGAAGATGGACACGAGGACGGTGACCTTCTGGCGGTCCGCGGAGATCTCCGAGATGGTCGCCGGGAGGGTCTCGAAGGGGCCTTCCATGACGGTGACCGACTCGCCGACCTCGAAGTCGACGACGCGCTCGGGCTGCACCACGACGGGCTTGCCGTCGGCCGTCTTGGCCTGCTTGGGCTCCAGCGTCGCCGCCAGCATGGAGAAGACCTCGTCGTTGGACAGCGGCACGGGCTGGTGGGTGTTGCCCACGAAGCCGGTCACGCCCGGGGTGTGGCGCACCGCGCCCCACGACTCGTCGGTCAGGTCCATGCGCACCAGCACGTAGCCGGGGATGCGCACGCGGCGGACGTTCTTGCGCTGGCCGTTCTTGACCTCGACGACCTCCTCCATGGGGACCTCCACCTGGAAGATGTAGTCCTCCATGTTGAGGCTCGTCATGCGGGTCTCGAGGTTGGTCTTCACGCGGTTCTCGTAGCCGGCGTAGCTGTGGATGACGAACCACTCGCCGGGCATGCGCCGCAGCTGCTTGCGGAACTCCTCGGCCTCGTCGACCTCCTCGTCGGCCATGTCCGGCAGCGGGGCGTCGCCCGCAGCGGAGGTGCCGTCGGCCGGGGCGTCGTCGTCACCGGCGTCGACGGCGTCGTCGACGTCCTCGGCGGTCTCGGCACCCTCCGGCGCCACGGCGTCCAGCACGTCGGCCTCGGCCACCGCCTCGGCGCCGGGCTCGTCGTCCTCGAAGTCACCGACGGGCAGGTCGGCGGTGTCCGCGGCCTGCTCCTGCTCGGCCTCGACGTCGGCGGCGCGGTCAGCGGCCAGGTCGTCGGCGTCGTAGGACTGCGTGGCGACGAACGGGTCGTCGACCTCGGTCGGGCGCTCGGACACGGTGCTTGCCTGCTTCCTTCGGGTTCGGTGGTCGCGTCAGGACCCGGACCCGAACACCAGCAGCACGAGCTTGCCGATGCCGTAGTCCAGAGCGGACACGAAGAGCATCATCACGACGACGAAGACGAGCACGACCGCGGTGTAGCTGAGCAGGTCCCGGCGGGTGGGCCAGACGACCTTGCGCAGCTCCTCGACGACCTGGCGCAGGAAGAGCAGCACGCCGGTGCGGCGCTTGGCCGAGGCGTGATCCTCCTCGGTCTTCGTCGTCTCGCTCACGTCGACCCTGCTCCCCACCGTTCCCGGTGCTCGTCGTGCGGTCGCGTCCGGCACGGACACGGGTGCTGCTCGCAGGGCAGGAGGGACTCGAACCCACAACCGCCGGTTTTGGAGACCGGTGCGCTACCAATTGCGCCACTGCCCTGAGCGGTCCGCGCACCCCGGGGGGCGTGCGTCACCACGGCGGTGCAACCCGCCGTCGGGGAGTCTAGGCGACACAGGCGCGGGCCGTCGAACCAGCACGCCCGCCCGCCCGTCGCGGGCGGGAGCTCCCACCGGGCGGGCTCCGGGTGCCACGATGGTGCCCGTGACCGCCTCCAGCGCCCCCACCACCACGACGCCGGCCACCGACTCCCCGGCCACCGACTCCCCGACCGCGGGCCGACGCCGGCTCTCCGCCCGCGTCGCCGGCATCGCCGAGTCCGCGACGCTGGCGGTGGACGCGAAGGCCAAGGCCCTCAAGGCCGCCGGGCGCCCCGTCATCGGCTTCGGCGCCGGCGAGCCCGACTTCCCCACGCCGGCCGCGATCGTCGAGGCGGCCGCCGCCGCGTGCGCCGACCCCGCCAACCACCGCTACACGCCCGCCGGCGGCCTGCCGGTGCTGCGCGAGGCCATCGCCGCGAAGACGCGGCGGGACTCGGGCTACGAGGTGGCGCCGTCGCAGGTGCTGGTCACCAACGGCGGCAAGCAGGCCGTCTACGAGACCTTCGCGGCCCTGCTCGACCCGGGCGACGAGGTCGTCCTGCCGAGCCCGTACTGGACGACGTACCCCGAGGCCGCGCGCCTGGCGGGCGGCTCGTGCGTCGAGGTCTTCGCCGGCCCGGACTCGGGCTACCGCGTCACCGTGGAGCAGCTGGAGGCCGCGCGCACGCCCCGCTCGAAGGTCCTTCTGTTCAACTCCCCGTCCAACCCCACCGGCGCCGTCTACTCCCCCGAGGAGGTCCGGGCGATCGGCCGCTGGGCGCTGGAGCACGACCTGTGGGTCGTGACCGACGAGATCTACGAGCACCTCGTCTACGACGGCAACCGAGCCGCGTCGATGCCCGTGGAGGTGCCCGAGCTCGCGGACCGCTGCGTCGTGCTCAACGGGGTCGCCAAGACCTACGCCATGACGGGCTGGCGCGTGGGCTGGCTGATCGGGCCGCCCGACCTGGTCGACGGCGTCGCCAACCTGCAGTCGCACCTGACGTCCAACGTCGCCAACGTCTCGCAGCGGGCGGCCGTCGCGGCCCTCACGGGAGACCTCGACGCCGTCGCGCACATGCGGGAGGCCTTCGACCGCCGCCGGCGCACGATCGTCGGGATGCTCGACGCCATCGACGGCGTCTCCTGCCCGCTGCCCGAGGGGGCGTTCTACGCCTACCCCTCGGTGCAGGGGCTGATCGGCCGCACGCTGCGCGGGACGGAGATCACGTCCTCCGCCGTCCTGGCGGAGCTGGTCCTGACCCACGCGGAGGTCGCCGTGGTGCCCGGTGAGGCCTTCGGTCCCAGCGGGTTCCTGCGCTTCTCCTACGCGCTGGCCGACGACGACCTCGCCGAGGGCGTCGGCCGCGTGCAGCGCCTGCTGGCCGAGGCGGTCTGACCGGACGGTCCCCACCGGCTCACGGCGAGCACTGGCAGACTCACTGACCGTGACGTCGCGCACGCTGGAGTCCCTGCCGAAGGCCCACCTGCACCTGCACTTCACGGGCTCGATGCGCCCCGCGACGCTCGTCGAGCTCGCGGAGCGCAACGGCGTGCGGCTGCCCGCCGCGCTCACGGGCCACCAGATGGTCACCCTGTCCCCCGACGAGCGCGGC
>Ga0210040_10009410_pt1 | contig 11381 bp, 9 predicted proteins | sample CryGeyCG12114_NA_FD_185462 | JGI IMG/M metagenome (GOLD analysis project Ga0210040, IMG submission 185462) | Groundwater microbial communities from aquifer - Crystal Geyser CG19_WC_8/21/14_NA (SPAdes) (version 2) | ecosystem: Environmental > Aquatic > Deep subsurface > Groundwater | place: USA... | reverse complement strand
CGAGGCCAATCAGGACGCCGTCGACGCGGGGCGCCCGCCGCTCACCCCCCTGCAGCAGGACCTCCAGGACGCGACGCTGGCCACCGAGTGGCCGGCCGACCTGCAGCCGGGCTTCGACGAGCTGCCGACCTACGGCGTCGAGGTGTGGCCGACCAACTGCCTGCGGGTGGACGCCGACGTGCTCGACCGGTGCACCTTCGGCGGGGCCGCCGCCCCGAAGCGCGCCGTCCTGATGGGCGACTCCTACGCCGCGGCCTGGGTGCCGGCCCTCCGGTCGGCGCTCGTGCCCTCCGGCTGGTCCGTGGTCGGGTTGTCGGACGGCCAGTGCCCCAACATCACCGCGCTGACGGTGCTCAACGGCGAGACCTTCACCCGGTGCCAGCAGCACCGGGACTGGGCGATCGAGCACATCGTGGAGACCCGTCCGGACCTGGTGATCCTCACGAACGCCTGGACGGCGACCCTGCTCGACGAGTCCCTCGACCGGCGGACGGCCTTCCGCGACGGGCTCACCGACGTGGTCCGGCGGCTCCAGCCGTCCGGCGCGGAGATCGTCCTGCTGGCCGCCCCGCCCGGCTCGGCGAACCTGCAGGAGTGCCCGACCGGGATCAACGGTCCTGACGACTGCCTCGAGGGTCCGGTGGACACCTTCGCGACGCAGATCGCCACCGAGCGCGAGGTAGCTGCCGAGACCGGCGCCGTGGCGATCGACCCGGAGCCGTGGTTCTGCATCGACGGGCGCTGCCCGGCCGTCGTCGGCAGCACGCCGGTCTACTTCGACGGACGGCACATCACCGTCGAGTACGCGGAGCGGATCGGCGCCGAGCTGGTGACGGCGCTCGATGTTCGCTGACCCCGTCGTGCGCCGTCCGGCCGCTGACGAAGGAGGAGCGCTGACCGTCGCCGCTCCCCCGGCGGGCGCGCGACGCCCGGACCACTTCCGGCCCGACATCGAGGGCCTGCGCGCGGTGGCCGTCGGGCTCGTCGTCGCCGACCACGTGTTCGGATGGCCCGCGGGCGGCTTCATCGGCGTCGACGTCTTCTTCGTGGTCTCGGGCTTCCTGATCACCGGCCTGCTGGTGCGCGAGCGGTCCCGGACGGGCCGGATCTCCTTCCGCGGCTTCTACGCCCGGCGGGTGCGCCGGCTCTTCCCGGCCGCCCTCGCCACTCTCGCCGCCACGACGGTGGCCGCCTGGCTGGTGTTCCTCGGCGGCCGGTTCCAGGAGACCGTCACCGACGTCGTCTGGGCGGCGCTGTTCGGCGCCAACATCAACTTCGCGCGGCAGGGCACCGACTACTTCGGGTCGGCCGCGCCGCCGTCCCTCGTGCAGCACTTCTGGTCGCTGTCGGTCGAGGAGCAGTTCTACGTCGCCTGGCCCGCGCTGATCCTGCTCGCCTTCGCTCTCGCGGGGGCGGCCGGACGACGCCGGGAGGCGCACGCCACGGCGACCCGGCCCTCCTCCACCCTCGCGATGTGGGTCGTGCTCGGGACGGTGACCGCGGCCTCCTTCGCCTGGTCGGTGCACGCCACCGCCACGTCCCCGTCGACCGCCTACTTCTCCACCTTCACCCGCGCCTGGGAGCTCGGCGTCGGCGCGCTGATCGCCGTCACCGCCGCGCACCTGGACCGCGTCCCCGCCGTGCTGCGGGCCGCGCTGGCGTGGTGCGGCCTGGGCGCGGTGGTCCTCGCCGCGGTCGTGGTCGACGACGGCACCCCCTTCCCCGGCACCGCGGCCGCGCTCCCGGTGCTGGGCGCCGCCGCGCTCGTGGCCTGGGGGAGCACGCCGGGTGGGCCGGGCGCCCGGTGGCTGCTGGGCAGCCCACCGGCCCGCTTCGTCGGCGCCATCTCCTACTCCCTGTACCTGTGGCACTGGCCGGTCCTCGGCATCGCCGGCGCACTCGTGCTGCCCGGGTCCGCGTTGTTCGACCTGGGCATGGTCGCCGCCTCGCTGCTCCTGGCGACGGCGTCCTACTACTGCATCGAGCAACCGGTCCTGCACACGAACTGGCTGCTCCCCCACCGGCCCGTCGACCGCGCCCGCGCCCGGCCCGTCTTCCGCCGCGCCGTCGCGGTGGGCGCCGGGGCCGCGGTCCTCACCGCGGCCACCGTGGTGGCGCTGGTCCTCGTGCCGCAGGGCGACGGGGAGAGTTCCGGGATCGCGGCCGCGCGGGCCGCGGCGGCCCAGGACGACCAGGACCCCGGCACGCCACCGCTCACCCCGATCCAGCAGGATCTGCGGGCCGCGACCCTCGCCACCGAGTGGCCCGCGGACCTCGACCCCTCCTTCGACCAGCTGCCGACCTACGCCGACGACGTCTGGCCTCGGGACTGCCTGAGCGTCGGGGAGCACAACGTCCAGAAGTGCAGCTACGGCGACCCGGGGTCGGCGCGGAGGGTCACCGTCCTGGGCGACTCGTACGCCGCCGCCTGGGTGCCGGCGCTGCAGCAGGAGATGGTTCCCCAGGGGTGGTTCCTGCAGAGCCTGTCGTTCGGCGTCTGCCCCAACGTCACCGCGACGCCGATCTTCGACACACTCCCCTTCACGGCCTGCACGGTGCACCGCGAATGGGCTCTCGAGCGCATCCTCGAGGACCCGCCTGACCTCGTGGTCATGGCCCACTCGTGGCGTGCGGACCTGGTCGGCGAGGCCGACCGGGAGGCGGCGTACCGGGAGGGTCTCGCCGACGTCGTCCGGCGGGTGCAGTCCTCGGGCGCGCGGGTGGTCGTCCTGGGCGCTCCGCCGGGATCGCGGGACCTGCAGACGTGCCCGACCGCCCGCAACGGGCCCGATGAGTGCCTGCGCGGCCCCGCCGCCACGTTCGACGACCAGATGGCCAGCGAGCAGGAGGTGGCCGCCGAGACCGGCGTCCGGGCGATCGACCCCGAGCAGTGGTTCTGCATCGACGACCTCTGCCCGGCCGTCGTCGGCAGCACGCCCGTCTACTTCGACGGGCACCACCTGACCGCCGAGTACGCGCGCCGCATCGCCCCCGAGGTCGTGACCGCGATCCTCCAGCCCTGAGCGGCGCCAGGATGGTTACCTTGCGGGTCCGACACACGAATGCAGGGATGGTCATGCGCCGTTCGGTCCTACCCGCGCTCCTCCTGGCGCTGACGCTGCCCGCCTGCGGCTTCAGCGACGCGGACGGGGACGCCGACGGGTCGGCCGCTCCCTCGACGAGCAGCCCGGCGACGGGGACCGCTCCGGCGACGGAGATGACGCTCAACGAGCGGGGCAACGTCCCTGTCGCACTCGGCGAGGAGATCACCGTCCGCCCGGCGGCCGCCGCCGAGGAGCCACCGGTGCTCACGCTGAACATCGAGGAGGTCGTCGTCGACCCGGTCTGCGACGACGACTCCGAGGTCGCGCCCGACAACGGTCACTACGTCGCGCTCCGGATGGTGGCGACCGCGTCGGAGGAGCTCGACCCCAAGGTGACCACACCGATCGCCGACTACGACTTCAGCGTCCTCGGGTCCGACGGTGCCACCTTCGACCCCGTCACCGAGGTGGGGCGGTCCTGCTTCGGCCCGCCGCGGCTGATCCAGAACATGCGGATCGGGCCGGGCTACGAGTACGAGGGCTGGATGGTGCTCGACGTGCCGGTCACCAGCGGTGCCCTGGTCTACGCACCCGGGGGCGACGGGCCGAACCGGTGGGAGTGGCAGTTCTGACCGTTCCGCCGACGGACTGAGGACCGCCCACCGCGTGGGAACGGCCGCCGGTGGGCAGGCCCACCAGGTGACACGACACGAGGTCCTCATCATCGGGGCCGGCAACGCCGGCATCTCGCTCGCCGCACGGCTGCTCCGCGACGGCGTCCGGGACGTCGCCGTCCTCGCCGCCCAGCCGGTGCACCGCTACAAGCCGCTGCTGAACTACGTGGCCGCGGGCCGGGCGACGATGACCGCCCTCGAGCGCCCGATGGCCGACGTCGTCCCCGAGGGCTGCACCTGGATCCGCGACAACGCCGCCTCGGTCGACCCCGCCGCCTCGACCGTCCGGACGCGCGCGGGGCGGTCGCTGCAGTACGGAACGCTCGTCGTCTGCCCCGGGCTGGAGGAGGACTGGGACGCCACGCCGGGGCTGCAGACCGCCTACGCCGACGGGTGGGCCGCCTCGTCCTACGTCCCGGGCAGCACGCCCACGGTCTGGCCGCGGCTGTCGGCGCTGCGCACCGGCTCGGTCGTGTTCACCGTGCCGCCGGAGCCGGCGTCGTGCGGGCCCACGGCGCTCAAGCCGCTGCTCATGGCCTGCGACCACTGGCGGCGGTCCGGCGTCCTCGACGCCCTGCAGGTGCGGCTCGTGCTGCCCGGGGCGACGGCGACCGGCCTGCCGCGGGCCGACGAGGTGCTGGAGCACAGGTTCGCCGACTTCGGGATCGAGGTGCTGCGCGAGGCGCGGATCGAGTCGGTGGACGCCGACGCGCACGCGCTCACGATCGCCTCGGGCAACGGGCCCCAGGTGCTCGAGGACATCGCCTTCGCCCACGCCGTGCCGCACTACCGGGCCCCGCGCTGGATCGCCGACGCCGGGCTGGCCGCCGAGCCGGCACCGGGCCTGGTGGACATCGACCCGCACACCCTGCGGTCCCGTCGACACGACACCGTCTGGGCGATCGGCGACGCCGCGGACGCCGCGACCCGGCCCTCCGGAGGTGCGCTGCGCAAGCAGGTCGACGTCCTCGCGCAGAACATCGCCGCCGCCCGGGACGGCGGACAGCTCCAGCGCTACGACGGCTACACCGTCGTGCCCATCACCGTGGACCGGCGGAAGCTGTCGCTCAACGAGGTGGACCGCGAAGGCCGGCCGAGCCCGTCGGTCCCGTTCGTCGACCCCTTCGTGCCGCGTCGCTGGGCCTGGCTGTTCGACCGCTACGGGCTGCCGCAGGTCTACTTCCGGCGCATCCTCCGCGGCCGGGTCTGAGCCGGCCGCTACGCCACCGGGGACGGCAGCTCGGCGGGTTCCACCCGCACTGCCGCGCCGGATGCACGAGGGGACCGAGGTCGGATCCCGCCGAGGATCGCCATGACGGACGCCGAATCCACGACACCGGCGATCTCCCGATCGGCGCTACGAGCCGGCGCCGCCGGTGTGCCCATGGTCTGCACCAACCGGACCGGTTCATCGGTGCAGATCATCTCCGCACCGAGCCGGGACGCCAGCCGCGCCTCGGCGGGGTCGTTGACGACTCCGACGGCCACGAGCAGGCCGAGAGCCTGCAGCCGGGATACGACCGCCGGGTCGCGCCGGACGTGCACCGGGTTCAGGTGCACGTCCGTGACTCCGCGCTCCGACGCGCACCGGGCAGCGACGTCGGGGTCGACGTGCGGCGCGACGATCAACGCAGCCGACACCGTGCCGTGGCCGGCGAGGGACGCCGCCGTGGCCAGGTCGAACGACGACGTGGTCACCCGATCGGCGCCCGGATGCCGCGCCCGTCGGTCGTCGAGGAGTTCACCGAGAAGCCGGGCCGTCCGTGCAGCGGCCGCTCCACCGCTCTCGGGTTTGACCTCGGTGACGACGAAGGCCCGACGATCGGCGACGAGGTCCAGTGCCTGGACGAGCGTCGGGACGCGCGCGCCGTTGAGCAGCCTGAGCCCGCGGAGCTCCGCGAAGGTGCTGGCGGCGACGACGGGGCCCGTTCCCGGCCCGGTGCCGAGGACCCTGCCCAGGTCCGGGTCGTGAGCCAGCACGAGGACGCCGTCGCGGGTGGCCTGCACGTCGATCTCCACTCCGTCGGCACCGGCCGCCAAGGCGGCACGGATGGCTGGCAGCGTGTTCTCCGGATGGCGGGGACAGGTCGGCGTGCCGCGGTGACCGATGATGCGCATGTCCCAGACGCTGCTGACCGATCCGGTCCACGCAGCGACGTCGACGCGAGGTGTCGGTGACCTGTTCGTGAAGGACAGGCGGACGAGGCCTCCACGAGCCCCACGTGGCACACGGCCTCCGTCAGCCCGGCGCGCGTGCGACGCCCCCCACCCGTCGGGGTGAGCGGACCGGGCACGACCTCGTGCAGCCCGGGCGATCGCCCGATGCCACCTCCATGAGGCGATTGCGCTCCGCAGCGGCGGCGACGCGTGCCTTCCTCGAGGGCGACAGCGGCGACCGCGCCCGGTACCGCGACATGCACCGTCGCTTCGCGGCGGCGCCGCTCTTCGGCGCAGCGATCGGCGGGACCTCGGTCGTCACGAGCGTCTGGGCCGGCTGGCGGCTGGTGGTCCTCGTCCTGCTCGCCACGGCGACCATGGCCGTGGCCATCTCCTGCTCGCGCCGCTCGCGCACACCCGAGATCGTCGGCGCGGTCGCATTCGTGGCGCTCGAGGTGAACCTGGCCCTGTCCGTACTGGTCAGCGGCGGTGCGCACAGCCCCCTGCTGGCGCTGATGGTGGTGCCGGTGTTCACCCAGGCGGTGTGCTTCCGGCCGAAGGCCACCTCCGTCTTCGTCGGGCTGTCGCTGGCCGCGGCCACCGCGGCCGTGGTGGGGGCCCTGGCACTCGAGCCGGCGCCGGACATCCCCGACGCGGTCCACCTGCTCTCCTTCGCGGCGCTGCTCGCGAGCCTGGCCGTGGCGGCCAACTGGCTGGCGTCCTCCGATCTGAGCTCCCGGGACGACGCACTGATCGACGAGCTGACCGGCCTGCTCAACAGGAAGGCGCTGTCCCGCCGCTTCCCGGAGCTCAAGGCGCAGGCCGTGGCCCGCGCGGAGAGCCTTGCGCTGGTCATGTGCGACGTCGACCACTTCAAGGCGGTCAACGACTCGTACGGGCACGAGCGGGGCGATCACGTGCTCCGGGAGGTCGCGGACCGGCTCCGGCTGGAGCTCCGGACCTCCGACCTCGTCTACCGCTTCGGGGGCGAGGAGTTCCTGATCCTGCTCCCGGGTCACGATATCGACGACGCACTCCTCGTCGCCGAGCGACTGCGGAAGGCCGTCGCCGCCGCCGAGCCGGCGGGTCTGCGCGTCACGCTCTCCGCGGGTGCGGCGTCGGTCCGGGGCGCCGACGTGGAGTTCCGGGACATCGTCGGTGCCGCCGACGCCGCGCTCTACGAGGCGAAGCGGGCGGGTCGCAACCGCGTCTGCAGCGCTCCGGGCACCCCGTGCGCCGCGCTGACCGTCGGGCACTGAAGCCGCGCTCCACAGGCAACGGTCAGCGACGCGCGTTCAGCTCGTCGAGCGCGCGATGACCGCGCTCGACCACTCCTGGAACGACATCGTGGCGCCCGGAACGGATGGAGACCTCGAGCGTGAGGAGGATCTGTGTCGATGCGAGCACCGCTGCCCCCTCCTCGCCGACCAGGTCGAGGATCCTCGCCCACAGGCGCCTCCGGACACCGTCCAGCAGCGGATCCTGGAGGGAGTACCACGCGAGGGCGGTGAGATCTGTCGCCCGCGTGCCGCTACCGGCGTTCCCGATGTCCACGACCGCCACCACCGCTCCGTCACGGACCAGGACATTGCTGGGCGTCGAGAGATCGGCATGGACCATGTCAGGCGCCTCCCGTGGTCGTGGGACGGCGGCACACAGGAGCCGCAGGCGCTCGATCATGGCCGACACCACGGAGGAATACCCCGGGAGCTCGGCCACGGACCGGCGGAGACGCGTCTGCTCCGGCGTCTCGTCGACACCCAGCCCGGCGACAGCCGGTTCCTGACCGGTGGCGACCCGCCAGGCGTAGGACCAGTGGTCGTAGGGCTCGGAGGCCTGGCCGGCCTGCAGTTCGATGATCCCCATCAGCTGCTCGACGAGTGACGCGGTCAGCTCCGGCGCGGGAGCCGCGTCGACGAAGTCCGTCAGTTGCCATACGTGAGTGGCTGTGGCCCCTACGCCGAGCCAGGCCGGGGTGGGGTAGCCGCGCCTCCGCATGTGCTCGGCGACCCTCCGGGCGCGCAACGTCTCGTCCAGGTGGCCGGGGTGCGCCCGAGGCACTGCTTTGAGCACGGCGTCGGCCCGTCCGGGCAACTGGACGCGCAGGGCGCCTCCGTTGACGCCTCCGGACAGGCGACCGAGAAGGACGACCTCCGACCCGACGACGGCGGCCACGTCGTCCAGGACCGCGGTCGGAGGCTCTTCGGGTGAGCGCAGCACGTGCACGATGATCCCTGCGGTTCCCGCGACGCGGTGGTCATCTCGGGTTCATGACCGATGAGTTCGTGTCGGCGCGCGGTCTTCTCTGGACCGCCCCCGTGAGAGGACGCCGAGATGGACACCGCCCAGTCCCCCGCCGAGGAGTACCGCGAGATCGACGGCCACTTCACCCGCCTGGTCGAGGGGGTGCGTGACGCCACGACCTGGGACCGGCCTGCCCCGGTCGCCGGTTGGACGGCGCGCGACGTCGTCCGGCACCTGGTCGAGTGGTTCCCGGGCTTCCTGCACGCGGGCGCCGGCATCGAGCTGCCCACGGGGCCGCCGGTCGACGACGACCCGGTGGCCGCCTGGCGGACCTTCAGCGACGGGGTGCAGGCGCTGCTGGACGACCGCGCATCCGCCGACCTCGTGGTCCGCAACCCGCACATCGGCGACGTCCCGGTGCCGCGCGCCGTGTCGCAGTTCTTCACCGCCGACGTCTTCATGCACTCCTGGGACCTGGCCCGCGCCACCGGGCAGGACGAGACGCTCGACCCGGAACGCTGCGCGGCGATGCTCCAGGGCATGGAGCCCATGGACGAGCTCCTGCGGTCCAGCGATCAGTACGGGCCCCGGGTGCCGGTGCCCGCGAACGCCGACCCGCAGACCCGGCTGCTCGCCTTCATCGGCCGCGACCCCCGCTGACCCTCCGCCCGCAGGGCCCTCTGCGCGCGCGAACGCCCATAGCGTGGAATTGAGCCGTGCCCACCACCGTCAAGGCCTACGCCGCCACGTCCGCCACGGGGCCGTTGACGCCCACCACGATCGAGCGCCGGGACGTCGGGCCGCACGACGTCCGCATCGACATCGCGTACTGCGGCGTCTGCCACTCCGACATCCACACCGCCCGTGCCGAGTGGGGTCCGACGAACTACCCCATCGTCCTCGGCCACGAGATCACCGGGATCGTCGCGGAGGTCGGGCCGGAGGTCACGCGGTTCGGCGTGGGCGACCGCGTCGGCGTGGGCTGCCTGGTCGACTCCTGCCGCACGTGCGCGTACTGCAGGCGCGGGGACGAGCAGTACTGCGCCGAGGGGTACGTCGAGACGTACTCGAGCACCGGCCGGGACGGCCTGCCGACCCAGGGCGGATTCTCCCAGGCCGTCGTCGTCACCGAAGACTTCGTCCTGCGCATCCCCGACGCGCTCGCGCTCGACGTCGCCGCTCCGCTGCTGTGCGCAGGCATCACGGTCTACTCCCCGCTGAGGCACTGGAACGCCGGCCCTGGGGCCAGGGTCGCCGTCGTCGGCCTCGGCGGGCTCGGTCACATGGCCGTGCAACTCGCCTCCGCCATGGGCGCCGAGGTCACCGTGCTGTCGCAGTCGCTCGCGAAGCGGGACGACGGCCTGCGGCTGGGCGCCGACGCCTACGCGGCTACCGGCGACCCGGCCACCTTTCCCGCCCTGGCCGCCTCGTTCGACCTGGTGCTCAACACGGTCAGCGCGTCGATCGATGTCGACGCGTACCTCTCCCTGCTCGCTGTGGACGGCACCCTGGTCAACCTCGGCATCCCGGCGGAGCCGCAGTCGCTGGACCTGACCTCCCTGGTCATGCGCCGGATCTCGTACACCGGCTCGAACATCGGCGGCGTCCGCGAGACCCAGGAGATGCTCGACTTCTGCGCCGAGCACGGCATCGCCGCACAGATCGAGACCATCGGCGCGCAGCAGATCGACCAGGCCTTCGAGCGGGTCATCGCCTCGGACGTGCGCTACCGGTTCGTGATCGACACGGCCACGCTCGCCTGAGGCGGACGACCTCGGTACGACGGGGCGAGGCCGGCCGGGTCGCCCTTTCGCTGCGGTCGCCCGACCAGGGTCCTCACCCGAGTCGATGACGGCGAGAGCGAGCCAGACGCTCGGCACCTCGTCCGCACCACCTCCCGACCTGTTCTCGCCAAGCTGATCGGCGTCGTCTCGGTACCCCTTGTTCCTGGTGGCAGCGGCGCCTACGTTCGGCGGCCTGGCCAGCTTCTGGGGGAGATCCGCTTGTCCACGTCAGTCACCACAGCAAGGCGGGGCCTGGCCACCGTCTTGTCCGCCGCAGCCTTCGCCGTCGCCCTCCTGTTGGGAACGCCACAGGCGGTCGCCGACGTCTACAGCTCGCCCGCCGGCACCTACGAGGTCAAGGGCGCCATCCTCGGGGAGTACCAGGCACTCGGCGGGCCGGGCGGCCGACTCGGCGTCCCGCTGACCAATGAGCTGGTGACGCCCGTCCGCACCGAAGGCCGCTTCAACGCCTTCCAGTACGGCTCCATCTACTGGTCGCCCCGCACGGGTGCGCACGAGGTACGCGGGGCCATCCGGGCCACCTGGGGGTCACTCGGCTGGGAGAGCGGCGTCCTGGGTTTCCCGCTGACCCGCGAGCTGGGGACGCCGGACGGCCGTGGACGCTTCAACGCCTTCGAGCGCGGCTCCGTCTACTGGACCCCGGCAACGGGCGCGCGCGAGGTCCGCGGTGCCATCCGGGACCAGTGGGCGTCCCAGGGCTGGGAGCGATCCTTCATGGGCTACCCGGTCACCAACGAGCTCAGCACGCCGACCAAGCCGGGCCGGTTCAACCTCTTCGAGCGCGGCTCGATCTACTGGTCAACCGCGACGGGGGCCCACAGCATCGGCGGAGCCATTCGTGACCGCTGGGCCGGTCTGGGATGGGAGAACTCCTCCCTCGGATTCCCCACGACCAACGAGTTCGCCATTCCTGGCGGCCGGGCGCAGAACTTCGAGTGCGGCTCGATCGAATGGACGCCCGCCGGTGGAGCCGTCGTGAAGGGTTGTGGCGCTCCGACGCCCCCGCCGCCCCCGCCGCTCAGCCCGGACAAGAACTGCCGGGACTTCGCCACCCAGGCCGACGCTCAGGCGTGGCACGACGCGACCGTCCTGGCGTACGGCTCCGACGTGCACGGCCTGGACGGCAGCAATCCCCCTGACGGAGAGGCTTGCGAATCCCTTCCCTAGCCATCTCGGGCGAAGCGATCCGCGATGGTGCGCGGTCGCTTCGCCCAAGGGGACGCGAGCGGCGCGGAGGGTGCGGACATCCGCATGCTCAGACCCGGTACTGGTGGCCGTCACGGACAGGATGGGCAGGCGCGTCCGCCTTCCGCTGAACTGCGAGAGTTCGCACGTCAGACGTTGAAGCGGAACTCCACGACGTCGCCGTCGGCCATGACGTACTCCTTGCCCTCCATGCGGACCCAGCCCTTGGACTTGGCCTCGGCCATGGACCCGGCCTCGACCAGCTGGTCGAA
>Ga0210040_10009409_pt1 | contig 11382 bp, 8 predicted proteins | sample CryGeyCG12114_NA_FD_185462 | JGI IMG/M metagenome (GOLD analysis project Ga0210040, IMG submission 185462) | Groundwater microbial communities from aquifer - Crystal Geyser CG19_WC_8/21/14_NA (SPAdes) (version 2) | ecosystem: Environmental > Aquatic > Deep subsurface > Groundwater | place: USA... | reverse complement strand
TTTGCTTTGCAGATAAACCAGGTTATTTAATTTACCCTGGCGCCAGGTTTCAATCATGTTGTCGTAGTAAAAGCTGCCGGGATTGCCGGATTGACCGCCCGGATACACGCCAAAGCCTTGTACTTGCGGCCCCAGCGCCACTACCATGCGCCACGAAGGGCCGTGCCTTTCAGAAGTTGCATTTACAATACCGCGCCCGCCGCCAATTTGCAGGTTTTCCCGGCCAAAGCCCGGTAAATTGGCAATATGCCGGATAGAGGTACTTTTATACGGCGCCCACTGCCATTTATTACCAATATTACCCAACTGGTGCTGCAAAGAATCAACCGTAGCCCGGTACGAAGCATTTACCAGTTCGGCCAGGGTTTCTTTTTGGGGCGTAAGCCGGTTATCAAACCAGGCTGATTGGGGTTCGTGCTGCACCAGATGTATGGTACGGTCGCGGCTGGGATAACGCAACTCTAAACCAACATTGTTAAAATCGTCGTGCCAGATGGCCTCATTAAAAAGCTGCCACCACAATTCAAAAACGGTTGGAGCGGTTTCGGTGGGGTTATACTGGTATTGCCATTGCTGCATTATTTGCAACACCTGCTGCTGATTCGGGTTTAGTCCGGCCGGACGCATATAACTTAATAAAGCAGGCAACACGGTTTGGGCATGGATATTGAAATTATCGTTCTGCAAAGCCCGCATGCTGTCTACCGTTATTTTTTCCATGGCGGCTAATCTTTGGTTGATGCGAATAGCTCTTTCGGGCGAACCAAATTGCCAGTTCAGGTAATATGGGTAGTCGGGACCAACTGAAAATTGATTGGCGGAAGAAACAAAACCCCGCGTTGGATTTTTAACGTGCGGATTTTGGTTTGCCGGTATCCAGCCCTGCCAATCGTAGACCGGATTAGTGCCATCCAGTATAAATTTGCCCTGGTCTTTCCATTTCAGCGGAAACCTACCGTTGGGCCAGATAGCAATATTCTGCTGGTTATCGGCGTAAATAAAATTCTGGGCGGGAGCAACATAAAAAGAAAGCGCCTGCTGGTAATCCTGGTAATTACGGGCCCGGTTGAGTAAATAAAAGGTGCGCAGTTCGTTCGATTTTTCGTGGGCTACCCAGCGCATAGCGTGGCTGACGGGCGTTTGCTTATTAAATACTTTTTCGGGCTTATCGTACACTACCGGGCCGTGATGCGTGTAGTAAACCGTATCGAATAAACTTTGCTGCCCTCTTATTTTTATTTCTTCTACTTGTTGGCGCACCGGCTTCCACTGGTTATTGTGCCAGTATTGTTGCTTGCGTTTATCTTTCAATTTTATTTGGTACCAATCTAATACATCGGCATCTACGTTGGTTACACCCCAGCTGATATTTTGATTGAAACCAATAATAACACCCGGCGCTCCCGGCAGCGATACGCCACAAACATTTACATCCGGCCCGACTAACTGCACCTGGTACCAGATAGAAGGTAGGTTTAGTTGCAAATGCGGGTCGTTGGCTAACATCGGATAACCGGTTGCCGTTTTCGTGCCTGCTACTGCCCAGTTATTGCTCCCTAACTCCGCTGGTGGCTCTTTCTCTAAAACTTTATTGGATAGCTGCGCTCGAAAACCAGTGGGCACAGGCGGTGTTTTTAAAGGCGTAAAATCTAAAGGCGTACCTTCGGGCACAATTGGTTCTTCCCGGAAAGGATAATCGGGGAAAAGATTTTGGGTGATGTCGGGACCATATTGCTGCAAAATATTGCTCATCCGTAAATCGTCGGAGCGGCCGGCCAAATCGTAGGCCATTAATTTTAAGAGCAAAGAACATTTTAAGGGCGTCCAGTTTTCCGGGGCATAATCCAGGAGTTTATATTCCAGGGGATAATCTTTCGGCGATAAATTTTTTATATACGCATTGATACCCGCCGAATAAGCTTCCAGCATGGCGCGGGTAGTTGGGTCGGCCATCATGCCGGCCAGCGAATTTTTAGCCCCGTACACCATACCCATCCGGCGCTGAAACCGGTCTAGCTCCAGCGCCTTTGCTCCTACTATTTCGGAAATCCGGCCCGCCGCGGCATGCGTCTGAAATTCCATTTGCCACAGCCGGTCCTGGGCCGTGTAATAGCCCTGGGCAAAATATAAATCATGATCGTTCTGAGCAAAGATATGCGGCACCCGGTTTTTATCCAGCAAAATGCTTACCTCTCCTTGCAGCCCCGCAACCGCCAACTGTTGTTTAGCCGCTGTTTCCGGCCCTTCGGCATTTTGCCAAAAACCCTCAAACGGACTCAGAAATTTACCTAATGGCGGTATATCACCCAGTTTGGTATTCAGAACATATACCAGGGCAATGGTTAAAATCAAACTAAAAACAGCTTTAAACCACTTCATAGCGCTTGCATTTTATTGGGTTTGAAGATAGCCGGATTAAAAGAATAAAAAAATATTCTTCTCCGCCGATAAATTCCTTTAATTTAGAAGCAGATATTCTAGTGCTCCATAAAGATTTGTTTGTCGGGAATCCTGGCCGCCGTTTCAGGGTGTTTTCACCTGAAACAAATTATCAGTTATTCCTCTACCCGACAATCTATAGTTTATCAAGCACTAGCATATAAAATTTTGTCTGTGAACCCTGCCTCTGCTTTAAATAAAATAATACTAACAGCATTTTACTTTACTCAAGCAGCTCAAACCAGATGCTAAATATATTACAAAGTAAAAACTTAAGCTTCTCTTCCACATGCTTTTAAACTTATTTAAAAAGAAAATACTGAATCTGGGCTTACTCATTGCCGCTAGTGCCTTTACATTTAAAAATCCGGGCACACCTATAAAGCTGGAGAAATCCTTACTTTGGGAAATATCCGGTAAAGGCTTAGGCAAACCTTCTTACCTGTACGGCACCATTCATATTATTTGTCCCACCGATATGATTTTGACGGAACAGATGCAAGCCAAACTAAAAAGTACAGAGCAGCTTTCGCTGGAAATTGACATGGACGATCCTGACATGATGATGACGATGCTGCGCGTGATGCCCATGAAAGACGGCGCTTCGCTGCAAACCCTTTTATCACCCGCCGATTACCAAACTGTGAGCAACTATTTCCGCCAGAACCTGGGCATGGACCTGACGATGGTGCAAACCTGGAAACCAATTATGCTAACCAGCCTGCTTTATACCAAACTGGCCGACTGCAAACCGCAATCGTACGAGGAAACTTTTATGAAAATGGCTAAAGAACAAGGCAAAGAAATAATCGGCGTTGAAACCCTGGAGGAGCAATTGGCCGTTTTCGATAAAATACCTTATAAAAAACAAGCCGAATTATTAGTACAGGGCATAACGGATATAGACAAAAGCAAAAAAGAGTTTGCCCAAATGATAGCCGCCTACAAAAAACAGGACCTGGATGGTTTCGAAAAAATTTTTAAAGAATCGGAGCAAGGCCTGGATGAATTTGCCGATGTATTACTGCTGCAACGCAATAAAAGCTGGATTCCGGTTATAGAACGCGAAGCTAAAGAAAAACCGACTTTCTTTGCCGTGGGCGCCGGACATTTAGGCGGCAAACAAGGCGTTATTCAGTTATTGCGGCAACAGGGTTACACCGTAAAACCGGTGCTCTAACCTGCTTCGCCTACCCTGCCCGAATAAACCAATCTAAAAAAGGTATCTCCCTGCTGATTAAAACTTAATAGTTTCGAGCCCGTTTAAAATACCATAGCTGGTTGAATGACCGGATAAATTATTTGTTTCACTAAAAAAAAGAATTTATGCAAGCGAGCGATAATGATGAAGTGAAAGGAAAAGTAAGCACTGATATAGATAACAGAGCCCAAAAAAACTTGGCCAAAGATATTATTAACGATAAAGATGAAATAAACGCTGATAATGAGGGCGGAACAAAACCCCGGGCCAGTGGTCGGCAAGGCAGCGTAAGCGTACAAGACGGCGGCCAGGATGTGGGCAGCAGTACCGGTAGTCACTAAATAAAGATTACCTGTGCTAAAAAATTAGCTTCATTTTGTCTAGATACTTTTTTAAATAAAAAGAGCTTGCATGTAGCAAGCTCTTTTTATTTAAGCTTAAGCTGGTTTAATATTTAAAGTTGTTGCTTATTCTTGTCTGAATTAAAAATTAGAAATTAGAAAAGATAGTTATATTCTCTTCCGTCTCTTTTTCAGGTAATGAGTAATGGAATATTTTTTAGTAGTGCACTGGTTATTTATAGTATTTCAGGTATCAAATAACGGCAATACTTCGCTTATTTACGGGCTGCTGCTTACGGGTAATTAAGTTTTCAAAAAAGAATCGTAGGCAAACTTACAGATAATGACTGTTACAATGATTAAAAAGAAAATTCGCACAAAGCCACTGCCTTTAGCAATAGCCAACCGGGAACCAATCTGCGAGCCAATAATATTGCAGATCGCCATCGGAATGCCAATGTGATATAATATTTGCTCGGTATAAGCAAAATAAGCCAGCGCCGATAAATTGGTAGCCACATTCACCAACTTGGCCGAAGCCGATGCTGCCAGGAAACTAAAACCAAATATTCCTACAAAAGCAAAAATTAAAAAGCTACCCGTGCCCGGACCAAAAAAGCCGTCGTAGAAACCAATAATTACCCCTAGCAAAATACCGCATAATAATTCTTTGGCCGGCGAAAGCTTTGGCGCGTGCAAAGCGCCTAAATCTTTTTTGATAAAGGTATAAATGGCCACCCCGATTAATAAAGCTAGTACTACCGGGCGCAACGCATCTGTGGGAATATGACTTACCGCCCGCGCGCCGATAAAAGAAAACACAAGGGCTGTGATAGCCGTTGGTAGAAGCGTTTTCCAGTTTATTTTTACTTTCCGGGCATAACTGAATAAAGCCGCCGTGGTGCCCGAAATACCCGAAACTTTACCGGTTCCGAATAAAGTAGGAATAGGCACGTGCGGCAAAAAAACCAACATGGCCGGCGTTTGAATCAGGCCGCCGCCACCCACAATAGAATCAATAAAACCCGCCAGAAAAGCGAAAAAGCACAGAAAAGCAATATTCAGGTCAAACGCTAAGTCCAAGGGGAAAAGTTTAAAACCGTAAATAAATAGAGAGATTAACGGGCGAAAGTAAATATTTACTACGAATTATTCTGGATTTTTAAGCTGAAGAAATCTTATTTTAGCTGCATTGTATTTGATTTTGTTTTTAGTTATACCAACATGTCCAAACACGTTATACTATTCGGATGCTTCCTGGTGGTTGTGCTGCTAAGCAGTATGTTTTTACGGCAAATGCGCCGGCAAACAGCCACCGAAGACAAGCTTCTGGCAAACCCGGCGGCTTACCAGAATGTAGAGCCCCAAATACGCGGCGTAAGCTGGGTAGCCGGCGACTCGGTAACGGAAGAGCAAATAATTAACCTAAAGCAGCATCAGATTGAATGGATAGCGCAAACACCCTTTGGCTGGCAAACAGCTTATAATTTACCCGAAATCCGGATGAACACCCAACCCACGCGCGCCTTTTGGGGCGAAAGTGATGCGGGACTGGTTCATACAACTTTGCTGGCTAAAAAACACGGCATCAAAACCTTACTAAAACCCCACTTGTGGCTTCGCGACCATTCCGGAAAATGGTTGGGCGATATTACCATGGCCAATGAAGCGCAGTGGGCACAATGGTTTGCAAACTACCGGAAATTTATATTGCACTACGCCCAACTGGCCGAAAAAGAAAAAATAGAAGCTTTGTGCATTGGCACCGAATTGCACCAGCCCGCCGTTACCCACGAAAAAGCTTGGCGGAAACTAATCCGGGATATTCGGCAGGTTTATTCGGGGCAACTCACTTATGCGGCCAACTGGTACCTGGAATACGAGCAGATTAAATTCTGGGACGATTTGGATTTTATTGGCGTACAGGCTTATTTCCCTTTAACTAAAAATAAAAATCCGGCCTTAAAAGAACTGAAAGCCGGCTGGGAAAAGCATTTGCAAGCTATCAGCAAAATAGCCCGTAAATATAAAAAGCCCGTTGTTTTTACCGAAGCCGGCTATAAAAGCACCGCCGACGCGGCCATTGAGCCCTGGGCCTGGCCCCAGCAGGATGATATTCCGGCCGGCACCGAATCGGATGCAACCCAGGTTGCGTGTTACGAAGCGTTATTTCAATCGGTGTGGCACCAGCCTTGGTTTGCCGGCATGTTTATCTGGAAATGGTATCCGCAGCTCCGGGGCAATAGCCGGGAAAAAGCAGATTTTACGCCCCAGAATAAACCAGCCGCCAAAGTTTTAGCTGAGTGGTACGGGCGTTAGTCCAAAGTCGATAGTTCATGATCGATGGTCCATAGTAGTAAATAGTAAGATTGGTAAGATTCTGAGCCACCTTAAAATATTCATTAACGATATAATGATCTAAATATTCAAAGTAAGCTAAGATCATATAAAAACTTTTACCGTATTAACGATGGACCATTGACTATGGACTATAAAATGGACTACAATAAAAATGTTGAATTTAAAAGGAATATCGTTTACTTTCGTGCCAGATAAAAACTGAACCTATGAACATACACGAATATCAAGGTAAAGAAATATTAAAAAGCTACGGCGTCCGCATCCAGGAAGGCATTGTTGCCGAAACCCCCGATCAGGCCGTAGAAGCTGCCAAACGTTTAACCGAAGAAACCGGCACGGGTTGGCACGTAATAAAAGCCCAAATCCACGCGGGTGGTCGGGGCAAAGGCGGCGGCGTAAAATTAGCTAAAAACCTGGAACAGGTACGCGAGTTATCTTCCCAGATTATCGGCATGAACCTGGTAACCCACCAAACCGGACCGGAAGGCAAATTGGTACAAAAGGTTTTAATTGCTGAGGATGTTTATTATCCCGGCGAATCCGAAACCAAAGAATATTATTTATCAATCCTGCTGGACCGGGCCAAAGGTCAAAACGTAATTATGGCCAGTACCGAAGGCGGTATGGACATTGAAGAAGTAGCCGAAAAGCATCCGGAGAAAATATTAAAAGAATGGATTGACCCGGCCGTAGGCTTACGCCCTTTTCAAGCGAATAAAGTAGCTTTTGCTTTGGGTTTACAAGGCCCGGCCCTGAAAGAAATGGTGAAGTTTATTCAAGCTTTGTACCGCGCTTACGAAGATACTGACGCATCGCAGTTTGAAATTAACCCGGTTTTAAAAACTTCCGACGATAAAATATTAGCCGTTGATGCCAAAGTAAACCTGGATGACAACGCTTTATACCGTCATAAAACTTTTGCTGACTTACGCGATACTTCCGAAGAAGATCCGTTAGAAGTAGAAGCTTCGGAAAGCAACCTGAACTACGTAAAACTGGATGGTAACGTGGGCTGTATGGTAAACGGTGCCGGTTTGGCCATGGCTACCATGGATATTATTAAATTATCGGGCGGTGAGCCGGCTAACTTCCTGGACGTAGGCGGTGGGGCCAATGCCCAAACCGTAGAAGCCGGTTTCCGGATTATCCTGAAAGACCCGAACGTAAAAGCTATCCTGATTAACATATTTGGTGGTATTGTGCGTTGCGACCGCGTTGCTAACGGGGTGGTTGAAGCTTATAAAAATATTGGTGATATTAAGGTGCCGATTATTGTGCGTTTGCAAGGCACCAACGCCGAAGAAGGTGCCCGCATTATCGACGAATCCGGCCTGAAAGTTTACTCCGCCGTTTTATTAAAAGATGCTGCCGAACGCGTAAAAGAAGTGCTGGCGTAGTTGATTGTTAATTGTTGATTGCTAATTATCAATTGTTAAAACTATTCATAAAAAAACCTTCCTTGGAAATTGGGAAGGTTTTTTTTATGAAGAAATACTACTAATTGCTAAAAGCTAAATCACATTTAGTTCTACATCAATATTACCGCGGGTTCCTACCGAATACGGACATACTTCGTGGGCTTGTTTCACCAATTGGTTCGCCTGCTCTTTGTCTAAATTTTTTAAATCAACGTCTAACTTAACGCTTAAACCATAGTTATCATTATCTAATTGGTTCAGGCTTATGTGGGCAGTTACCGTCGATTCTTTTTCTAAATTGATGCGTTGCTTACCGGCTACCAGCATTAAGGCACTCTGGAAGCAAGAAGCATAGCCAGCCGCAAACAATTGTTCCGGGTTGCTGGCGCCGCCTTTTCCGCCTAAGCCTTCCGGCACCGTAACATCAATGTCTATAACGCCATCCGAAGATTTAACATGGCCACTCCGTCCGCCAGTAGCTGTTACTTCGGCCGTATACAAGGTTTTCATAGCTTTTAATTTTAGTTATACATGTTTTGTTCATTAAACCCATTTCGGAAGCTTTTGTTTTAAGGTTTAGCGCGCCATAGGGCAGATTACAAGCTAAATATTTTTTAAAATCTTATGGGCATCTACAAAATGTAATATTTTTACTTCCGAAAACTTAAATCATGATTATACAATTTCATTAAGTTTACCACCACATAAGCGCTCGTAGTTCAACTGGATAGAATATCGGATTTCGGCTCCGAGGGTTAGGGGTTCAAATCCTCTCGAGCGCACTTACTTTTTTCTAAGCCTATTAACCTGTTTATACTAAGTACCTTTTTTAATAGAAATATTCGCCAGTTACGGTAAAGGCAGGTTTTAGATTAAAATAAAGTAGTAGAAATTTTAACCCGAGCAAACCGCTTAAAACTCCATTCTTAGACCTGTTTTAAGCGGTTTAAAAATATTTTCATCCAAGATGAACGACATAGAATGGCCAGCTGCGCCTGCGGCTTTTTTCCTAAATAAACCAGTTTTAAAAGCTGCGTTTACGAGCTTATTTATTTTCAGGCAAAATAGAAAAAGTATAATAACTAACTTCGCTGGTTTATTGTGTTAAGGACAAATTTGCTAATTTAGCGTTTCTGCTGGAGGCAATGTTGTTTAAACATTACCCAGGACTTTTACTCTTCTTCAGATAAGATAAGATTAGATTTAAATACACATGAAAATAAAAAAAGCAGTAATAACCGCGGCTGCGCGCGGCGAAAGGCTTTACCCGGTAGCTGATACAGTACAAAAAGCCATGTTGCCGGTGGTGGATAAGGACGGACTGCACAAACCGGTTATTCAGATAATTGCGGAAGAAGCTTTTGCGAGCGGTATTGAAGAAATTTGCCTGGTGTGCGCCCCGGGCGATGGCCCCCGGTATTTAGAAGCCTTTTCTTCTTTGCGCAGTAATTTGCTGCAATCTTATAAAGGCGTGCAGTGGGCCCGCGACGAAGCCGCCCAGATCGATTACTTAATTAGTCGCCTGCACTTTGCCGAACAAACCGAACCGCTGGGTTATGGCCACGCCGTATACTGCGCCCGCGCTTTTGTAAACAATGAACCCTTTTTATTGCTGCTGGGCGATTATTTATATGTTTCTAACTTAGGCGAGAAAAGATGCGCCAGCCAGTTAATAGAATTAGCCACTGAACAAAATTGTTCCGTTTCGGCCGTTAACCCCACCATCGAGCACCAGATAAGCCGCTACGGCACCTTAACCGGCAAACATTTGCCTAACCAGCCGGGCGTTTACCAGATAGATAAAATAATAGAAAAACCATCTTTGAGCACCGCCGAACTGGAGCTGCAAACGCCGGGCTTGCGGTTGGGTTATTATTTGTGCTTTTTTGGGATGCACGTTTTAATGCCCGCTATTTTCGATATACTGGAAAAGCAACTGCCAACCGCCAACAATAACCTGCAGCTAACGCCGGCTTTACAGGAGCTGGCTACGCAGGATAAATACCTGGCGCTGGAAATGAAAGGCAGCCGCTACGATTTAGGTAAAAAGTTTGGCATGCTGCAGGCCCAGATTGCTTTAGGTTTAGCCGGCGAAGCCCACAACGAAACCCTGACCACCATGGTAGAATTGCTGGCAGAAGCTAATTTGCGCAAATAAAGAATAAATCAGAACCGGAATTTTATAAAGCACAAGTTACCAACTAAAGTTTTAAAAGCTTCCGGTCGATAGAGAAAAAGGCTGCATGAATATTTTTATCAATACTATTATCTCATCCGACCCGGCCGAAAGGAATCAATCTTTTTATGCCTTGAGTCGGAATATGAGTACGCCCCAGCTATTTCGGGCTTTGCGCGAGTTAGACGAATTCCGGAAAACTACGCCCAACTTATACGAAAAAGTCCGGGCTATTTTGTTTTTATACGCCGGTTACCGTTTCTTCCTGATGGAAGCCAAAGATATTCCGGCTACCGGCAAAATTCCGTACGCGGGTTTCGAAGATTTACTGGGTCGTCGTTTCGAACAAGCTATCAGTACTTTTTTGCACGAAGTAGCCCAGCATGGCGCCAGTGCCACTTTGTTCAGTGGTTTAGCCGAGGCTTATCACCATTTGTCTTTCCAAATCCTGGCCGACCAGGTACGTAAAAGCGTGCGGTCCAGCAAAGGCAACCAGTGGATGTTCCGGGTTGGTCACCAGGAAGAACACCCGATTCGCATTCACCCGAAATTATTGCACCGCCCCGAAAATACCTTATTGTACCCGGTGCTGGAAGAGCAAACTTCCGTGCGCATGGATTTAACCCACAGCGGTTGGTCCGATATATTCTTTTTGGGGATGGATTATCCCGAAGGTGCCCGGGTGGTTAATATTTCCATTGATTTAGGTATGTTTGGCAGGGATAAAGATATTCGTCCGCCGTTGCAAAGTTACGTGCGGGTTATACCTGAACCAGTGCTGCGCCTCACCAGCATCGACCTGAATACCACTAAGGACATTACCGACCTGGCCGACTTATTTAATTTCGGGAATGATTACCTGAGTTTGGTGAAAGCCGGGGTTATTGCTTCAGGACTTATTCCGCCTTCTTTCGAAGGCACCAATCAATCGCTGGAAAAAATACTGGCCCGGATTGTAGCTCCCGGCATGGGCATTGAGTTAGTTACGAAGGTAAACGATATCCCGAAAGGTTCGCGCTTTGCGGTTTCTACTAATTTGCTGGGTTCAATTATTTCGGTACTGATGCGGGCCACGAACCAAACCAAAAACCTGGTGGGCGGTCTGGAAGAAAGCGAACGCCGATTGGTAGCTTCCCGCGCTATTCTGGGCGAATGGATTGGCGGTTCGGGCGGTGGCTGGCAGGATTCCGGTGGCGTTTGGCCGGGCATTAAAACCATTATGGGTACTTTTGCCCAGGAAGGTGATCCGGAAGCGGGCATTAGCCGCGGCACCTTACTGCCCCGGCACCGGGTATTACAGGAGCCCGATATTCACCCGGAAATTGCCCAACGCATTACCAATTCGTTGGTTTTAATGCACGGCGGTATGGCATCTAACGTGGGACCTATCCTGGAAATGGTAACCGAAAAATACCTGCTCCGCGGCGAAAAAGAATGGGATGCCCG
>Ga0210040_10009408_pt1 | contig 11382 bp, 8 predicted proteins | sample CryGeyCG12114_NA_FD_185462 | JGI IMG/M metagenome (GOLD analysis project Ga0210040, IMG submission 185462) | Groundwater microbial communities from aquifer - Crystal Geyser CG19_WC_8/21/14_NA (SPAdes) (version 2) | ecosystem: Environmental > Aquatic > Deep subsurface > Groundwater | place: USA... | reverse complement strand
CCGCCGACGTCACCGACCTCGAGCAGGTCAACCGGGCGGCCGCCGACGCGGTCGAGGCCTTCGGTCACGTCGACGTGCTGGTGAACAACGCCGGCACCTGCATCCACAAGCCGGCGCTGGACGTCACCCCGGAGGACTGGCGTCAGGTGATGGACATCAACGTCACCGGGGTCTGGAACTGCTCGCAGGCCTTCGGCCGGGTGATGGTCGAGCAGGGCCGCGGCGCCATCGTCAACATCGGCTCGATCTCCGCCCTGATCGTCAACCGGCCGCAGCTGCAGGCCGGCTACAACGCCTCGAAGGCCGCCGTGCACCAGCTCACCCGGTCCCTCGCCGCCGAGTGGGCCCCGCACGGCGTCCGGGTGAACGCCCTCGCTCCCGGCTACATCAAGACCGAGATGGCCCCTGTCGACAACCCCGAGTTCCGCCGCCACTGGATCGAGGACGCGCCGATGCAGCGCTACGCGATGCCCGACGAGCTCGGCCCCAGCGTGGTCTTCCTCTCCTCCGACGCCTCCGGCTTCATGACCGGGGAGGTTCTGGTGATCGACGGCGGGTACACCTTGTTCTGAGGCTGCCCACGGGTGTGGTGACCGCTAAAGGGATCGCCGCCTGAGGACACGCGTGAGAACCTGGAGGCAACATGACTGCACCCGAACCGACGCCGTCCCAGCCCCTCGACGGGAACGGTGACGATCTCGTCATCGAGCGGCTGGATCCCCGTGAGCACCCGCAGTTCGCCCGCCCGCTCCGCACCGAGGAACCCGACCGGTCGGAGGCGACCGAGCCGGGCTCCGACGACTACGACGGCGACCAGCAGGACCTCGCCGACCGCATCTCGCTGCGCCGGATCGCCGGCATGTCCACCGAGCTCACCGACATCAGCGAGGTCGAGTACCGCCAGCTGCTGCTGGAGCGCGTGGTGCTGGTCAGCGTCTGGACCACCGGCACCGTGGTCGATGCGGAGAACTCCATGGTCGAGCTCAAGCTGCTGGCCGAGACGGCCGGGTCGCAGATCCTGGAGGGGCTGGTCCAGCGGCGCAGCCGGCCCGACCCCGCCACCTACATCGGCAGCGGCAAGGTCGACGAGCTGCGCGAGGTGGTGGTGTCCACGGGGGCGGACACGGTGATCTGCGACGGCGAGCTGAGCCCGGCCCAGCTGCGCAACCTGGAGGACCGGGTCAAGGTCAAGGTGATCGACCGGACCGCCCTGATCCTGGACATCTTCGCCCAGCACGCGCAGAGCGCCGAGGGTAAAGCTCAGGTCGAGCTGGCCCAGCTCCAGTACCTCAAGCAGAGGTTGAGGGGTTGGGGTGGCAACCTGTCCCGCCAGGCCGGCGGTCGGGCCGCGGGCGGTGCGGGCATCGGTGGCCGCGGCCCCGGTGAGACCAAGCTGGAGACCGACCGGCGCCGGATCAACAGCCGGATCGCGAAGCTGCGCGCGACGCTGCGCGAGATGGACGGCACCCGCGAGACCAAGCGGGCCGAGCGGCGGCGCCACGAGGTGCCGTCCGTGGCGATCGTGGGCTACACGAACGCCGGGAAGTCGAGCCTGCTCAACCGGCTCACCAACGCGGGCGTGCTGGTCGAGGACGCGCTGTTCGCGACCCTGGACCCCACCACCCGTCGGACCACGACCACCGACGGCAGGGTCTATACCCTGACCGACACGGTCGGTTTCGTCCGGCACCTCCCGCACGACCTGGTGGAGGCTTTCGCGTCCACGCTGGAGGAGTCGGCCCAGGCTGACCTGCTGCTGCACATCGTCGACGCCTCCGACCCCGACCCCGACGGGCAGATCAGCGCCGTGCGTGCCGTGCTGGCCGACATCGGGGCGGGCGACGTCCCCGAGCAGATCGTCCTCAACAAGGCAGACCAGGCCGAGGCCGGCGTGCTGACGGCGCTGCGCACGAGCTACCGCGGGGCGGTCATCGCCTCGGCCCGGACCGGGCAGGGCCTCGATGATGTCCGCGCCGTGCTGGAGGCCCGGCTGCCGCGGCCTGCGGTCGCGGTCCGCGTGCTGCTGCCTTACGAGCGCGGCGACCTGCTCAACCGCATCCACCAGGCGGGCGAGATCGAGAGCCTGGAGCACACCGACGCGGGGACGCTGGTGACCGGGCGGGTGCAGGCCTCGCTGGCCGGCGAGCTGGCCCCGTACGGGCTGGCGGCCAGCGGCAACGCCGGCGACTGAGGACACGACCAGGAGTTGTGCACAGCCCCGGTTCACGGCGGCTCCAGGGCCGGGTTGGACCGTTAGAGTTCGTCGGTGAGTTCAGCCCCGGTCGCGAAGCCGACGGGCGTCCCCGGAGGCGGCCACCGGGAGGCGCTGGCCGTTGCCGTCGACTCCATCGGCGGCAGTGAGCGCCCCGGCCAGGTGGTGATGGCCGACGCGGTCGACGAGGCCCTGGCCAGCGGACGGCATCTGCTGGTCCAGGCCGGGACCGGCACGGGCAAGTCTCTCGGCTACCTCGCGCCCACGCTGGTCCGGCTGACCCGGAGCCGTGAGCGGATCGTCATCGCGACCGCCACGCTGGCCCTGCAGTCCCAGCTGGCCAACAACGACATCCCGGCTGCCCTGGACGCGGTCGAGGCCGTGACCGGGAAGCGACCGCGGCACGCCGTGCTCAAGGGCAGGACGAACTACGCCTGCCTGCTGCGCACCCGGGACGGCAGCACCACCGACCAGGGCGCCCTGATCTCGGCCGCCGACCTGGCGTCCACCATTCCGGCCGCCTCCACTGCCGGCACGGAGTCGGCTCTCGGGGCGGAGGTGCTCAGCCTGCGGGAGTGGGTCGAGTCCGAGGCGGCCGGCGGTGGCCTGGCCGACCGCGACGACGCGCCGACCCACACCGAGCGCGGGTGGCAGCAGGTCTCCATCCCGGTCCGGGAGTGCCTGGGGGTGCAGCGCTGCCCGTACGGTGACGCCTGCCTGGTGGAGAAGTCGCGGGAGAACGCCCGCGCCGCCGACCTGGTGGTCACCAACCACGCCCTGCTGGCCATCAACGCCATGCACGGCGGGACCGCCCTGCCCGAGCACGACGCCGTGGTGATTGACGAGGCGCACGAGCTGGTGGCGCGGGTGACCGGCGCGGCCTCGGCGGAGCTGACCCCGCAGCAGGTCGAGCGGGTCGCGCGGCGGGCCCTGACCCACCTCGACGACGACATCGGTCTGGAGCTGCTGGAGTCTGCCGACGAGCTGCGCGCCGCTCTGGAAGCGGCGCCGCTCGAGCGGGTGGAGGACCCCAGCTCTGGCTTCGTGGCGGCCTGCGCCACCGTGCGCAGCGCCGCCCGGGCGGCGCTTACCGCGATGACCGCCTCGAAGGAGAGCCAGGACCCGGAGAGCCGCCAAGCCGCAGCCGCGGTCAAGGAGGTCTTCGACGTGGCGGAGCGGATGGCCGGTCTGAACGGCAGCGACGTGGTCTGGGTCAGCGAGCGGGAGCGCTTCGGCCGGGAGGCCCGGGTGGCCCCGCTGACCGTCGCCGGCCTGATGCGCAGCGCCGTCTTCGGCGAGCGGACCACCGTCCTCACCTCCGCCACGCTCAAGCTGGGCGGCGACTTCGACCAGGTGGCGGCGAGCGTCGGCCTGCGGGCTCCGGAACGAGACGACGAGCCGGTCGCGGCGGCCTCGACGGGCGACGACGACGGTCCTGGGACAGCTGACGACAGCTCCGCCGAGGTCGTCCGTTGGCGCGGGCTGGACGTCGGCTCGCCGTTCGACTACCGCCGACAGGGCATCTTGTACGTCGCCCGCAATCTCCCTGCCCCGGGTCGGGACGGGATGTCCACCGAGACGTTGGCCGAGATCGCCGAGCTGACCTGGGCAGCCGGCGGCCGCACCCTGGGGCTGTTCTCCTCCCGCCGGGCGGCCGAGGCGGCGGCGGTCCACGTGCGCAAGCAGCTGCCCAAGCTGACGGTGCTCTGCCAGGGCGACGCCCAGCTCTCCGAGCTGACCCGGCGCTTCGTGGCGGAGGAGGAGACCAGCCTCTTCGGCACCCTGTCGCTGTGGCAGGGGGTGGACGTGCCGGGCGCCACGTGCTCCCTGGTGATCATCGACCGGATCCCGTTCCCCCGGCCGGACGAGCCGCTGATCCTCGCCCGGCAGCGCGCAGTGGCCGAGGCAGGGGGCAACGGCTTCATGGCGGTGGCGGCCACGCACGCCGCCCTGCTGCTCGCCCAGGGCTCGGGCCGGCTCATCCGTCGGGTCAGCGACCGTGGCGTGGTGGCCATGCTGGACCCTCGACTGACCACCGCCCGCTACGGCAGCTACCTGCGCGCTTCGATGCCGCCGATGTGGCAGACCGGGGACCGCGAGACCGTGATCCAGGCCCTACGCCGCCTGGCCGGTCACGCCTGAGCTCGAGCAGGGCGCCGACCTCCGCGGCGCAGGGCGACGGTCGCCGGCCAGGGCCGGCGACGGCTCAGACCTTGCGCAGGACGGCCACGACCTTGCCGAGGATCGAGGCGTGGTTGCCGTCAATGGGGTCGTAGGCGGGGTTGTGCGGCAGCAGCCAGACCTGGCCCTGGTCGCGCTTGAACGTCTTGACCGTCGCCTCGTCGTCGAGCAGGGCGGCCACGATGTCGCCGTTGTTCGCGGTGGGCTGCTGGCGCACGACCACCCAGTCGCGATCACAGATCGCGGCCTCGATCATCGAGTCGCCGCGGACCTCGAGCAGGAACATGGTGCCGTCGCCGATCAGCTGCCGCGGGAGAGCGAAGACGTCCTGCACGCTCTCCTCGGCCAGGATCGGTCCACCAGCGGCGATCCGACCGAGCACCGGCACGTGCACCGGCGCCGGATAGGCGTCACCGACCCCGGTCTGGTCCTCGGCGGCGGCGCTGGCGCGGCTGATGGTCTCGACCGTTCCGGCCGGAGCCGCGGTCTCGGCCTCGCCGGGCAGCAGCACCTCAAGGGCCCGGGGACGGTGCGGGTCGCGTCGCAGGAAGCCCTTCTGCTCCAGGGTCTTGAGCTGGTGGGCGACGCTGGAGGAGCTGGCCAGGCCCACCGACTCGGCCATCTCCCGGATGCTGGGTGGGTAGCCGCGCGCATCCACCGCGTCCTTGATGACCTCGAGGATCCGACGCTGCCGCGGGGTGAGGCCGTAGTCGTCCGCCGGCCCGTCGGGCAACGAGCGGACGGTGGCCGAATCGCCCAGCTGAGCAGCCACCTCGGCCGCGCTGGGGCGGCCGCGCTTTCGTGACCCAGCAGCCGGCGGGCGCGGTCCGGTTGCAGGGGTGCTGGGGTCGAGACGGTCTGCCATGCGGCTGACACTAAGGAAGGCCCCTGACAAATTCAAACACCTGTTCGAGCGTGTCGCGATGTGCTCCACGTTCTGCCGGGCGCCCGCCAACGGCTTGCCGAGCGAAAACTGTCAGTACCTGGTGGTGGGCTGAGGTCATGGCACACCCGATGCGGTCGGTGGTAGCGAGCCGGCCACGGATCGCGGGACCGCGTGGCAGCGGGCGGGTGTCGAACACGCGTTCGGTTGTGCTTGGCAAGAACCGTCTGATGCGGTACAAATCAAACATACGTTCTATCGAACGTCTGTTCGACATCTCCTGAGGAGCTTGGACATGAACGTGAACACCCTCGAGGCCCCCGTTCGCCCGGTGCGGCCGAGCCGCCCCGCACGGGCGTCGGCACCGACCCCCGCCATTTCGCCAGCCCGTCCCGGACGTCGCACCGGACGGGGGACCGGCCCCGAGGCCCGGCCGACGCGCCGGCTCGACGCGCCCCCGGTGATCCGGAGCAGGGACGGTGCCCAGAGCTGCTCGGTCACCGCGCCAGCCCCTGCGGCCCAGCCCGCCCAGTGGCGCCTCACCGATCGCGGCATCGCCCTCGTGCTGGTCACCGGTCTGCTCATCGCGACCGCTGCGCTCGCTGTGGTCGGGCTGACCGCGCTGCGCGTCACCGGCGAGCGCTACCACCACGTCGGCGAGTCCGCCCTCGTCCAGCCGGTCTCCTGAGGCTCAGTCCGGAGGTGGCGGGACGATGACCGCGCTACGGGTCAGCTTGTCGACCATGTTCTGTCGACGCAGACGCCGCAACGGCTGCAGCTAGCCCAGCACCGTCGCGACGTCAAGGGCACGGACGAGATCGTGCAGGGCTTCGTGCCGCACTTCCACCAGGCCCCGGGTTCAGGAACCGAGAAGGACGAGTCCGAGGGCGCGCTGGCCGACCAAGCGGCCGCTCCAGCGCTGCAGCCACCAGCGGTCGAGCTCCGGCCAGGCGATCGCGACCAGCAGCACCGCCAGTCCCGCGGACACTAGCCGAGTGCCGCCGACCGGTCCGGGCCGAGGCTCCGCGTCGGCCAAGCAGCAGCGAGCGACGTGCCGTAGCCGCCGGCGAGGAGAGCCGAGGCCACCAGGAGCGGCACCCGGCCCAGCAAAGCTGCCGCGGGGCGCTCGGTCCAGCAGGAGCAGCCGGCCCCGGGAAGCGGGGTCCGTACGGTTCGGCGTCGCGCAGCGAAGGGTTCGGCCGAGCCCCCGCGCCGGACCGGCCTCACCAGGTGGCCAGGCAGGAACGTTCGGCCCGTCGGTGCCTGCGCTCGGCTCGTCCATCACTCCTCTGCTCGTGGGCCTGAGCCCGGGCCCGTCCTCGGAGGTCTGGGTGCGGACGACCAGGTGCTCGTTCCGGCTCTTCCTGCGCTGCACCAGGAGGACAATGAGGGGGTGGCAGCCGAGGACCGCTTCGCGGGCGTGGGGACGGGTGTGCCTCGCCCGTTCCGGCCCCAGCGCGGGTTGGTCGTCCTGGTCGCCTTCGGCGCCTACGGCGTGGGGCTCAGCGCGCTCTACGCCGCCACGGGTCGTGGCCTGCCCTGTCCCTTCCGGGCGGTCACCGGGTGGCAGTGCCCCCTGTGCGGAGGCACCCGGCTGGGGGCTGCGCTGCTCCACGGTGACGTGGCCGCAGCCTTCGCGGCCAACCCGGTCGTGCTGGTCGGGCTCGTCGTCCTCGCAGGCCTGGGGGTCGCCTGGACCGTCGAGCTCGTCGGGGGACCAGCCGTGCGCCCTCCGCGCCGGGTCGCCGCGGCCGTCTCGAGGGCGCGGCCCAACCAGTGGCTCGTCGCGATCCTGGCCGCCGCGGTGCTCTTCGTGCTGCTGCGCAACCTCGTCCGGCTCTAGCCGACGACCCTCCTCCGCCGGCCGCCCTCCTGGTGGGCGGCCCGCCCCGCGCGGGCTGGCGGGACACGCCGGGGATGCGGCAGACGGTCTTGCGGAGTCCGAGCCGCAGACGTAGGCTTCCTACATCTAGTAGTTACACCGCTGTCGTTCCTCCACAGGTAGTGGTCAGATACCCACACTGATCCACAGCACCGTCCACACCATCTCCACAGGGTTGTCCTCAGGGACACCTCCCGCAGACCGTCGGAAGGGGTCACGTGTACTGCCCCTACTGCCGGCACAACGACTCCAAGGTGCTGGACTCGCGCACGGCGGAGGACGGCGGCAGCATCCGGCGCCGGCGTCAGTGCCCGAGCTGTGAGCGCCGCTTCACCACCGTGGAGCAGATGCAGCTCGTCGTGGTCAAGCGCAGCGGTGTGGTCGAGCCGTTCGCTCGGGACAAGGTGATCAACGGCGTGCGCAAGGCGTGCAAGGGCCGTCCGGTGACCGAGGACCAGCTCGCCCGGCTGGGTCAGCTCGTGGAGGACTCACTGCGGGCCTCCGGGCAGCCGGAGGTACCGGCTGACGAGGTCGGCGTGGCCATTCTCGGACCACTGCGCGACCTCGACCAGGTCGCGTACCTGCGCTTCGCGAGCGTGTACCGCCAGTTCCGTTCGGTCGACGACTTCGAGGCCGAGATCGCGCTCCTCCGGGTGGAGCAGGACCCGACCGGGATCGAACCGCTGATCCCCGACCGGGTGGCCGACAGCAAGGTGGCCACCTTCACCCCGCACAAGCTCACGCCCGGCCGCAAGAGCCCGCCCTAGCGCGGCACCCACCCTCAGACCCCGGGGCAGGGTCCGCGTGGCCGGACGAGGCGCGCGGACCCAGCCCCGGCTCCAGCCCCGTGAGCCGCACGACGTCGGCCGCCCGACCGCCAGCGTCACGGGAACGACCTGGACCAACCCAGACCGATGACACGCCCAGCTCAGCAGCACCAGCACCGCCCGGGGAACCCACCGTCAGCCTGCCCCAGCGGGCAGCACCAGGAAGGCACCACCACATGACCGAAACCGCTCGTTCGGCTAACGGACGCTCCGCCACACCCAAGACGGGTCACGGTCGGACCGCTGGCCTGACCATCGACCGCGTCTTCACCACCGAGGGTGTCCACCCGTACGACGACGTCACGTGGGAGCGTCGCGACGTCGTCCAGACCAACTGGAAGACCGGGGACGTGGTCTTCGAGCAGAAGGGCGTGGAGTTCCCCGACTTCTGGAGCGTCAACGCCTCCACCATCGTCACCACCAAGTACTTCCGTGGGGCGCTGGGCACGGCGGTGCGCGAGCAGGGTCTGCGCCAGCTGATCGACCGTGTCGTGCTCACCTACCGCAAGGCGGGGGAGGACCACGGGTACTTCGCGAGCCCGGCCGACGCCGACGTGTTCGAGCACGAGCTGACCTGGATGCTCCTGCACCAGTACTTCTCGTTCAACTCACCCGTCTGGTTCAACGTGGGCACCAAGTCCCCGCAGCAGGTCAGCGCCTGCTTCATCCTGAGCGTCGACGACTCGATGGACTCGATCCTGAACTGGTACCGCGAGGAGGGCTTCATCTTCAAGGGCGGCTCCGGCGCCGGTCTGAACCTGTCCCGGATCCGCTCCTCCAAGGAGCTGCTGAGCTCGGGCGGCACCGCCTCGGGTCCGGTCTCCTTCATGCGCGGCGCGGACGCCAGCGCCGGCACCATCAAGTCCGGCGGGGCGACCCGTCGGGCGGCCAAGATGGTCGTCCTCGACGTGGACCACCCCGACATCGAGGAGTTCATCGAGACCAAGGCCAGCGAGGAGGACAAGATCCGCGCGCTGCGCGACGCCGGCTTCGACATGGACCTCGGGGGCAAGGACATCACCTCGGTCCAGTACCAGAACGCCAACAACTCGGTCCGGGTGAACGACGAGTTCATGCGGGCCGTGGAGGACGGCACCCCCTTCGGGCTGCGCGCCCGCACCGACGGCTCGGTGATCGAGCAGGTCGACGCCCGCGAGCTGTTCGGCAAGATCGCCCAGGCGGCGTGGGCCTGCGCGGACCCCGGCATCCAGTACGACGACACGATCAACGACTGGCACACCAACCCCGAGACCGGCCGGATCACGGCGTCCAACCCGTGCTCGGAGTACATGAGCCTGGACAACTCCTCCTGCAACCTGGCCAGCCTCAACCTCCTGAAGTTCCTCCGCGACGACGACACCTTCGACGCCCAGCTCTTCGAGCGCGCGGTCGAGCTGATCATCACCGCGATGGACATCTCGATCTGCTTCGCCGACTTCCCGACCGAGTCGATCGGGGAGACCACGCGCAACTACCGCCAGCTGGGCATCGGCTACGCCAACCTGGGGGCGCTGCTGATGGCCACCGGGCACGGCTACGACTCCGACGGCGGCCGCGCCTTCGCGGCGGCGGTCACCTCGCTGATGACCGGCACCTCCTACCGCCGCTCCGCCGAGCTCGCGGCCATCGTGGGGCCGTACGCCGGGTACGCCCGCAACGCCGACGCGCACAAGCGCGTGATGCGCAAGCACCAGGCGGCCAACGACTCGCTGCGCACGGTGGGCTCGCTCGACGCCGACGTGCACAAGCGGGCCACCAGGGCCTGGGACGGGGTCCTCAAGCTGGGCGAGGTCAACGGCTACCGCAACGCGCAGGCCTCGGTGCTGGCCCCGACCGGCACCATCGGCTTCATGATGGACTGCGACACCACCGGCATCGAGCCCGACTTCTCGCTGGTCAAGTTCAAGAAGCTGGTCGGTGGCGGCTCGATGCAGATCGTCAACCAGACGATCCCGCGGGCGCTGCGCCGGATGGGCTACACCAGCGAGACCGTCGAGGCGATCGTGGAGTTCATCGCCGAGCACGGCCACGTGATCGACGCGCCCGGCCTCAAGCCCGAGCACTACGAGGTCTTCGACACCGCGATGGGGGCTCGCTCCATCAAGCCGATGGGGCACGTCCGGATGATGGCGGCGGCCCAGCCCTTCCTCTCGGGGGCCATCTCCAAGACGGTCAACCTGCCCGAGACCGCCACGGTCGAGGAGATCGCCGACGTCTACCTGCAGGGCTGGAAGCTCGGCCTCAAGGCGCTCGCGGTCTACCGCGACAACTGCAAGGTCGGGCAGCCGCTCAGCGACGGCGGCTCCAAGGCCAAGGCCGACGGTGCGGCGAAGACCGCGGCCGCCGCCCTGGCGGCCGAGCCGACCGTGGTCGAGAAGATCGTCTACCAGCCGACCCGCAAGCGGCTGCCGAAGTCGCGGCCGAGCCGCACCACGTCGTTCTCGGTGGGTGGTGCCGAGGGCTACATGACCTCGGGCTCCTACCCCGACGACGGCCTCGGTGAGGTGTTCCTCAAGCTGGGCAAGCAGGGCTCGACTTTGGCCGGCGTGATGGACGCCTTCTCGATCGCGGTGTCCATCGGCCTGCAGTACGGGGTGCCGCTGGAGACCTTCGTGCAGAAGTTCAGCAACCTGAAGTTCGAGCCGGCCGGTCTGACCGACGACTCCGACATCCGGATGGCGCAGTCGATCATGGACTACATCTTCCGGCGGCTGGCGCTGGACTACCTGTCCTTCGACGAGCGGGCCGAGCTCGGCATCTACACCGCCACCGAGCGGGCTCGTCAGGTGGAGACCGGCTCCTACCTGCCCGAGCAGAGTGAGGACGTGATCGAGTCCGAGGCGCTGAAGAACGACGCCGGGGACGACGTCGACACCGACCACCCGGCCCAGCCCGAGCTGGTGGCGGCCCGGCCGGCGCCGACGACGGCCCGGACGACCTCCGAGCTCGTCGAGTCGCTCACCGGTACCAGCGTCGACGCTCCGCTCTGCTTCACCTGCGGCACGAAGATGCGGCCGAGTGGCTCCTGCTACGTCTGCGAGGGCTGCGGCTCCACCAGCGGGTGCAGCTGAAACCGGGCCATATTGCATCAGGTGCAGCATGCGGCGAGGCGGGACGACGTTGTCGTTCCGCCTCGTCGTGGCGACCAAGGATGTCTGGCGGCTCAGACGAGTTGCCAGCAGGGGCCGTACACAAGTGCGGCCCTCCGTCCGCAGTAGCGGATCGAAGGGCCAGCGGCCTTGAGAACCCGCAACCTACACGATCAGCTGCTGCCCAGAGACCAGGAGGTCTCATGGCAAGAAGTGGTCGCGCACGCAGCGCGAGTACTGGCAGGTACGTCACGAAAGCCACTGCGGCGCGGCACCCCCGCAACACGGTGACCGAGAGCACGTCGAGT
>Ga0210040_10009407_pt1 | contig 11383 bp, 7 predicted proteins | sample CryGeyCG12114_NA_FD_185462 | JGI IMG/M metagenome (GOLD analysis project Ga0210040, IMG submission 185462) | Groundwater microbial communities from aquifer - Crystal Geyser CG19_WC_8/21/14_NA (SPAdes) (version 2) | ecosystem: Environmental > Aquatic > Deep subsurface > Groundwater | place: USA... | reverse complement strand
GATATCTGTGTATGCACTTGTATGCTATGCTTATGGCGCGTTGATTGGGCGCGGCGAACTTCAGGGGATAGCATAGCAAATGGCGTGCACGATACTGATATTGATATTGATATTGATATTGATATTGCCGAGCCTTCGCAAAGGGCTTGAGTGTTCGCAAGATGATCTTGCTCCATGCTTCGAGACTCTGTTGCCTGGCCCCGAATAGGTCTTTAACAGGGCACATGCCCCGAGTTCACAGCCAAAATAGGAGGGACAAAGTGCTCGCGCAAGCAGCAAGCAACCTCGTTCCTGCGTTGCCAAGTCTGAGCAGACTCGCGGCTGCACCGTCAGAAGTCGTGCTGGAGGCAGCGGTCTGCGTGGCAGTCCCTTGTCCTTGTCCCTGTCCCTGGCCTTGACCCGTGGTATTGCTAGGGCTGGTCTGGGAAGCACTAGCTTTCGTGGGTGATGATCCGGCGCTCGCCGATACCATGTTGCTCGTGATGACCGTGCCGTGCGACAGATCCGTGTAGATCAGGTTGTCCTTACTGTACGTGGCCTACAAGCTCGAGTTAGCTATCTGCTTATGGCCACAAGCAAGGAGACCTAATTATGGACACACTTACACCGCAAATGTTGTACAGTGAGATATTACTTAGGGCAGCGCTCTGACCCGAACAAGTAATGTTGACGTCATACTCGCACACTGACGCAAGCGACAGCAGGCTCGTCTGGCAGGCGCACTCGTAGAAAGATACTGCTGTTGCGTAAGGATCGAGGTTGAGACAGCTGGCTTCAGCCCTAGACTATGCGTCGCACGAGGTGCGGAAGTCAGTGCAGAAAGGTTGCAGAACACCACCGACGATTGTTGGGACCGTGGTCGTTGGATTGCTGAGCGTAGGCGTTGTTGGCACGAACGTGACGTAGTCGTTGCACCAGGTGTGCCAGCTGGCGAGCATGCTCTCTGCGTAGTAGTCGAATTGGTTGTTGAGATAGCACGAGCGGAACTCGCTTCCACAGCTGCAAATAGTATTAGCAGACTTCTTCGACGTGGCGGCGGGGACTCACCCGACGATGAGGTTGAGAGCATCTTGCTTGCAGAAACAGCTTTCTATTGAGGCAGTCGCTTTCGGATCTGCGAAACATGACCGAACGGTCGAGTTGATAGCATCGCATGCTGGTAAGATGGACACGCCCGAATCAGTGTAGCAGCCATGGGGGCCCAGGCCAGTAGTGACCTGGCTGACGATGCTGCGCAGTGACGAGAAAAAGAGAAGAATCTTGAGCAGGATCATAGTGGCAGTGGTCGAAGGAACTGCGCGAACGGAGGAGGGGGCACCTCTAGACAGCCTTGAGCGGCCCAGCACATAAGTTCTTAAGATCCTCTGCCGGCTCACCATTGCAGGCAGCAGCTGCGACCGTTCATACGTCCGGCGCTGGAGGTCCGGTCTGGCAGCGGTGGCGTGAGAGTACAATACCCAGCACGAAAGTGGGAACCAAAAGTGGCACAAGAACGAGGCACGTTGTCGTGGGCTCCGGCGCAAGCAATGCGCCCAGCCGTAGCACAGTGTGAACAAGCACTATCTCTCTGGATGCTTGCAGAGCTTGATGTCCCCCTTTGAGCAAGACGTGGGTCGTTGAGGGAGGGTCGTGCTTGATCATAAGTGGAAGGCTCCAAGCGAACACGACGCTGATCGGCAAATAGATGCACGTTTTGGGACGTCAGCTGAAAGCGTGCATCTAAGCGAGGGGGACTGGAGATCAATTCTTCCTTGAGCTGTCTTTCCTATAGCTCTCACCAATTAGCGAAGAGCTTCAGTTGTGTTGCCAAGCGATTGTTGCTGGAGAGGCGCCTGGGAGGGCCTTGAAGGAGTCGAAATGAGGTCAAGGATAGACACAAGGCTGAATTCGAGATTCCGATGGTGAGTTTCTTCCTAGTTAAAGCCCTCGCGTGCTGTTTCTGACTTAAGCTGTCGACCCAGACCGTTCTTTGCGTCGGCTGCATTGGCCTTAACCTCGCTTGTATCCTGTTTAGCCTTCGTGGACTGAATCCTGCGGCAAAATAACCACCCACTCTCGACTATAGTTCCACTTACGCCCGAGATCTGGCCATGGCGTCTGACAGTCAAACGACGATTAAGACGTTTTCGAACTCGAAACATATGAGGAACCTGAAGGGGTGGCATTCGTTGGCGAGTGTACTGCACCGAGGTAAGACGAACGAAGAAGAGCTTGAAGAGCCGAAAAGGCCGAAGCAATGGAAACCAGTTGTCCTGCGTGACTGGTCACTGTTGCTAATCCTCTTCGTCACCGCTGGTTTGATCGGTGGTATCATAACACTAATGGTGCTTTCAAGGGTACGACATGGCTTTGTCGAGGTCAGAGACTGGTCTGGAAACCTCGTGGGTGTCGATTTGGGCATCAGCTTGGTGTGGGTTGTCGTACCCTCGTTCGTCTTTGGGATATATGGGCAAGTAGTAGCCGCGGCCATCGATGCATTCGGCTTCAGGCAGCCCTTCGTCGAACTCTGGTGGGGAGCATCGGCGGCTAAAACAATCGCCCTGGACTACAAGTCACTTCTGCCCGGCCAGAGAGAATTGACAGGCATCAGAAACAGGCATTGGCATCTCGTCGTGCCTTTTATCTTCTCATTACTTCTCAAAACTGCCATTGGACCTCTGGCAGCTCGTATGATGGTTGAGCAGCCGTATGCTGGTCCTGAGCCAGTCACGCTCTACCATGAATATGCGCTAACGAGCACCACCAGCCTGACGGAGTCGCTTGACTAGGACCTCCTGCCTGTCTTGAACATTGCAGCTGCCACCAAGGTGTATAATGGAAGCTATACTCGTTGGGTGAACGGAAACCGTACATTCCTCAGCTATTCTTCGCCAATACTGCCGAAGAGCAACTTCAGCCAGCCTAGGGTGACTGCTGAGACCTCAGCCTATTTTGCAAGGTTGGACTGTGAAGTACTCGAGAATCTCGATGACCACTTGCACCGCGATGCAGACTCTAACAATCCCAACCATTCAGGCAGGTTCTATCTGAATGGCACAGATGATGGTTGTTTCTGGAGGACGAATTTTCAGGTGTCTCAGGGCTTCACGACGTATATGCAGACCGAGAGCAATACGACTTGTAGTGGTTTTGGCGCTTCCAGCTTTTCTGGACGTTTCATTGTCGCTGGCGGTATGATTCAGTCAATGACATCGTACGACCTAACTGTATTCAGTTGCATACCAACTTACTGGACTGCGTCCGGGAATTTGACGATGGATCTGGACCCGAATGCGAGGAATCCGATCATCAGATGGGACGAAGACACGAACAGTGTTGCGGAACTTCGACCGCAGTGGTGGAACTCGTTCGAACAGCAGATACAGCAAGTTGCCTCGACTGACACCACCACCAACTTCAATGCTACATCCGCGACTGGCATTGGAAGATTCATCCTCGATTACGCACGAAGGACATCTTCCTACCCTTTCAGAGCTGATATTTTGATCAAATCCACACAGGAAGTATTTGCCACCCTGTATGTATGCGACGCTGCTGGACCAGTACATGATCAGATCGACCTCGGAGTCGGTAGAACCGAGGTCGGTAGAAGTACCTGGAGTATTAGTGACAACGACGAACAGGCTCTTTATTGTCTACCCAATCGCAGGAACAATTCTTGCTTTTCTCATAGGGGTCATCGCGCTTCTGAGCTTAGTTTGGTGGTACACACACAAGCATCTTTCAGTACTCTTTGAGGAGCCAGTCGGTCTTCTTGGACATGCAGGGCTCTCTGGTTCACAGCGATGTGTATCAGATGGCTCAAGGAGTTCGTAAAACAGACACTTTCCTTGGCAAGACGACAGAAGATGTCATGAAAAAGATCGGCCTCTTCTATGGACCCACAGCTCGGTTCAAGATGGAAGAGGAGATGATCCGCGTAAAGCCTGCGTCGTCATGCAAGCTGATGACTCTATGCGAAGGAACAGTCTGGGACCGCTCATGCAGGAGGACGGCGGTGCCACAATAGACACCATGCAGCAGACCGGAGATAGCGCAGAAGATTGCAACGACTCGCTTCATCGTCAGATAAGTGAGCCGCTCCAGGATCACAGATCGATACTGCCAACCTCCATCGAACTTCGACGATTGGATGAAAACAACCGAATGCAAAATGACAGACGATCAGATTAATGAGGGTTAAGCTGTTGTGGTCCGGAACCTTCAACTATTCATAGTTCATGCCTCGTCTCCTGCGAGCACATATTGTGCTTTACTCCTTGATGCTGGTGGACAGTTATCAGGTCAACCTGCCGCTAGTGGGTCATTTCTGCTCGTTCTCTTCGCTGCCTCGATTCGTCTGACCAGCGAAAACCTACGGTGCCTTGTCTCGAAAGCGTGGGTCTTAGATCCAGTGTCCTCGCTGTGGCTGGGGAATGAGGCTTGTCCTTTGTCTATAACTCCCAACGACTTCGAGTTGAGCCTCTCTTATGGGGCCTCCATGGATCGTCTTTGGCGCCTGCCTCTGCTCGTTTTCAATTCGTATCCGACCATATTGTAGTGCTGTAGGGCGTTGAAATGCATAATCATCCAGACGCACAACGAGCCTTTGTCGTCGACAGAGGAAGATTGTGTACCGTCACAGTGTAACCCGACTCTTCACAATCACCTCGTAGCTGTAGTAAGATTCTCATGTCCCAATGTCCAGTTTCTTCAATTTTGATCTGTGCCCCGAAGCACTTGCAGACCTTCATCTCCCCTCCCCATTTTCTTCAGGATCATCCAACAACCTCTTCCCCTCCAAAACATGGGTTCCCCTCCCACTCCCCAACAACCTCACTTCACCCTCCAAAGCCTTAATCTCCGCGCCCTTCTCATCCTTCATCGCCTCGGTCTCAAACGTCAGCCAAGCCCAATAGAAGATCTGATAGCTCAGGAAGGCCATGGTCAAGTTCTTGAACAGGGCGCGTGAGTGAGACTTGTAGAAGTTGGTGGATGGGCTAGAGGACTTGGCGGGTCTGCTGGCGGGGTGAGGGTATTGCTGCTGGTTGGACGGGTACTGCTCTTGCTGACGGAGCTGGGAAGTGGTAAAGGTGCGCGGTGCGGATCGGGAGGTCAGACGTGTGAAGGTCGATGTTACGCTTCGTTGCAACGGTCGGAGGAGTGACATGATGGACCAACTCTATGTGTTCCGGCTCGCGTCGTCCCAAGTTGATAGAGTTCCGGTAGATAACTACATACACTCGCGTGCGCTGTGCCCGTGCTCAAGACGAGCTCAGCATCACCACGTGCCGGACTTCATATTTGCTTGGTTTGCTTCGGCCCGAGCTAGCCACGCCAAGCCAGATTCGGTCACCTCCAGAAAGGGGCACGCTTCTCGCCTCATCTCCAGCTTACCTAACTTAAATCTCCAAAGTACAAGTGTCCATATCAACATCATCAAACCATCATCAGTCCCATCCCATCGCAACAACCGAAACGTACCTCTCAAATCAAGTGCGCAAATCCAGCTTAACGCACAACACAACACTGTCCCATCTATAAATACCCGCCTAAACAAGGATCGCACACCCCCCGAAAAGGCACAACACCAACCAACCAACCAACCAAACCTCAACCCAACCCAAAAGCACCACCCACCCCCCACCCCACAAAATGGCCCGCCAAACCCCCCAACAAAAACGCGCAAATATAGCCTTCAGCAAACAAAACGAGAAGAACATGGGCCGCCCGCAATCAGCACTCAAGAAGAAAGATGGCCAGAAGTCGCCCATTGGGACCGGCATGTTGAGTAAGTCCAGTCCAGTCCGCACCGTCTCTCACCCACTGCATTTCATCCTTCCCTTCCCTTGCATAGTTAGTGCTCAGTCCTCCCTACCCTCCCTCCACACACACGCCCGTCGTATCACTCACGAAACATCACCATCACCATAAAACCCGCCCGCGCCAGACACCCAACCCACATGCTATCCTCAATCACTCGCTAACTCCCACCCCCCACAGTCCTCCTCGCCTTCGTAGTATGCGGCACCCTCGGCATCGGCTTCGCCGAAATCGGCGGCGGCGTCTGGACCGCAATCCAGAACATGTTGCGCTCGATCGGCGTGTTGTCGAAGTAAGCAAAGCAAGCGCGTATGCATCTGCATCGCATCTGGGTTGCTGCAACGCGACACGAGACGACACGCACCACGCCATGCTCTGCTCTGGATGATGGGCTACCCTGAGTAGAATAGAGTTCCAGCACAGTAGCGCGAGGTGAGGTGCAGTGTGGTTTTGTGCGTTACTGTTACTGTTACGGGTGCGGCGCGGATGGGAGGGTGTGGTGTGGCTTCCGAGTTACGTTACGTTACGTTACGATACGTGCGTGGTTTGGATGCAGTGTCGCTTGGACCTGAGCTGAGCTGAGCAGAGCATAGCAGAGGTATCGGTTTGTCTATCTGTCCAGTGTCCACAGAACACGACTCAGGAGTGTCGGTAGCTACCTACATACGCGCCAGGATCGCGCGACTAATGCCAACATCACGAATGGGGATAGATGTACTGAGAGGCACTAATGTACTACTGTTATGGTTCAAAACATGCTATCGTGCAGAAGTGCTTGCGAACATAACAGTACAGACACGTTCCACTGCCATACCATGCACGCGCAGCAGCCACAAACACGACATTTGCCCGAAGCAAAGCTAACTAATAGGGTATCCCGTTTGTCAAAAGCTGAAACTCATCATAGACTTTCGTCGAGAAGTTCGCCGCACTCTTCTTGATCAAGCCCACCATATACTCCGCCGCGTCCTTCTCGCTCTTCTCCAACACAAACCTACTTCTCAAGTTTCGCATCGTCTCGGGCTTGAAGCACGGCAGCCCCGAATCCAGCATCAGACTAACCAGATGCAACAGCTTGCCGCAGTATTGTCTGCTGCACAGGAATGCCTTGACCGTGAGCTCCTCGAACCAGCGGTACGCCTGGCTGGTGTTGGGATCTGTCCCGCCCATCACGGCGAGCATCTCGGGCGTGAGTTTAAAGGGGGCGCGCTCGAAGCGGACGCCGCCCGGTGAGATGTCGAAGAGGAAGCCGAAGTCGATGTGAAGGATGTGGCCTTTGTCGTCGACCATGATGTTTCCGTTGTGTCGATCTTTGAATTGCAGGAGGTAGCTGATGACGGAATATGCCGCCATACTCTTCACGAACTCCGTTCTGGCTTCCTGGTAGCGAACAGAGTGTTCACCTCCATACTTGGTGATGAAGTAATCGTGTAGGCCATTCACCGCTTCCCGGCCGAGCATGTCTCGACTGATAGAATTTGGCAGAACATCGATGACACCGCAGCCCGTGTCTGTGGCTGTCACGCGATAAGGGAACACGTACACATCTAAACCAACTGAGTTGAAGATACCGCGGAATGCAGAGATGAGTTGGAGAGCAAGCACATCCTGTCTGCAGTCATCACCGACCTTAAAAATGGCGCTTTGCCAGACTTCGTAGGTGTTCACGTCCTCAGAAGTCGCTGTTGTGATAGTTGTCGAGGATTTTACGCGTTTGTGTTTCGGTAGCTGTTTCGGCAGGGCCATCTGCTGAGCTTGATCATCGGTTCCTTGATTTCGCTGCTTCTTAATGCGGAAAGTGGCCATGTACGGCGCCTTCGCGTGTGATTGCAGTGGCTTGCCTGATTTCCGGTCGATGCCAACAACGACACCATCTGGATTACTAGGCAAGTACACTCCTACTTCAACCTTAATTTTCCGTAGCTCTTCTTCGATCTTGGCTTTCTTTTCTGGTTTGGGGCTCTTGATGAATGGTTTGAGCTTGCCAGAGATGCCAGTCACTTCACTAAAGAATGCGAATTCCCGTTCGTAAAAGTCCTTGTCGGCTCCGTTAAAGCTGGCAATGAGGCTGTCGGTGACTTTGTCGAGCGTTGGCTTCAGGTCATCCTCGATGGTGGCGTCGTCGTCTTTGTATGCGTTGGCTTGCATGTTCCACAGAATTTGGTGTGCGAACAATTGGGAAAATTTGCCGGCTTCGACGATGAACCTCTCAACATAACCTAGTGCATCAAATCTCAGCGCTTGCACGATCTGAGGCACGTAGAAGAAGGTGACATCGATTGAGTGGCTGTCAAGAGCTCTGACAGCGTACTGAACGACGAAGGGATGATTGCCATAGCCAGGCAAGAAATATGTGACAGCTTGGCAAGGATTCACCGAAGTCCAGATGAGCAAGTACTTGAGCTGAAAGGATAGATCTTGTGGTAATGTTTCGCCGAGCAGTATGTCAATGGCATTTGGTTCGTGTAACGCCTTGTCTGGGAAGTTGCAAAGGAGGAACCGCACATCTCGGTGTAGCTGATCAGAAGGAAATCGTGTGACCAGCTGGACAGCCAGACTAGGGTCCTCCGCCCATGCTGTTCGCGCGTATGGCGCGATATTTGCGCTTGTTGACCCTTCCGAGCTAGGCGCACCTAATGGGTGAAGCCATACATTGAGTCGTCCGATTTCGTTGTACAGTAAAGCTTCAAGCAGGTTCAGTTTCGAGTCATTGTCACGCTTCCCTGCCGACCCAGCAGTCCCAAAGGTCTTCGTTGTTACAAGCATTGACAAAACATCCTGCATGACCTTGACTTCAGCTTTGACTTGTAGTCGGTTGCCACCGAATGACCATGCAGGAGGGTTACGGAACCAGGCAAGAGCAGTCGAGAGGATCCGGTCTTTCAAACGCCACATTGTGTTCTTATTCAGACAAGTGCTGAATTGTAGAATTTTCAAGCCGAGGAGGACCGCGTGGAAGTGTATCTCCCTCATGAGAGGATGACTGCGCGGCCTCTGGAAACCTTTAAGTGTTCGCATGATCATGCGTACTAAAGTCCTTTGAGTGTGTGGACTTCCGAGGCGTATGGCGTTGAAGTGGCTCTCGAAGAACTGTAACAGCCGCAAGTGAGGAGAGATTATATTTTGCGCTACTTGCGCTTGCTTCAAAAGCATCGCCCGATCAGATGGCGCAAACTCTTCTTTGACGTAGAACGGATCGAGAATGTGAAAGTTAGGGCTGAAGATACCTATGCCGCGGTCAATGGTAGTTTCCCACGCTTGCGCGATCTCCGTCAAGATCCGAGGCTCCATTCGCGCATTTTCGTGAATGACGCCCAGCCATAATGAAATGCCCATCTTGATTGATTCCTTGGTAAAGACTTCGAGAGGTATATTCACAAGATAGTGCACGATAGCCGTCTGCGGTAGCTTGCTGCGGCAAAGAAGTGCGGCGGCTCTGCGTAGAACACCTTTGAGATCCTGAAGAGGTATCTTCGAGTGCAATGCCGTCCGTTGCTCGATTTCGGCCAAGGTCTGTTGTGCTTCGTCGGCAATATCTGTCGAGGTCTTCACGCCGTCTACCAGCTTACCGTGCAGTTCGGCGCTGGGGGGAAATTGTCCTTGTGAATCGTTTGGTGCTATGCCGCCGAACCTATACTCTTGTCGTGTGGTGTACTGAGCTATAAAATCTGACGCGACGTTAACGTTCGTAGTCTTAGCTTGCTGTTCGATGGCGGCTAGCCTCTGGTCCATGGAGGGTATCATCGAACCAATCTCAAGAGCGAAGGACCTCCCGAGGGAGACATGACCGTAAGCGCCAGTGTCATCGTACTCCGAAAGGTATGTCTGAAGAAGGCCTTTCACATCGAGAGGAGCGATCGCTACTACACCTGTCATCCAGCGGCGCGCCGCGGTGTGCATAGCATCCAAGGTCCGCCTCCTGAAAACGTAATCATCGCTTAAGTCGACAGTCACTTTGCCTCTGGCAGAGGAAAATGTCGATTTCCACTCGTACTCGTCTATTTCAGACTCGAGGCAACTCGACCACAAGATTGATAGGAGCTCAAGTAGGGCGAATATCGAGGACTTCTGTATCAGAGCCGAAGGCGCAAAGTTGATGATATGGTCGGCGGTCGCTCGTGCGACTTCTTGCATCTTAGCACTGCGATGACAGCAGCCAGTGAAGATCTCGACAAGCTGCCTTGCAATGTATGGAGCCGCATAGTCATCATCCTTTGCGGGTCGTGCCCTTTGGACATAGCTCTTGACCACCTCCATAGCAATAGCACTCAAGCCCGCGCCCAAGTCGCTTTCCCTTAGGACTGGGTCGGCGAAATAGGTGAGGATCTTGGCGCAGCTTCCTGATGCTGCCCTAAGGGACTCGACCAGGTAGACAGCATTGAGATAGACCACTTTCTGGTAGCTCAAGTGCCGAATGTGATTCTCCTGATCAGGAATGACGCTAATGAGATTGCGTTTCTGTTCCGACACATGTTGTGAGCTCATGCCACGGCGTAGGACTGTATTGAGCTCAACATCAGATTCCAAAAGCTCTGTTCTGTCCCGGTCCACAACGGGAGCAGAGTGCATGGCAAGCAGGCGCAGTTCATGGTAGTACTGCTGGCCTATCCTTGACTGCAGAGTAATGCCATGTACAGCGATGTTGAACCATGCTTCGCGAGCCAGAGCCTCGATTTCAGTACGGTCCTCACCAGATCCCTCCAAGTCGACGATTGGCTTTCTTGAAGCCAGGATAGCAAGTGGCTTCAGTAGAGGGGCGATTTCCTGCGCAGCCTGCTCAACTTCGGCTGAATGCTTGAACTCACCCTCCACTATGTCACCTTTGCTCAAAACTCTTTCTAAGAGCTGCACTGCGAGTACCCTAAATAGTGGCGAGCTAGTATCGACGTGAGCTGCAAGATATTCTCTAGCAGCTCGCACAGCTTCAAAGACGACATTGTTCCTCTGTTGAACAGCCTCAGAATGCATGCGCGAATAGAGCCTAAGCAGGGATTTGAGCTCGTTTTCCTTGCCGTGCACTGCGAGGACAGCAGTGTACTCAATGATGCGGGCATCGACGATGAGGTTGATTCTGCTGATCTTTTGTGCGAGGAGGGTTTGGGCAAGAGCGACGATTTTGTGGTCATTGCAGGTCGTTGCGACCGTGACGATGGCCCTTGCTACGTTGCCACATATTATGGAAGTCTCTTCGTCACCGCTCATTGACAATGAGATGACGCTTCCAGTCGGACCTCCAGGAACAGACGACAACGACTCATGGTGGCCGTTCATGCCGGTAGGTGAGAATGTCTGATGTTGCTTTTCGGCGCCAGACTGCGAGCTCAAGACATTGCCAAGAGAGTACAGGGTAGTGATGATGGCATCAGTCGAAACCATGCGGAGGATGTGGGCTAGACTTTGTGCGGCGGTGGTGATAGCTTCTGGGCGGGTAGTGCCTTGTACGAGGAATCTGAGGAGCGTGCGTGCAACATTGGAGGCACCATCAGGCATGTATCTCGCGGCTGTTGCCATGCTTTGCAAGATTGTCTTGGCCAGGGTAGGGTCAGACATTTGAGGCTGGCTCTCGAGGGCATCTTCGCAC